>JAAUXX010002472.1_pt1 | contig 11232 bp, 6 predicted proteins | sample 7278111 | NCBI WGS metagenome assembly JAAUXX01 (sample SAMN14350116, study PRJNA611818) | marine sediment metagenome | isolation source: surface marine sediment (1.8m) | place: French Polynesia: Moorea | collected 2018-08
GATGTGTTTACCTGACACCGGTGCCTCCTTAGCAATTCAGTGTCAGACCTTATCAGATCAACCGGCCAAGTTAGTTGTCGTCGACCGGACAGGTTAATTGTCGTTCAATAATAATGGCTGATTCAAATGAGAATCCACTTCCAAAAGTGGATTCCATTTTATCCAAAGTAACAATTTCTGAATTATCATTTTCATTTCTGGTAGTACCATAAATAACTTCAACTGATTCTGGTTTATTCAGATCTTTAAATGTAGCAATAGTAGGGATAAGATCTCTAGTAAGCTCTTCTGAGGAGCCTATCAATTGAGAGATTTTTTTTGAGGCTCCAGATGTACTACTTGATGTAAATCTTGTGTTTAAAAAAGCCATTGGTGCTAGCTTTCTAATTCGATTGATTTGACCATAATGTCCATGTGAGAGTAATCCAACTGCATTTTTACCATTACCAAGATCTACAAAGACTGCTTCACCAATATAATTTACATCAGCGGTTTTTCCACCAAACAAGTTAGATAGAAATTTTGGCCATTGATCAGTTTTAACTTCTATTACACTTGAGCCCGATTTAATTCCGTCAGGAGTATTGAATTCTATAGTCAGACGATAACGATAGGTTATCGTTGGATACAAAACCATCCATCCTAACACAAAGCAAATAATGATTATTACAATTGTTTTAAACATAGTTTTACTTTGCCCAGATTGGTTTCTTAATTTTACGAAGTGTGTCTGTACCTTTTAAGTTAAACAATTCTTTACTGTACGGATTCAGTTTTTCTGATTCCATCATTTGTTTAATCACTGGTATGTATTTTTCTGATTTCTCTTCAAATAACCCCAAGAGATCGATTACGTGCAATTGTAAATACTGACTCTCACTTTCTAACAATGGTTTTATTTTTGGAAGTAATTCAGGATTATCATTTATAATTCCAGCAACGGCATTCATATATGTATATGCTAGCCTATGGCCTTTTGCTTGTTTTTTTGCCTGAACATGCTCTTCTTTGCTAGGAGGGATAATCTTATCGTGCGGTTCAACGGCTTTAAGAATTTCAGAAATTAAGGTATCTAGTATTTCAGGTTTGCTGTTTTTTTCTGGGTCTAATTTAGGGTTTTTAGTAGCCCATATTTTTAAAACTTTATCAACATCCCAATTTTGCTTACTATTAGCATGAACTACATTGAAGTTCATACTTAAAATTAGAATAAACATGCCTGTAATTAAGTATTTCATAGCTTTCCAACCTTTGTTTTAGATTTATATAAAATGGTTGAGCAGACTATAGGATGGTTTTGAATATTTTCCGAGATAAATTCTAACTAATAGGACTCCCTTCCCCTATAATTACTGATTCCAAAATACATGCACTTCATCATGCGCGGTTTCTATGGTAAAAATATCTCCCGACATTTCCATATCACGGCCCATACGGTCATAATCAATATAGAATTCTAAATGTGTTGGAACTTCGCTTGTACTTTCAGTTAACTCCTGCGCGAAATCTGCGAGTGAGCTGTAACAACCGGAGTAATTTTCTTCTATGGCTTTGCGTGCTTCTTCTAGATCATCACCAAGGTGGGCTAGGAATTCACTACCAATTTCTGGATACTCTTCTATGAAACAGGCCACCTCATGCAACTCTTCAATACCAGAATATTCGCTAACGCTGTAGCTTCCAAATCCTTCAAAGTCGTGAATTGCATATTCCTCTGTCTCATCTGCTACAGGGGAAGCTTTTAGCATTTTGTTAATCTCCTCCCAGATAGTATCGATATCTTCTGTTACATCTATCCACACTCCATGCAAGTATCCATTATTGTAGGCTGCAAGGTCGGCCACATAGATTTTGATTTCTTCACTCATGTTGTTCTCCTGGTCATTTGGGTTATTGAAAATTCAATAACTCCTGACCCGCTGGCGAAGCGTGGGGGGTAGCAAGTGCAAGGGCGATACCACAAAGTTTTGTTCCGCGAGGAATGGCTGTGCTTTTTACTGGCAGGGGAAAAGTTTTTGGTATCGTGATATTTACCCTTGCAGGCGCGAGGGTGGCAACGCCCCCTTAGTATTGCAAACGAAGTGCTGCTAGGTTTGTTTTGCGTGAGAGATATGGAACCCCTGTTCCCCTATTGTTTAGGGGAATGAGCGATTAGCGAAGGTGAAGAAGCTCAGTCCGAAGGACACGCCTTTACTGTTTATTATTGTTATCTAATGTTAAATAATTTCCACATCTGCAGCATTGAGTGTTGAGATGCCGGTGAGGGTAACCGAGTTTCCTCCACCGAGATCAATGACACCTGATGAGAAGGCAGTGACTACATCATTCGCCGTAGCAAAGATCGTAGAAGCAAACTGGAGAGTGTCATAACCTGCAGCAAAATCAGTGATGGTGTCATCGCCAGTATTACTAGCTGTAAAGACAAACGTATCATTGTACGCATAGCCGGTCAGCTGGTCATCTCCTTCACCTCCGGTTATAGTATCTAGGCCAAAGCCACCATTGATCGTGTCATTACCTGCACCACCATTAAGAACATCATTATCGTTTCCACCATTAATATTATCGTTACCTGCATCTCCATTTATAGTGTCATCGCCGTTATTACCTTGTAGCGTATCTGCTCCAAGTCCACCAGAGATGGTATCATCATAATTAGTTCCAGTGATACTATCATCATTATCTGTACCACTGGTATTAAGATAGCTGGCTACATCAATACCATTAACGGTAGAGAATTTATAACCGTAACCAGTCTGATAATACTGATTGGTCAGCTGTACGGTTTCACCGGTAGCAGTGTCAGTTATAATTAAGTGGTTTCCACTAGCACTGAATAACAGATCATCGTTATTGACTCCATTGAGGGTAACAGAAGCTAAGCTTCCATTATCGGCATAGAGTACATCATTACCATCACCGGAATCATGGATGAAGCTATCAGCTCCACCCTGACCATAGAGCGTGTCATTACCAAGACCACCATTAATAGTATCTGCATTATCGGTAGCGAATAAGACTTCTGCACTATCTGTCCCATCAATAGCTAGTCCACCGGTAACATCAATGCCATTGACGGTAGAGAATTTGTAACCATAATTCGTCTGATAGAACTGGTTAATCAGAGTCAGTTGTTCTCCGGTAGCATCATCAATCACAATAAGGTTGTTATTATTTACATTGAAGCGAAGATCATTAGAAGCGACCCCATTCATTTGTACAGTAGCTAATGCTCCATTCCATGAATAGAGAGTATCACTACCATCACCCACATCATGTACAAACAGATCGGCTCCACCTTTACCTTCAATCGTATCATCACCTAAACCACCATCTAACGTATCGGCCTGATCTGTACCTTTCATGTGTTCACCTAATGTGGCTGATGTACCCTGTATGGTGAGTCCACCAGTGATATCCATCCCATTAAGGGTGCCGAACTTGTATCCATAATTGGTCTGGTAATACTGGTTGTTGAGTGTGAGCTGTTCACCGTTAGTGGTATCGGTAGCATAGAGATGATAGCCATCTACGGTAAAGTAGATATCATTATTACTCACTCCATTCATTGTTACGATAGCTAAGGCACCGGGGTTCTCATGAAGCTGGTCATTGCCATCGCCGGAATTATGCACAAATACGTCCGTTCCACCTTCACCATAGACCGTATCATTATCAAGACCACCGACTAAAGTATCATCCCCGAGACCACCATGAATAGTATCGGAACCTGCTCCCCCAAGAATAGAATCAGCATTATCGGTACCGTTGAGTACATCACCCTGATCACCACCTTCAACCGTCAGACCGGTGGTTAAATCAATACCATTGACACTGGCAAACTTATACCCATAATTGGTCTGGTAATACTGATTCTGTAAGGTAATCACATCGCTGTTAATGATATTACTGATCTGCAGATTGTAACCGGACACATTGAATCGAAGGTCATCAGCATCAATACCATTGACGATAATGTTAGCTAGATCGCCATTGTTGGCTATAAACAGATCATTACCATCTCCGGCATTATGGATAAATAAATCGGCTTCCCCTTTACCATTGATGGTATCGTCCCCGAGACCACCTTCTAAGGTATCAGCAAAGGCAGTACCATTGATGCTCTCTCCAGCATCGGTTCCGTCTAGTATCAATCCATCTTTTAAATTGATACCATTCACATTATCGAAACGGTAACCGTAATGTACGAGATAGAGCTGATTCATTAAGGTTATGGTTTCTCCATTAGTGGTATTGATAATCTTCACATGAACATTATCAACCTCAAGTCGGATATCTTCATTGTTCACTCCGGTCATGGTGATGGTAGAAAGCGAATTAAAATCCGCATTAAATTGATCGTTACCATCTCCTGCATTATGTACAAAGAAGTCCGTACCACCATTACTGTATAAGGTGTCATCACCAAGACCACCTTCCAACGTATCACCATGATGAATCGATCCATAGATGATTTCACCTGCAGTAGCAGAGGTTCCCTGCACATGTAAACTACTGGTAATATCAACTCCATTTAAGGAACCATATTTATATCCATACAGTGTTTGGTAATATTGGTTGGTTAATTGAAGAGATTCTCCATTAGTGGTATCGGTAACAATCAGGTTATAGCCATCTACATCGAGATACAGATCCTCTGCTGAGACTCCATTCATCCAGACTTTGGATAAATCACCGTTCAGAGACTGTATATAATCACTACCATCGCCCTTGTTGTGAATGTAGGTGTCACTGCCACCTTCACCATAGAGTGTATCATTACCTGCACCACCAATAATCGTATCATCGCCCGTTTTAGCATAGACGGTATCATCACCAGCTAATGCCATAATGTGATCTTCATCAACGGTGCCATAGATAGCATCATCATTGATAGTGCCCAGAATAGAATTTGTAGGCACATCAGAAATAGCAAGCACTTCTAGATCCAGTGATTCAAAACCAGCAAGCATGGTGGTATATTCAGCAGAACCAATCGTCAGGATATCAAGCACAATGGCATCAAAGATATCACTGTTCTGGTCAAAGCCGGCAGCAATTGCATCTGCAATAGCGGTATTTACTTCAGCTGTAGTAAAATCAGCAAGATCGGTTACCGTATTAGCAAAGTTAGCATTATCAAAGCTGGAGGTATCCTGACCAGTGCCATATAGGAAGAGAGATTCTGCCTGAGTGATTCTCCATTCTTCTCCAAACGTATCATAGAGAAGGTCAGCAGTGATAGTATTACCAAGATTAGTTCCGTCATCGAGAGTGAATTCATTAGTGGTATCGTCATCGTCATTACCGAGTAACCCCTGTACAGTGCCACTTGTTCTTGCATTTGAGGTAAAAATACTTGCATCAATATGCGTATCATGGACAGTGACGTGCATACCGTCTCCATAATCATTGATGACGGTATATTGATCGCCATTACGGTAAATCATCCCATCTTCAACAAACGCAACCGCAGTGTCCGGTAATAAATACGGACTATCTCCTATATACAGAACCGGTATGACATTGGTTGCTGGGTCATGATCCATACCATAATCTGCGGGGTCATAAGGTAGGCTACCCGGTATATAGAATCCAACCTTTGTATTACCAAGCTTGGTTGCAACGGCTGAATTTGCAGAGAACTTATCATCTAATGAAGCACCCGGCATATCCCAACTCTCCTGACGGGCCTGTACAATAAATGGATGAGTACTATCAGTGGATTCTACCAGAGTAAATTCACCGGCATCCTGAAAATCATAGAGTAAACCATCGAAAGTCACTAAATGAGGATCACCGAATGAACCACTTCCAGAAAAAGGTACTTCGGTTCCAAGTGGTCCTGAAGCACCAGGTGAAATAAAACCAATTTTGAAGTTTTGAGGACCATTGGTAAAATATACCGGCTCAATAACCATATCACTGTTTCCGTCAAGAAGACCTATTACATCAATTGGAAAATACTCTGGAATAGAAACATCCTCCCCTACAAAATCTAAATAGTTCTGATCACCTGCAGAGCTGTTGTGAGTATCTTCTTCCCAGTTGGAGTCATACACAGAAGGAGGACTTGTAAACACATAACCTGGGCCTCCACCACCGCCATTACCCGGTTCAGCTCCTTCTATAGTTATCCCATAATCACCATTTGACCAGTTTGCAATCTCAATATCATCGATACCAGTATCGTCGTAGTCGATCATTAAGGTCCCAGTAGAACCCTGAACTGTAGGATCACCTGTCCAGTTGATTTTTGCTGTACCACCCGCATAAGTAAATACATAATCATTGGCACCACCTCCGGAGAAGGTATCAGCATTACCAGCTATATAGACGGAACTACCCTGACTATTCTGATATATGAGAACTCCCCGACCATCACTATCATTTACAAAATCAAGTCCAGAACTACTATCAAAAATATAGGTGTCCATGCCTGCTCCACCCTCAAGTGTATCTCGACTTCCATCATTCGCTCCTCCATAGAGAACGTCACTCATTTGACTTCCAGTTAAAATATCTAATCCATCTCCACCATCTAGATAAACAGCATTTGCAAAATTTCCAATGGAATCGTTCCCATCTTCACCACTTACTCTAAACTCATAACCATCTGCATAAGTGATGAAGAAATTAGCTCCATCAATAGTTTCATTATTATTAGTACCATGAAGCGTGTCATCACCGCCCATAAGATCTAAAGAGAGGATTTGCCCATTTGTAATACTATGGTTGAGGCGAATATGATCATCTGCTAGTGTAAGCTCTATACCTTCAATTCCGGTGAATGTATCCGTGCTTGCACCATCTATTGTTTCATCAACCGTACCACCAAAGCCGCCATTTACAGTATCTTGACTTAAAATGGTAACGTCTACTCCATAACCTTCTACTGATTCTCCACCATTAACCGTATCAGGAACTAGCGCGGTACTGTCTGTGTAAGAGATCCAGTCAAGGTCTATTCCGCCATCTAATGTATCATCTCCAGTACCGCCGATTAATATATCCGAACCTAATCCTCCAATAAGTGTATCATCACCGCTATTTCCTCGTAGTTCATCATCGCCTTCATCACCATCGATTGAGTCATTACCATCCTCGCCAAAAAGTAAGTTCCTATTACTATCTCCAACCAGTGTATCGTCAAGGTTAGAACCAATCACATTCTCTATACTTTCTAATTGGTCAATTCTTACTCCCACTTGCATATTTCCAACAATCAGATCGACATCAACCCCAATAGAAGAATTTTCATATGAGACAGTGTCATCTCCTTCTCTTCCATCAATTATATTTACACTTCCATTACTAATTATCTTGTCATTACCTTCCCCAGCAAACACTAGATTATTTGAATTTCCCGTAGTAAGGCTATCTATGATTTCACCTGTTTCATCACCTACTATTACATGATAACTAGTTTGATCGGGCTCAAAATTTTCGAGGAACATAAAGAGGCCTTCACTTTCATCACCAGCTGAAACACCAGATTGATCATCTTCCTCATCATCATGAAAGAAATCGATCAATTGTTGATACCATGGTTCAGAGTTGTCATACAATATATTCATCATATTGTTGCTGTAATAGTGAGATTTAAAAACGTAAGATGAATTCACATCCATTGAGCCATGATATTGAAAATCTGGAAGTTCACCATATTTGTTAAATGGAGAATATCCATCTCTCTTCACTTCACTATAATATTTATCCATGTATTCATTGGTAAAATGAACAGTATTAGTTTCAAGCTTTAGTCGTTCTCTATTTGTAATATGTTGATTGTCCCATGCAGAATTATGATGCATATCTGCCGCATGAAATAATTCATGTATTAATACTCTTTCAATACTAGAAGTTTGATAGGAGCCATCAACAGCCTTCCATTTGGATGTTTCAAGTTGTTGTTGATCCCATTCTAAAGTTTTGGAACCCGGAATGTATGCCATAGCTCCCTGAACTGATTTTATTGTAACTTGACCTGCACCGGATTGAATTCTTTCAAGCATGAATTGAAACTCCACTGTGGATTCATTAGTATCCAACACATTCTCAATAAGTTCTTGAAGTGTTTTTCCGTCATGTTTAATTTCAGTTCCAAAATTTTCAAAACTTATTATACTTTCCCATTGAATAGTAGGCATAAATTTCTCCTTTATTTTATTAAATCATCTAACACATCCAAGGCACTTTTCTTGAAAAATCCTTTTTTCATTTTGGAGTTATATAAGTAGGAAATCAGTTTTTTATCATAATCACTAATATTTGGAATCTCCTGAAAATCATCCTTATTTTTTCTAATTCTTAAAATACTGTTCTTATTTCTTGATAAATTAGGAAGCCCCAGAGATCGAAGTATGCATTCTGTAATTAGAATTCTTTTTGTTTTTTCAGGATTATCTTTGTATAGATTACATTCACTTCTATATATGGCGTATGATTCATCGGTGACAAAAAATCCTGAAACTTGATACTCATGATCTCTTGTGAATCTAGTCGCATCTTTGTAATATATAAATCCTGATTTTTCCTGAACATTGAGATTTTCTTTTATATCGAATTCGCTTAAGTTTTCATTCGAAGATTTGGGATGATAATATAAATCTTGATAACCACCATTCTTATAACCCCAAACACCTTCTTTACACAATTTTGATTTGCAGTATTCTTGAAAAGAAGGGTAAACTCGGATGATTACATTAGGATCATTTTCAACCAATGAAACCTCTAAATTTTCTATTACTTCTAACTCTTTAATGACCTTATTAATTTGATCATTCATTATTGGATCGTTTGTTTTTTGAATTTTTACTTTTGAGTTCCATTTTTTAATTAGTAAATCAGTTCTGTAGTTTTTAAATACCTCTATATATGGAAACACTTTTTTAAGTGGGTTTTCATAAATTGAAGCAAATATAAATTGCTCATTTAATACTTCTTTCCATACTTTTGGTGCAATTGCCACATTGACAAAATCTATTTTGATAGGATGCTCAACCTCCTTGTAATTTTCGGCTATTGCATTCTCATTCAGAAATACAATTAACATAATGCTTAGAATTGAATTTATTATTATTTTCTTCATTATCTCACAACCTTTGTTTTAGAGTTATATAAAATGGTTGAGCAGACTATAGGATGGTTTTGAGGTTTTTCCGAGTAAATTTGATGCAAAAATTGTAATGATGACAGAGCTTCAGCTGCTATACTTTCCAGGAAGTTGAACCCTCTAGTTGAAGAGGGATAAAAGTATTTTTTTACATTCCAAACGTCCATACTGTGCCATGTCCTTTCCCTCCCGAACTTTGACGCTGTTTCAATAGAGATTAATGACATAAAAATCAATGTCAACCCCACACCTACACCATATAGCTGTATACATGCTTCACGATTACAATTAATAGATTGTAATCATTACTAAAAGTTAATGTTAAAAATAAACTTAAATAATTTTCTTGCTCAACCGATCGTGATGTGTTGTTCATGAATTAAATAAACTATGAGTAGAATTTTTTATGAAATCTTGATTTTATAGGCCTTTTACACCATTTTGGTGTAATTAGAATTTCAACTATTTGATATTAAAGCCATTTATTATATTTCAATGTTATTGTTGAATTTTATGATAGATTATGCAAAATTTTAGTGAAAAAATAATATTTATAATTCATGAAATCATTTCTATTTATATCACTAATATCACTTTTATTAATTCCCATAGATGCACAGTCAAAATATACTTACATAAGAGTAGCTGGAAGTGGCTGGGGAGAAGGGTCAGTGATATGTAAAATAATAAATACCACAAAAAAGGAAACAGGTATGCGTTGCGGTGCTTCTACAGTTGAACGAGTAGAGGCTCTACACTCTAACGAAGTTGATTTCATTCAAATAAAAATATCTGAGGCAGATAATCATAAAATTATGAGATCTCTTTTTATTTATCCTATTGAGCCAGGAAGAATAGTTGTTACACGTAGTAACCACGACGAAGATTCTGTTTATATATTAACCAAACAAATACATAAATATTTCGAAAATTATTTGAATATGGTAGGAGCTAAACCTATTGATAAAAAAGCTATGATGAATGTCGGAAGCATACCACTTCACAAAGGTGCTGAACGCTTTTACCGTGAAATAGGATATTTAAAATAGATTCCACATCAGAAATAATTCTCTATGCCGAGGGGGTTTGCCAAATAGAGGAATGCCTTCATAAAAAAAGTAAAAAAAACGTTATATATGAGAAAAACAACAATCATCCTATTACTTATTGCTGCAATATGTGCTTATAATTTTTATGGAATTTATAGTGCAAACGAAAAATACTTAGAACGTCAAAAATTTGAAGATAAAGTTGACTCAGTTCAGATCAAAACAAGTAAAAATCAATTAGATAAAATCAGTAAATTTGAAGTTTATGATCTAAAAAGTAAATATTATTCAGGAACTATAACTAAAACTATCAAGAATGATTCTTCTGATAAAAGCACTGAAGTTACACTCATTGTAAACGGATTAGAAAAGTTAAACAAAAACTCAGATGAAAAGACAATTATTGCGCATCAAAAAAAATATCCTGATCTATTGAAATATTTTAACTACAATGATCAAAAAGCACACTTTGAGATAAAGTTAAGAGACAATAGATACGAGGATTTATCATTAGAGAGTTTAAAAGAAGCTCTAAAAAGTGATAGAAAATCTCGTGTTGAGTGGGCCTTGGAATCTTTGAAGTTAACTAATCATAAAATTGATGAAACTATATTACCAGAAGTCTTTACTCTGATTAATCGACCTTATCCTGAAACACCTTATGGTGGCACAGATTTATTAATCAAGATTGGAAAGAGTGGATTTGATTATTATAGAGAAATTCTTCCAAATGCTTCTGAGAACCAATCAATTGCAATTGGTTCTGCTCTAAGCAATATTGGACAGCAGGCATATCCTCTAATACAAGAATTCTTACAAAAATACCCTAATAATAATAAGTTTCAGGAAGGGGTGGTTACAGGACTAATTTTTAATAAAAAATTTAAGAGGCATCTTCTTGAGAAGATGCTCTACTCATTTGCTGATAGCCCAGATAAAATTGTTCGTCAGAACACCATGGGGGCACTAAGTTTTCAGGGAATATTAACGGATAAAAGTAAAGATATTCTCATAAAAGGGCTTGATGATAAAGAAACCGATGTAAAAATATCTTCACTTTTTTCATTA
>JAAUXX010021291.1_pt1 | contig 11186 bp, 7 predicted proteins | sample 7278111 | NCBI WGS metagenome assembly JAAUXX01 (sample SAMN14350116, study PRJNA611818) | marine sediment metagenome | isolation source: surface marine sediment (1.8m) | place: French Polynesia: Moorea | collected 2018-08
CGTATTAAATGCTGTTCTTCGGCGCTTAACTTTCTGGCATCATTTTTCATAACGCCTATTATAATCGATTCCTCTAGGCATGTGTACTGATTAATAGTCTCTCGTTAGTAAGTAGTACCTATTTTCAGCTGAGTAATGGCACCGGCTTCACGAGTAGAGAGCTGATTCCAGAACTTACTTTAGCCGAAGACAATATGCCCAATTTGGTGGACCATAACCACGACGGCTACTTGGATCTGGTATTTCACAATCTCGAAGCCAACAGCCTGGAGGCATTTCTCTGGGATAATAGCACCGAGCAATTCGAGTCACCGATTACGATATTGGCGTTCTCACCCTCTGAGCCGATATTAGATAACGATTTGTTTTTATTTTTGGATACCAATGGTAATGGGATCACCGATCGTATCCGTATTGATAACGGCCGCCGCACCTCAGCCGCGATAAAAACCCTGCATGTCTTCAATGACAACAGTAACGGTACTCACAACGTGATAGATCGCGTCGACAGTGGGCTGGGCAATGTTACGGCAATTCAATACAAGCGCCTCAATCAAAGTGGAGACCACTACACGCGCCTTCAACTGGGAGATGCTGTAACAAGCGAGAGGCGTTGTTGGGTTGACGAGGTATTGCAAGAGGGAGAACTGGGCGGACTGATTATTGAGTTTTATGAGTGTGGTGACTTTGCCGTCGTCAATCCCGATGACTTTTACCGGGCCATGAACAATCCTTTCACACTGGAGATTACACCCGACAACGCGGAAGAATTGAACCGTCCCGTATTTGACGTTAACGGCCCCATGTCCGTGGTGACCCGTGTTGAAAGCAGCGCACCTACCGCAACCGATCCTGCCGGCGTTGCAGCGGTGGAATACCAGTACTACGAAGCCAAGATGCAGGCCGGCGGGCGGGGATTTCTTGGTTTTAGAATGCTAAAAACCAGGGATGTGCAGACGGGAGTGGGCACCACCACCGACTACCATCAGCAGTTTCCTTTTACTGGTAGACCCTGGCGGACGGTGGTGCGCACCGCGGAGGGTGAAACACTCACGGAGTCCATTAATTTCTACGACCAGCTGCAATCGGCCAACGACGACTTCTACCATGTGCAATTGGTCAACAGTGTGGAGGCCAGCTTTGCGACCGCCACGGATTTGAGCGAAACCGATAAACTTGTCGTGGACACCAGCGCCCCGCTCACCACCGTCACTACGGATTTCCAATACGACGAATACGGCAATGCCTCACGCATCGAAGTCCTGACCGAAGACAATGGTGGCGAGGTCTACACCCAAACCACCGAGAACACCTATGGCAGCGCAAGTGAGGACCAGGCGCAGGGCCGCTTGATTCGCACCACCGTCACGCACGAGCGTCCCAATGAGGCAGCCCAGACGCGCGTCTCCGAGTTCGCTTACTACAATCGCGCCGTGGAACTGAGTTCCACCAACCTGCCCAATTGCAGCGGCCCAGCCCACCTCGATGGCCTGCTCTGTGCCGAAGTGGTGGAACCTGGCACCGCCAATGAATTGAGCACGGAACATCACTACGATGGTTTTGCCAACAAAGTGCAAACCATAAGCTTTGACGCGGTGAACACGCGCCGCTATTCCGCCCGTAGTGAATACCCCGATGGTCGCTATCTGGTGAGCACCTACCAACGCTTTGCCGACGCCGGCGGCAACGCTGTTGAACGTAAAATACAGGAAGTGATCGCGCGAAATTCTTACGGACAGCCCACCGAAGTGCATACCTGGGTGGACAGCGGCACCATCTTGGTGGCCAACACCTATTACACCGATTTGGGCATCGCTTACTTCCAAACCGACAGCACGGGTAATTTCTCCGCCACTACCTCGGCTCTGGGGAGTGCAGGAGGTCTCTGTCCCGTCATGAGCGCCTTTCACACTCGCCAGCGCAGCGCCACCGGCGGCGAAGCTTTCGAATGCTTTGATAAGTTGGGCCGCTCCATCCGCAAAATTGCGTCTGGCTTCGATGGCAGCTGGATTTTTAGTGATACGGAATACGATATCCTCGGCCGTGTGGTGCGCCAAAGTGAGCCCTATTTTCAAAGCGAGTCTGTGCACTGGTCCGACATTGAATACGACATTTTAGGGCGCGCCGTGCGCACCACCCATCCCTTCTTAGAGGTCGATAGCGACGGCAATCCCACGTCGATGCGAGCCACAAGTGCGGTGACCTACGACGGTTTACGCACCACGGCCACTAATGCATTGGAACAAAATCGCATAGAAGTCAACAACGCCTTGGGCGAAGTGATTGAGGTGATCGACCACGAAGAGGGTAACACGACTTACGCCTACGATGCCCTTGGCAACCTCGAGACGATGACCAATGACGCGACCAATGTCTCCTCAATGACCTACGACAACCTGGGCCGCAAAATCGTGATGACCGACCCCGACAAAGGCACCTGGCAATATCGCTACAATGCCTTTGGCGACCTGATCTGCCAGCAAGACGGCAAGGATCAGATCACCGAGCAAAGCTACGATTTTAACGGCCGCATGATCACGCGCCTCGATCGCCTGCCGGGCGGCAGCTGCGACGATACGCCCTCCGGCGCCATCCAAGGCAATACCACCTGGACCTACGACACCGCCGCCAACGGTTGGGGGAAATTGACGCAGGTATCGGACAGCCTGAGCGACTACAGCCAAAGCTACAGTTATGACGTCCTGGGCCGAGCCAGCGAGATTACCACGCAGATCCGTGGTCATAACGACCTGCTGGGCAGCCATTACGAGCGTGTCACCTACGACCAGTACGGGCGGAGTCACCAGGTTTGGGATGCTGCCCGCAGCGGCGCCCTGTGGAACGATAACGTCATTCAAAATCACTACAACGCCTACGGGTACCTGGAACGTGTGACCGACGCCGTGCAGGAGAACGGCGACTACCGCGAGGTCTACTACGAGATTCAGGCCATGGATGAGCGCGGCAACGTGACGCAAGCGAATTACGGCAACGGTGTGACCCGCGTTGCCGACTACAACCCCCGCTCTGGTCTGTTGGAATGGCTTAACGCCAACGACGGCTTGCGCGACATCCAGAATTACCAAACGCGCTGGGACGAAGTGGGCAACCTGGTGTACCGCGAAGATACCGGCTGGGTCAAGCGCGTTGATGAAGTTGACGCTCCGCGCAACGTCAGAGAAACTTTCGAATACGACAGCCTTAACCGCCTGCGCTTTGCCCACCGTTACCAAGACGACAGCCTGCAAAACACGCAAGAAGTGCGCTACAACAGCATTGGCAACATCACCTACAAATCCGATGTCGGCGATTACCGCTACGGCAGTACCTGCGCCACCGGCTACGGGCCGCACGCCGTCTGCGAAACCACGGATGGCAAAAGTTACGCCTACGACCCCAATGGCAATATGACCGAGGATCGGGATAACGGTGTGATCGATCGACTCTTGACCTACAGCGTCTTCGACAAGATGGAACGTATCACCCGCGGTGACCGCACCACCGAATTCTTCTATGGCCCGAATCGCGGCCGCTACAAACGCATCGACACCCAAGGTAGCGACAGCACCACCACCCTCTACCTGGGCAGCGTGGAAAAACGCTACAACGCCGATGGTTCGCGTGAGTGGAAGCGCACTATCGCCGGCGTTGCTCTAATCACCCAGCGGCTGGATGGAAGCGATAGCGTTACCGACAGCGCGACGCGCTACCTGCTCAAAGATCACCTGGGCAGCCTCACCCACATCCTTGACGCCAATGGCAGCATAGAGCAGAGCATGGATTTTGACGCCTGGGGGCAGCGCCGCACGCCGGAAGATTGGTCGCAGGCCTTGGTGGCGTCTTATATTCAGACGAACTACCACCTGGTCGACAACAGCCTGTTTGGCGGGCCTATCACCACCCGCGGATATACCGACCACGAGATGGTGGACGAGATGGGCATTATCCATATGAATGGACGGATTTACGATGCACGCATTGCGCGCTTCTTACAAGCTGACCCCTTTATTCAATCTCCCACCATCGGGGCTAGCCTCAATCGGTATAGCTATACGTGGAATAATCCTTTGAATGCGACAGATCCGAGTGGGTATTTCTCCTTAAGTAACGCCATTGATGACGCATTTAGCGAATTTGGGGTTGCCGGTTTGCCTTTTGCTGTTGTGGGGGACTTTGCTACCGCTTACACCGTGAATGCGGTCAATCGCCGGCTGGCTCAAAATGATACCGTTGCGCAATGGGCTCCAACCATCGTTGGCGTTGTCACCTCCGCGTTTTGTGGGCCCTGTGGTATCGGATTCAGTGCTTTGGTGTCAGCGGATATTGCATACCATCGAACGGGAAGCATTGATGCGGCAGGAAAGGCTGCGGCAATTTCCGGTACTTACGGCGCGGTGACCTATGGTATTGGCCAGGGACTGATTAACGCCGGTTATGGTGGCGGTGATTTTGCGGGGCTGACCGCAAAGGGTTATACGTTGAAAATTTTGTCGCACGCGATGGTTGGCGGTATTATGGCAGAGTTGCAAGGTGGTAATTTTGCCAATGGTTTTGTGTCAGCTGGGGTGTCTGCTGCGGGCTCCGCGCTAGTGCCAGCGGCGAATCCGGTGACTGGCTATTCTCCGAGTGAATACGCTGCGGGTGTTGTGATTTCAGCGCTGGTGGGGGGTACGGCTTCGAAGCTCACTGGTGGGAAGTTCGCAAATGGGGCTCAGTCTGGGGCGATTATTTTTGCTTTGAATGGGGCGTCGTCGCTGGCGAAGGGGTTTGCACAGAAGGAGCCGTTAGCAAAAGGCAAGTGGCGAGCGTTAACCACTGATGAAATTGAATTGGCTAAATCTGTCTTTGGTGACACCATCGATTACAGTGATGTTCGCATCTATAACAAAAAATTCTTTCTATTCCAGCCAAAAAATGTAGCAATGGCACCTAATGGTAATATCTATTTCCATCCTAAAGGTGAGCTTTATTTAGATAACTTTGGTGCCGCAGATGTGAGTCTAGGTATGAAAGGTTTATTTATTCATGAAATGACTCATGTTTGGCAGCATCAACAAAGTATTAATGTTGCTGCTCGCGCTATGTTTAACCGTACTTATGACTATACATTGGAGGCAGGAAAAGCTTTCCGTTCCTATGGTGTAGAACAACAAGGGGATATTGTTCGAGATTATTATTTCACTCAACAGGGGCGGAATACTGGTTATTCACTGGATCAATATCAAGCGATACTGCCATTTTGATGAGGAGCCATGGTGAGAAAATTAACTTATTTTGCTGCAATGTGTCTTTTATTTTCTATGCAGGCTTGTGCCGGAGAAATGAATTCTAACTCTCAAAATAATGGAACCGTTATTAATCCAAATGATTATGAAGATCTGGTGGAAAAAGGCACGGCGGCGATTGAGCAAGGAAATTTTATTGAAGCATATAATTTGGCATATCCTTATGCGGCAGCGGGTAATGCTGAAGCGCAATTTGCAGTTGGGTTAATTGTAAGCTGGGGACATTCTCCAGATAAGTTAAGCGATCAGGAGAAAAATGATTTAGCTATATCATGGTTTAAAAGGGCTGCATTGAGTGGTCATACCGAAGCTATGCAGTTGTTATCGGACACGTATATAAATGGTTGGTATGGTCAAACTAAGAGTATGGATATGTCTAACTGCTGGACTGCTGCATTGAGTGGGAAAGTACAGCCTAAATCTTGTAAGTAAGCGAATCGAGAAGTAGCCCCGCTCCGCAGGGCTACGATTAACAGGAAGGTAAAAATCTCATAAGGCAGCTTCCGTTACGGTGTGTCAATCTGTTCGCTGGTCAGTACTAAACAGCCATCCATGACCCGGATTTTAATGGGCGTGTTGATGGTAAATCCGGCCTGTTCCAGCCAGTAGCCCCGCATCTGAATCCATGGCACGGACCGCAAGCCCCGGTGAGCGGGATAGTCTTTAGGTCGGTAATCGTAGTAGGTCTGTGTCACTTTAATACGCCTTGTCTGGCAAATACTCGCTTTAGCTGCACGCACGGGTGCTTTATGATGTTGCTCAGTCATAATCAACTCTCTTGCAGTTGGTTGTGATTAGCTGGCCTTGGGTGTTGGCGCACCCTTGGCTAGCGCCTTTCTCTTCTTATGAAGCCTGCTGCTGAATAATCGCCTCCAGCATATCGGTGGCCAAGCGCTGTTTGGCGCGCGGCAAGGTATTAATAATCTCAATCTGCTTTTGTAGCTTGGAAGCCGGACCGCGCTTGCCCTGGGGCTTGGCGGGTGGTTCGCCCAGCAACTCTTCGATAGATACCTTGAACAGCTTACTTAGCGTGGGCAAGGCGGAGACGGGCACACGCCGCCGCGCCACCTCATAGGAATTTACCGTTTGCTGGGAAACCCCCAGCGCCTCAGCCATCTGGACTTGTGTAATCCCCTGGGCTTTGCGCAACTCAGCAATACGCGCCCCGAGTTGGGTAAAGAATACACGCTCATCCGGCGAAATGGCCATGATTGTGATCTCGGACAATTTAACGTGCCGCATAGCTTAACCCTGGATTTACGTAACGAAGTTGACAATACTTCGAAACGAAGTATTATGCAAGCGAATTATTTTGTCTTAGAAGGGGTTGACAGGGTTGAGGCCCCCTCTGTGATCCAGGAGATCAGCTATGGCGCGTATACCCTCTGACCAGCTCGAACGTATCAAGACCGATATCTCCCTGCTGCGGCTGGTGGAAAGCCAAGGCTACGCCGTGACCAAGCAGGGCAAAGACCATGCGATCCATTGCCCCTTCCACGACGACGATACGCCGAGCCTGATCATTAGTCCCAAAACCAACCTGTTTCACTGCTTTGGCTGCGGCGCAGCGGGCTCGGTGATTGACTGGGTGATGAAGACCCAGGGCGTGAGCTTTAGGCACGCGGTGGAAATCCTGCAAGCCGACCACTTCCCCTTAGCTGCTTCTGAATCGCCGCCGAAACGTACCCGCCAATCTCAACTTGAGCCGTTGTTGGAGACGGACAGCGACCATCAAGTTGTCCTCCAGCAGGTCATCCAGTTCTATCACGATGCTCTCAAGCAAAGCCCGGAGGCCTTGGCCTATCTGGAATCTAGGGGCTTGGGCAGTGCTGAGTTAATCGACCGCTTTAAGTTGGGCTATGCCAATCGCACCTTGGGCTATCGCTTACCGCCCAAACGTACCAAGGCCGGTGATGCCTTGCGCGGCCAGTTGGCCAAGATCGGCATTTATCGTGAGAGTGGTCACGAGCACTTGAATGGTTCCTTGATTGTGCCGGTCTTTGATGGTGAGGGTAATGTTGTGGAAGTGTATGGCCGCAAAATCCAGAATGCCTTGCGTAAAGGCACACCCAAGCATTTGTATTTACCGGGACCGCATGCGGGGGTATGGAATCTCGAAGGGCTGACCAATCAGAAAGAAGTGATTTTATGTGAAGCGCTGCTGGATGCGATGACCTTCTGGGTACACGGTTATAAAAATGTGACGGCCAGTTACGGCACATCAGGCTTTACCGCTGATCACTTAGCCGCTTTTAAAAATAACGGCATTGAGCGGGTGCTGATCGCTTATGATCGGGACGACGCTGGCAATCATGCGGCTGAGAAATTAGCCAAGGAGTTACAGCAACAGGGCTTTGCTTGTTATCGCCTGCACTTCCCCAAGGGCATGGATGCGAATCAATATGCACAGGAAGTCACGCCGGCCAGTAAGAGTTTAGGGGTGGTGATCCGCAGTGCCGAATGGATGGGGCAGGGAAAGCCGCCGGAGCGCCAGTCAGATATTGCAGGAGCCGCGCCAGAAATCGAAACAAGCTTGCCAGCTTTAGTTGACGAAACTCAACATCCAGAAACCCTTGCCCCGGCAGAGGCACAGCCAGAACCACCGAAAAGCGACATCGAAGCTGAAACCTCAGAAAAGGAAATCGCCTTGACCTTTGGCAATAGAAGGTATCGCGTTCGCGGCCTGGAGAAAAATAAAAATTACGAGGTGATGAAGATCAATGTGTTAGCCAGTCGTGGCGAAAACTTACATGTCGATACCTTCGATCTGTACTCCGCCAAACACCGGCAAGGGTTTATCCGTGTGGCGGCGTTGGAGCTGGAAAGCGAGGAAAACACCGTAAAAAAAGACCTCGGCAAAGTGCTTTTAAAACTTGAAGAGCTGCAAGAAAAACTGATTAGCGGTCCGGTTGATACTCAAAAACCCACTGCTCTTAGCGACGACGAACAGCAGGCCGCGTTGGAACTGTTGCGCGATCCCGATCTGCTCAACCGCATCCTGGCTGACTTTAGCCATTGTGGTGTGGTGGGGGAAGAGATCAACACATTGGTGGGCTATCTTGCTGCCAGCAGTCGAAAGCTGGACAAGCCCCTGGCCATTGTCATTCAAAGTACCAGCGCCGCCGGTAAAAGCAGTTTAATGGATGCGGTGCTGGACATGATGCCGGAAGACGAGCGGGTGCAGTACTCGGCGATGACGGGACAAAGCTTATTTTATATGGGTGACACCAACCTGAAACACAAAATCCTCGCGATTGCCGAAGAGGAAGGTGCCGAGAACGCCAGCTATGCGCTAAAACTGCTGCAATCGGAAGGGCAAATCACCATTGCCAGTACCGGCAAGGATGAAAGTACCGGCGATATGGTCACCAAGGAATACCGTGTGGAAGGCCCGGTGATGTTGTTTTTTACCACCACGGCCATCGATATTGATGAGGAACTGTTAAATCGCTGTACCTTGCTCACGGTCAACGAAAGCAGGGAGCAAACCCGGGCCATCCACGAGGCGCAAAGAAAACGCCGAACACTGGCGGGACTGCAAGCTAAGCTGGAAAAAGACGCGTTAATCAAGCTACACCGCAACGCGCAAAAGCTGCTGCAACCGCTGGCAGTGATCAATCCCTACGCCGATCAACTTACCTTCCTGGATGACAAAACAAGAACCCGCCGTGATCATGAAAAATATCTCACGCTAATCGACACCATTGCGTTTTTGCACCAGTACCAGCGCGAGATCCTTACCGCACAGCATGGCGACAAGCAGGTAAGTTATATCGAGGTGCGGCTCAGCGATATTGAAACGGCGAATACACTCGCCCACGAAGTGCTGGGCCGCACACTGGATGAACTACCGGCGCAAACGCGAAAGCTGTTAAAACTGATTCAAGCCATGGTGCGGGCTGAATGCGAAAAGCAAAGCATCGAGCAGAAAGATTACCGCTTTAGCCGCCGGGAAGTCCGCGAAGTGGTGCGGTGGAGCGACACCGCATTAAAAGTCCACATGGCCAGATTGGTTGAACTGGAATATTGTCTGGTGCATCGTGGCCGTGCGGGCCGCTTCGATTATGAATTACTGTTTGACGGTAGCGACGAACCGCACCTAATGGGCCTGATTGATGTGGAAAAACTCGGTTATGACATCAATCAGTCAGGGCAAAAAGTCAATCCGTCAGGGGCCGGTCAGCCCCCGGTCAGGGGGCAGTCAGATCCGGCAGAATCGCTACCGCCCATTAACGGTAAGGCTTTGACGGAAGTTGGTCAGGTTGCAGCGGAAAATGCACTACTAGAAAAAAATAACAATCAAGCCGTCGTAGCTGTAGGTGCGGTGTGATGGACAACCAAAGCCTGCCCTTCCTTAGCCGCCTGCACCTCGATTATATGGCGGTGATGAATTACTCCGAGCGCACCATTGGCCACCGGGAGGTCACCTTGAAGCAATTTAGCGCTTGGTGTGAGGAGCGCGGCATTGTGCGGGCTAATGAAGTGACCAAGCCCATCCTGGAGCGTTACCGGCGCCATTTACACCACAGCCGCGATGCCCGCGGCAATCCCATCAGTGCGCACAATCAGCTTAAGCGCTTAGTGCCCATACGGCAGTTTTTTAAATGGGCCACCCGGCAAAATTACCTGCTCTACAACCCCGCCAGCGAGCTGGAGCTACCCAAAGTGGAAAAACGGCTGCCCAAGGCCACGCTGACGCCGGAGGAGGCCGAGCTGATCCTCAATATCCCCACTATCCAGACCGAGGAAGGCTTGCGCGATCGGGCCATCCTGGAAGTGCTCTACAGCACTGGCATCCGCCGCATGGAGGTGATCAACCTGACCCGCGCCGATGTACATCAAGATCGGGGCGTGCTGGCAGTACGGCAGGGTAAGGGCAAAAAAGACCGCTTTGTGCCGATCAGCGAGCGGGCGGTGCAGTGGCTCAAGCGCTACCTGGAGGAGGTCCGCAGCGACTTTGCCATCGAGCCGGACCCGCACAACGTGTTTCTGGACAGAACTGGCCAGCCCTTGACGCCGGACCAGTTGAGCCGCCTGGTGACCAAGTACATCAAGCAGGCGGATATCGGCAAAAGTGGGAGCTGTCACCTGTTCCGCCACACGGTGGCCACCCTGATGCTGGATAACGGCGCGGATATCCGCTTTATCCAGCAGATGCTGGGGCATGTGAGCATTGGCACCACAGAAATCTATACCCACGTGAGTATCGTCAAACTCAAGCAAATCCACGAGATGACCCACCCGACGATGCACCGGAAACCTGCCCAGGAAGGCGAGCGGGAGGCTACAGAGGCAGAGTTGATGGCTACGTTGGCTGCCGAAGAGGAGGCCGACAGTGATTAAGCGTATAATCCCCTCCATGAGCAAGAAAAGCGTTTACCTTGAAACCAGCTTTATCAGTTATCTGACGGCCAGACCCAGTCGTAATCTCGTGACGGCAGCCCACCAAGCCATTACCCATGAGTGGTGGGAGATGCGTCGTGATCGCTTTGAGCTGTTTATCTCAGAGCTGGTGATTATCGAAGCGCAAAGAGGTGATGCCAACGCCGCTGAGCGTCGGTTAGCGGCATTGGAGGGCTTGCCTCTGCTGAACTTGACCGTTGAAACAGAGCACTTGACCGAGGCCCTGTTGCATCATCATGCGGTGCCAGAAAAAGCCGTTGAAGATGCGGCCCACATTGCTGTGGCATGTGCCAGTGGGATGGACTACCTGCTCACATGGAACTGTAAGCACATTGCCAATGCCGAATGCTTTAGAGCGATTGAAGATGTGTGTGCAGAGCACGGTTACCTCTCACCGATTATCTGTACCCCTGATGAGTTACTAGGAGTGAATCCCAATGGCCTTAAATGACCCCATCGTTGATGAAATCCATCGTGTGCGTGAAAAAATTATGGAAG
>JAAUXX010010504.1_pt1 | contig 11145 bp, 9 predicted proteins | sample 7278111 | NCBI WGS metagenome assembly JAAUXX01 (sample SAMN14350116, study PRJNA611818) | marine sediment metagenome | isolation source: surface marine sediment (1.8m) | place: French Polynesia: Moorea | collected 2018-08
CGACGCAAATCCGAATCGAGTCGTCGGTCGATAGCGGCTCTTTGGTAATGCCGCACTCGAAATGTCCATCGCCCGTCTGCGTGAAGAAGCGGCAGGTTCTGCACACGCCGAAGCTTTGCAAGGCATTGGCGCGCTGTGCGGCGCGCAGCAGCGACTCCAGTGTTCTTGCGAGCGCCCGCGACTCGCGCTCGGGCAGCGCTTCGATTGCAGCACCGATGCTGCCTCCTGTGTCGATCCGCTCGAGCAGCGTCGAGCCCTTTCGCGTGAGCCCCAGTCGGACCACGCGCTTGTCCTCCGGGTCGCTGGTTTTGCGCACGAGTTTTTTGCGCTCGAGAACCTTGATGCTCTGCGACACGGTGCCCTTGGTCGTATTCAGATACAGCGCGATCGCGGCCGGTGTGTTGCTGTAGCGGTTGCAGCGTTCAAGGTAGCGCAGCACCTCGACATGTACCGCCTGGAGACCGGCTTCGCTCGCCAGCAGCCGGTTCTCGGCCTGCAGCGCGAGACTGACACGATTCAACAGCTCTCTCGAAGGCAAACTCATGGGTCAGATGGTATCGACTCGATACAAAGTTGACAAGCGCCCGAAAGCTTGTTTTAGTATCGACTCGATACTAGTTAGGAGAACGGCAATGATGACAAGCAAACGTCTATTTCTCGCCGCCGCGGCGGTAGTGCCCCTGGCGGTCTTTGCGGCAGGGAGCGAACTCGTGGCCTATCCCGAAGGCTACAGGGACTGGACGCATGCCAAATCGATGGTGATCGAGCCGAATCATCCGCTGGCAGACCCCTTCGAGGGAATCCACCACACCTACGCCAACGACAGGGCTTTGACTGGCCTGCAGAGCGGCGACTGGCAGGCGGGCGCCGTGCTCGTACTCGACCTGCTGAACGTCAGCGCAACGGACAACACGGTTCAGGAGGCCGAGCGCAAGTTCATCGGTGTCATGGAATACGACGCCGAGCGATTCGCCGAGACCGGCGGCTGGGGGTTCGAAGTCTTCGCCGGCAACAGCACGACGGAGCGCGTCGTGGAGGATGGTGGCACCTCGTGCTTTGGCTGCCACATTGCTGCCAAGGGGACTGACTATGTCTTCACCCGCTACCGCGATTGACGCACCGCCACTCGAGACGACCCGGTGGTTCAACGTCGAGGCGCCGCTCACGCTCGAATCGCTCCGTGGCCGCGTCGTTGTGCTGTTTGCGTTCCAGATGCTTTGTCCGGGCTGCGTCGCGCGCTCGATCCCGCTGGCGAAACGGCTCGATGAGTATTTCTCCGAGCAGGATGTCGCTGTCATCGGACTGCATACCGTGTTCGAGCATCACGAGGTGATGCAGCCTGAGGCGCTGCAGGTCTTCTTGCACGAGTACCGGGTTCGCTTCCCGGTCGCTGTGGACAAACCGGATCCAGGCGGTCTGGCCGCGCCACTGACGATGCAGGCCTATCGCCTGCGCGGCACGCCGAGCCTCGTGCTGATCGATGCAGCAGGGCGGATTCGAAGTATGAGCTTTGGCGCGCACGATGAGCTTGCGCTCGGCACAGAGATCGGTCTCTTGCTCGGCGAGCGCGGAGTGAAGGCGGATCACCCGTCAATAGCCTCATCGGCAGCCGCTGGTGTGCTTCAGTGCGACGACACGGGCTGTAGCGTCGGCTGAGCCAGGGCACGAACGGCAGATTCGCACCTGCCGTTCGTGCATTGCCCTGACCGTTGATGCGTAAGTTGCTGAAAAATATAAATACAAACCGCAATGTGGACCTCGACGCGGGCATTGGCCCGAAACCACCCGAGGTGCAGCATGAACAAGCTTATTCTTACGGCGCTGTTGGCCAGTCTTCCCGCCGCGGCCGCAGCCGATGCGCTCGTTCCTTCTCCGTCCGTGCCGAACATTGCGCGAAGCGACGGCTGGGTATTCACGGTCGGTGCCGGTGCGGAGTACGAAGCCGAGTACGACGGCTCGGATAGCTACAGCGTCGAGATCGAACCCGTGCTCGGCTTCCAGAAGCGAAGCGGCAACACGGTCTGGTTTCTCGAAGGGCAGGAGCTCGGCTGGCGCAGCCGGGTCAGCGAGCAATGGCTGCTGCAGCTCGGTTTGCGTTACGAGAGCGGTCGCGAAGCTTCCGAGTCCGACGCGCTAACGGGACTTTCGGACACGGACGACGAGCTCATGATCATGGGCGAGGTGCGACGAGGACTCGGTAGAAACTGGAACAACTGGGTAGCAGGGCGCGTGATGGCCGGCGGCAGCGATATCGGTACGTTGGGTGTACTCGCCGCCGGCCACACGTTTAACGCGAATCCCGACGGAACGGGCGTCGACCTGTACGCCTTCGTGACCTTTGCGTCCAGGGCGTTCATCAATCGGGATTTCGGTGTGTCGCCCGGCGACAGCGAGTCCTCGGGACTGCCGGTCTTCGAGGCCAGTGGCGGCTACCGCTCGGCCGGGATAGGCCTGATCGGCCGCTGGGAACTCGGAGAGCGCTGGCAGTTCATTGGCGAGGCCGGGATCGAGAAGTACAGTAGCGACATAGCCGACAGTCCGATCGCCCTCGACGACTACGAGTCGGAGATCGGTTTGAGTGCGCTGTTCATCTTCTGAGGCACTGCCCATGAGGTACACACCCCGATCCGCTCCGGACAGCACCGTGTTCGGCGTCGCGCCGCTCCGGATAACGCTGCCGGGCGCGGCGCTGCTCTTGACGGTGCTGTTCGTTGCGATGCAGCCGGCCGCAAGCGAAGGACTGAACCTGGTCGAGCGTTCGGTCTTCTGGTCAGTTCATGTGGGTGTCGGTCTGCTGGGCATTCTGGTCGCGAGTTTCGTCATTCGCCAGTCGACGATCGCCGCGTGGCGGCCGGCCGCAGCGATCCTCGTGACGGGCGTTATCGGTGCGCTGTTCGTGGCTCCGCTCTATCTCGTGATCGAGATCTTCCTGCCCGCGCCCGCCGCGGAGATTGACGATGATGCGCTCGACGCCTTTGCGGCGCGGGGACCCGGTTACGCGGTGATTGCGGAGTGGATCGAAGTCACACCGATGTTCATCGCTGCCTGGGCCGCGATCAACCTGCCGTTGTTGTTTGGCGGCGGAGGCCGAGGTCCAGTCGGTCCTCGCGGTGGACCCGGTAGGGGTAGCGGCAAACGAGAGCCGCTCCTCGATCCTGCGAAGGAAAAGTTTTTCGCGCGCCTGCCGGAGGCACTTGGCCGCGACGTGGTCGCGATCGCATCGGACCTCCACTACGTTCACGTATTCACGACCGAGGGCCATACGATGGTCATCGGCAGCCTGCGCGATGCGGCGCTCTTGTTCGGGGAAGACGGAATGCTCGTGCACAAGTCGCACTGGGTGGCGCACAAGCATGTCGTCAAGTACGTGGCCGCCGAGCAGCGTGCGCATTGCCTGATGTCGACAGGAATCAAGGTGCCCGTCAGCCGCCGCCGTCGCGCTGAGGCAAAAGGCATGTACGGTGACAGGAGTACGGTGCGGCTGGCCTCCGTCAAGTCCTGAGCTGGCGGATCGGGAGACTCCGATCGACCGACAAAGCCGAGCCGAACGACGGGAATTCGCGTATTGTCGAACGGAAAGCTCCGCAAAGAAGAGCCGGAGGACCGCCCATGCCTGACACCCCACTACGACGTATCTCACGCGACGGAATGCCCGAGGACTTGAGAGACGCGTTCGATCAATCGATGACTCTGCGTGGCGATGGCACTTTCTTCGAGGTGTTTGCCAATCACCCCGATCTTTATCGCTGGTACAAGGACAGCTTCTACGGGCAGGTGTTTTACGGCGGGCTCGTGGAGAGGCGCATCAAGGAGCTCATCCGCCTGCGCTTGTCCAGCGTCCACGGCTGCCGTTTCTGCAACCAGGGCAATCGCGTGGCTGCGCGGGAGGCCGGGCTCAGCGACGACGACATCAACGCGGTTGTCGACGGGCAGACCGGGACCCTGTCGCCGCGCGAGCAGGCGGCAATTCGGCTTGCCGACCAGATGTTACTGACCAATCCGGACGGCCGTCTCGATGAGCGGCTGTATCGGCAGGTTCGCGAGTACTTCAGCAACGCCGAAATACTCGAACTCGGCGTCGTGCTGGGCGTGCTCTCCGGCATGGCGAAATTCCTTTTTGCCTACGACCTCGTCGAGAGGGAGGACAGCTGCCCGATCCACATCACAGCCTGAGCATTGTCCCTGCTAACTCAGTACTTTAGCTGCACCTGCCTGACTAACTCTGCCTGTCGCAGCGGGTCCAGCAGGCTTCGCCTCTGCTCGCTCCGGCGGCGAGGAGCTGAACCCGGCAGACGCCACGAACGACGATCTGCCGGATTCCGGCAACAGCAAAGCCTCCTAGCCTGCGGCCGCCAGCGCCTGGTCGAGGTCGGCGATGATGTCGTCGATATGCTCGATGCCGATGCACAGCCGAATCATGTCTGGCGTGACGCCGGCCGTTGCAAGTTCCTCATCGGTAAGCTGACGATGTGTCGTTGACGCCGGGTGCGCTGCGAGCGACTTGACGTCGCCGATATTGACGAGCCTCAGGAACATATCGAGCGCATCGTAGAACTTCACGCCCGCATCGAATCCTCCCTTGATGCCAAAGGTCATCAGGGCCGACGGTTTGCCGTTCGTGTATTTCTGCGCGAGGTCGTAATACGGCGAGTCGGGCAGGCCCGCGAAACGCACCCATTCGACCTGCGGGTGCTCGTCTAAGTACTTCGCGACGGCCAGCGCGTTGTCACAATGGCGTTCCATGCGCAGCGGCAGCGTCTGCATACCCTGAAGGATGAGGAACGCGCTCATGGGACTCAGCGCAGAGCCCGTGTTGCGGAGCGGCACCGTCCGGGCCCTGCCAATGTACGCGGCCGGCCCGAGCGCTTCGGTGTAGACGACACCGTGGTAGGAGTCTTCCGGCTGGGTCAGCATGTGGAACTTCTCAGGGTAATCCGCCCACGGGAACTTGCCGCCGTCGACGATCATGCCGCCGAGGGTGTTGCCATGGCCGGCCATGTACTTGGTCATCGAATTCACGACGACGTCGGCGCCCCATTCGATCGGCTTGATCAGCGCGCCCGTGGCTACCGTGTTGTCGACGATCAGCGGGACGCCTTTCGCGTGGGCCATCCCGGCCAGCGCTTCGAGATCGACAATGTTGCCGGCCGGGTTACCGATCGACTCGCAGAAGACGGCCGTCGTCTTGTCGTCGATCAACGGCTCCATCGCGTCGACCGTGTCGTCCTCGGCAAAGCGTACGTCGATCCCGAGTTTGGGAAGCATATGCTTGAAGAGGGTATAGGTACCGCCGTAGAGCAGCGGCACCGTGACGATGTTATTGCCCTGCTCGGCGATATTGAGGATCGAGTAATTGATGGCGGCGCTGCCGGCCGAGAGACCGAGGCCGGCAATACCGGCTTCGAGCTCGGCAGCGCGCTGCTCGAGCACCGCGGTCGTCGGGTTCATGATCCGCGTATAGATGTTGCCCTCGACCTCGAGATTGAACAGGTCGGCGCCGTGCTGGGCGTTATCGAATTCGTAGGCGACCGTCTGGTAGATCGGCGTCGCCACGGCTTTCGTCGCCGGGTCCGCTTTGAATCCAGCGTGAATCGCGATTGTCTCGTCTTTCATTGTCGGGGGTCCTTGGTTGACAGACGCTCGAGGCGTCTTGTTATTCAGCGTTCTGCAGTCCGAGCGGATCATCGGGATCGATGCTGTCCATGAACTGCCGTTTGCGGTCGAGATTCGTGAGCTGGTAAACGAGGCCGAGCCAGTTATTGATGATGGCTTTCGCCGTATCGCCCCAGGTATTGTCGAGCATACCCCGTAATTCCTGCTCCAGCGTGTCGGAAACGGGTTTGCCTTCTGCGTTTCGACGAGCCGCCTCGTCGACGAAGCGTGCCGCGATCGCCTGAGCTTCCTCGGAGAAGTAGTTCTCGGGGAAGGGCGGCGGACTGTCGAGCTCGCCCTTCAGGAAGCGGCCGACCTCGCGGCGGTATTCTTTGAGCAGACTGTTGAAGTCGTACTCCGGGTGGCCCTGAAAATAGAGCACGCGAAACTGGTCCGGGCTCACGGCCATGTGGACACCGCCCGCCTCGCTCTCCGCGAGCACCGCGAGGCCGTGCGCCTCGAGTTGCTGTCTCGAAATATCGTTATACCTCGAGTGCGGCGCGTCGAAACGCGTATTGATTTCGCGTAGCAGCGGATGGTCCGGAACCGCGGTGCGGTGGCTGTAGACGCCCCAGCGTTTCCGGGGCAACGGCTGCCGGTCAATGTCGTGAAAATGCTTGAGCAGCGCATGTGTAGCCAGGCATGAACAGAGTATTGACGCTACGTTGTCTTCCGCCCAGTCGACGACATCGATCAAGGGTGCCCAGAACGCCTCGTCCTGTAGTGACGGATTGGCGACATTGGCACCCGTTATCACGAGTGCGTCCAGTCCCTGTTCCTTGAGATCTTCAAAGCGGCTGTAGTAGCGCTCGATGTACTCGTTGGTCTCGTCGCTGCGATTGAGTTCGGGCAAGGAGAACGGGTAGACGAAGAACTGCGCAATGCGGTTGCAGCCGCCGACGAGCCGTATGAACTGGCGCTCGGTCGCCTGCAGCGCCGCGTCGGGCATCATGTTGAGGAAGCCGATATGCAGCTCGCGGATGTCCTGGTGCACTGCGCGGTCGAGCGACAGCATCTCGTGCCCCTGTTTCTCGAGATGGGCAAAAGTCGGCAGGTCTGAGTGGGCAACGAGTGGCATATGGACCGAGTTTAACCGCAAGCGCCGGCGACAATCAGCTACCCGGAGGCTGTGCTATCGTGCGGGCGCATGGACGCGAGGCGCAAACCCGACATCCTGGCGAGGGCCGAAGCGAGGGCCCGCGAGCTGGCCACGGCGCAGCGCCCCGGCTACTCGCTCGCGCAGGCGTTCTACACTGATCCTGACATCTACGCGCTCGAACTCGAGCGGATCGTGTTCCGCAACTGGACGCTCGCGGGCCATACGAGCGAATGGCCTGAAGCGGGCGACTTCAAGCTCGTCGACGTGGCGACCGAGGCGGCGCTGATCGTCCGCGGTGACGACGGCGAGCTCCGCGCATTCGCGAATGTCTGCCGCCACCGCGGTTCGCGCGTGTGCCTCGACGACCACGGCAACGGCCGGCAGTTCACGTGCCCCTATCACGGTTGGGTGTACGACCGGCAAGGTGCGCTGGTCGGTGCACGGGAGATGCCGCCGGACTTCGACAAGGAGCCGTTCGGTCTGCCGGCCCTGCCGCTCGAGATCGTCCACGGGCTCGTGTTCGTCGCGTTTCACGAGAAGCCGCCGTCGCTCGACGCGGCGCGGCGAGATCTCGAAGTCCCGATGCGCTGGTTCGGATTCGATGCGCTCAAGGTTGCCGCTCGGCGAAGCTATTCGATCGCCGCCAACTGGAAGCTTGCAATCGAGAACTACCAGGAGTGCTATCACTGCGCGACGGCGCACCCCGACTACGCGACGCGGCACACGCTCATGCTCGAACGAGGCAAGCGGGAGCGCGTCCAGGCATCGATGCGCGGGCGCCTTACGGGCGTCGGGCTCGACGAGTTGGAGATCGACTGCATCGATACGGCGGCGCCGCCCGGGCAGGCAGGCTACGGCTACAGCCGCACGGCGCTCTTCGAGGGCTACCTGACCGGCAGCCGCGACGGCCAGCCCGTCGCGCCCTTGCTCGGTGAGCTCGAGGCCTACGACGGAGGCGCCTCCGACTTCTCGTTCGGCGGCTCAAACTTCCTGCTCGCGTACAGCGATCATGTTGTGGCGTACGTTTTCACGCCCGTCACGCACGAGTCCTGCATGCTGACCGTCTACTGGCTCGTCCGCAGCGATGCCCGGGAGGACGAGGACTACAGCATCGACGCGTTGGTCTGGTTATGGGACAAGACGACCCGTGAAGACCTCGAGATCATTCGCAACAACTGGCTCGGCGTCTGCTCCCGCTTCTACGAACCAGGGCCATTTTCTCTAATGGAGCGAGCAGAGCGTACCTATGTCGATTGGCTGCTCACGGAGCTCTTGAGGGCCGATGACGACGTCAAGACGGAGGCCCGGACTTGAGCCATTACGATGTACTCGTCCTGGGCGCCGGCCACAACGGGCTGACGACCGCGGCCTTTCTCGCGCGCTCCGGGCTCAAGGTATTGTGCCTCGAGAAGAATGACTACATCGGCGGCGCGGCGGTCAGCCGCAATCTCTACAAGGACTGGATCTATTCGAACTGCTCCTATGTCTGCAGCCTGCTCAGGCCGGAGATATTCCGCTCGCTCGAGTTGCACCGGCATGGACTGCAGATTACGCCCTACGACGCGTCCGTTACGTTCATGGAGAACGGCGACTACCTCGGCAGCTACCATGATTCGGCCGTCAACTATCGTGAGATGGCGCGGCATTCGAGGCGCGACGCCGATGCATACGTTCGCTATTCGGCCGACACCCAGCGCCAGTGCCGCCTGATTCGGGACTTCCTGCTGACGACGCCACCCGACCCGGCCTCGTTCCATCCGCGTGATCTTCTCGGCCTGCTCGCCATCGGCCGAAAGTTCGCCGAGATGGGCGAAGACCAGATGTACGACACGATGCGCTTCTGGACGATGAGCGTCGCCGACTACCTGAACGAGTATTTCGAGACCGACGTGATCAAGGCGGCACTCTCGGGGAGCGGCATCATCGGTACCGCGCTCGGCATCTACTCACCGGGAACGGCTTATGTCCTGCTGCATCACTACATGGGCGACATCGACGGGAATGTGGGCAGCTGGGGCTATGCGCGCGGCGGCATGGGCGCCGTGTCAGCGAGCCTTGCGGGCGCATTCAAAGCCTTCGGCGGTGAGCTCAGGACCGAAGCCGGCATTGGCCAGATACTCACGAACAAGGGCAAGGTCAGCGGCGTGGCGCTCGACAGCGGCGAAGAAATCGCGGCGCCCGTCGTCGTCTCGGCGTTCGACGTCAAGCAGACCTTCCTCGACTGCATGGACGCGGCGGACCTGCCGGCCGCGTTCGTCGAGCGCGTCCGTCATTTCAAGATCCGCGGCTCGTCGGGCAAGCTCAATATTGCGCTCGACGGCTTGCCCGAGTTCCCGGCGCTGCCGAAAGGCAGCCCGCTGTATCACGCGGACATGCACTTCCTCGACTCGATGCAGCGCATGGAGCGCGCCTACGACGACTGGAAAAGCGGAACCTGGTCCAAAGATCCATACATCGATCTCGTCATCCCGACGCTGACCGACCCGACGATGGCACCGCCCGGCAAGCACTTCATGAGCTGCTTCGTTCAGTACTGCCCACACAAGCTCGAAGGGCGCGACTGGACGAACCCGGAGCGCGAGGCGTTTGCACAGACGGTCATCGACCAGGTTGCGAACCACAGTCCCAACTTCAAGGACCTGATTCTTAATGTCGAGATTCGGACGCCCGAGGACATCGAGCGTGAGATTGGCATTACCGAAGGCAACATCTTTCACGGTGAGCTGACGATGGACCAGCTCCTGTTCAATCGTCCCGTTCCGGGCTATGCGAAGTACCGTACTCCGATAGACGGGCTCTACCTCTGCGGATCGAGCGCGCACCCGGGCGGCGGCGTCATGGCGGCGCCCGGCGCCAACGCGGCCCGCGAGATCCTCCTCGACCTGCGTCGTCCCGACATCGTGCCGGAGTCGTTTGGCGATGACTGACGAGCGCTTCGACGTGATCGTGATCGGCGCCGGCCACAACGGCCTCGCTGCCGCCGCCGTGCTGGCCAGGGCCGGTCGCAGCGTCGTCGTTCTCGAGCGCAATGCCCGGGTTGGCGGCGCGTGCATTTCCCGGGAGTTTGCCGACGGCTATGCCGTGTCGGCAGGTGCGCAGTGGTTGTACCAGCTGCAGCCGGCCGTGCGCCGCCATCTGAAGCTTAGCATTCCGCTCGCGGCGAAATCGCTCGATACGATTGTGCTTGGCGCCGATGGTGATCACGTCCGGTATGGCCGCGCGGGTGCCTCGGGTGTAAGCGACAAGGATCAAGCCGCGTACGCGCGCTTCGCGAAGCAACGCGAGCGCTACAGCCGCATGCTCTGGGGCTGGCTCAACCGCGTACCGCCGCGACTCGGAACGGGGCGTTCGCGCGATACACGGAAGCTCTTGCGCATGGCGCTCGAGCTGAGGCTGCTCGGGAAGCGTGAGTTCCGGGAGTTCTTGCGCCTGGTCGGCATGAACATCTACGACGACGTCACCGAGCGCTTCGCGAGTCCGCTGCTTCAGGGCGGCCTTTGCCTCGATGCCGTACTGGGTTCAGACGCGGGTCCGCGATCACCGGGTACGTGGCTGGCCGGGCTGTACCGGCTCGGTGGCTCATCCGGGGTCAGCGCGCTGCCTGCTGGCGGAATGGGCAGCGTTGCCAACGCCTTCATGATGGCGGCGCGCGATGCCGGCGTCGATATCCGGACCGATACGCGTGTCGAGCGCATTGTCATTCGAGACGGGCGCGTGGGCGGTGTCGAGACAGCGGGGGGCGATCAGATCCGGAGCAACGCTGTCATGTCGAGCGTCGACCCGAGGCAGACCGTGCTGTCACTCACGGGAGCGCGGCACTTCGAGACGGGCTTCGTGCGGCGCGTACGGCACATCCGGGCGTCCGGCAACGTGGCCAAAGTCCATCTCGCCCTTGACGGTCTGCCCGAGGTGCCCGGCCTCGGCGAGGATGGTCTCGGTCAACGCTTGCTGATCGCACCCGGCCCGGACGCGATCGAGCGTGCGTTCAATCCGTCGAAGTACGGGGAGTACTCACCAAGGCCCGTGTTCGATATTTCGCTGCCGAGCGTGCATGACGAAACGCTCGCGCCGAACGGGCACCACGTGCTGTCGGCAACGGCGCAGTACGCGCCTTACGATCTCGATGGCGGCTGGACCGGGGACGCCAAACGGACGTTCCTCGATACGTGTATCGGGGAGATCGACCGCTACCTGCCCGGGACGGGCGCACGCGTCATTGCGGGCGAACTCCTGACGCCGGTCGACCTCGAACAGGAGTTCGGTACGACGGGCGGACATTGGCACCACGCCGAGCTCTCGCTCGACCAGTTCCTGTTCACGCGACCCGTCGGCGGTGCGCAGCAGTATCGCGCGCCGATCGACGGCCTGTACCTTTGCGGTGCGGGCTCGCATCC
>JAAUXX010016577.1_pt1 | contig 11130 bp, 6 predicted proteins | sample 7278111 | NCBI WGS metagenome assembly JAAUXX01 (sample SAMN14350116, study PRJNA611818) | marine sediment metagenome | isolation source: surface marine sediment (1.8m) | place: French Polynesia: Moorea | collected 2018-08
GGAGTATAGTTATTACTGACAACCTGATAACAAAGTTGCCAAAGATCCACTTCCACAGAGCGATCGCCTTTAGTTAAACATAATAGATACCCAGGGATCGGATGGGTGACATCTTTAAAACTGCCTTGCCATTGAGAGGTTTCTAACTGTTTACGAATATTATCTAAAATACGGATTAATGCTGGTTGCATCAATATTTGTGCTTTGTCCCAAGCTAGTCTAGTTTTAAATTGGGGCTTCATCTAATCAATAATTCTTTCTTGATATCTTGCAATCTATACTGATTGTAAGATGGCTTGGTTACGACCTTTCTCTTTTGCTTGGTAAAGTGCCTGATCAGCAGATGCTAGTAATATTTCTTGACTATTATCCTTAGTGGGAATAGTGTAAGCGACTCCCAAACTGAGGGTTACAAAATTGCTGATATTTGATTGAGAATGTTCTAACTGGAGCTGTTCTACATTTTGGCGAATAGCTTCAGCTACTTTAAATGCTCCCAATCCTTCCGTATTAGGGAGAATTACCACAAATTCTTCTCCTCCATAGCGAGCAACTAAATCTGCGGGGCGTTTCACGATACTAGCAATTGCTTGCGCCACTTTCTGTAAACAATTATCCCCTGCTTGATGTCCATAGGTATCGTTATATTTTTTAAAATAATCAATGTCACATAAAATCACCGCAATAGGAGATTGTGCCCGATCCATACGTCGCCATTCTCGATTAAAAAACTCCTGAAAACGATGACGATTAGGAATTTGCGTGAGACTATCGATATTAGCCAAGATCTGAAGCTTTTGATTGAGCACCAACATTTCATTCTCCGCGATAGAACGATAATGTATTTGCTTTTGCAATTGAATATTTTTTTCTTCTAGTTCTAGTTTTTGTTTTTCGAGCTGTACTTGCAGACGGCGGATCGATAATTGGTTTTCAATTCTGACAGAAACTTCTTCGATTTGAAAAGGTTTGGTAATATAGTCGCTGCCACCGACCTTGAATGCTTTAACTTTATCTAATACTTCATCAATCGCACTGATAAAAATCACGGGAATATGGCAAGTGCTCGGGTGAGCTTTTAATTCCTGACAAACTTGGTAACCATCCATCTCTGGCATATTAATATCTAAAAGAATAATGTCTGGAGGAACGGTCTGGGCTGCTCGCAAACCTAATTTACCATTAATTGCTTTGCGGACTTCATATCCCTGTCTATCTAGCATGATAGCAAGGAGTCTTAGGTTTTCTGGTCTATCATCTATAACTAAAATATCTTCTTTACTTTGCCCAATCAGTTTGGTCATTGTTATGAAATTGATAAATACTGAGAAAAATTCAACTTTTGTCTATGTATTCAGGTATAAAATAGCACAACTGATCGAATATTCCACCGTTTCTACGATGTCTTAAATGGATAGGTTTTGCCTTGTCTTCTGTCTTCTGCCTTCTTCAATCTTTTACTTCAAGTAGTTTTTGAGTACTTTCTATTATTCCCTCTAAGGCAAAATTATGCACCATCTCTTTAAGAAGATTGGCTAAAGTAACATGAGAATCAGGAATTGTGGCAATTAAAGCCTGGATTTCGCGTTCATTAGCGGCACTAGCTGCATGATTGAGTTGTTCTAGCCATTGAATTGACATCATAGATAATTCTGCAAGCTCCTCTTGGCAATTATCGACAGTTGGTTCGTTCATCGATGATTTTGCTTCCTGAGACTGATGGGATAAATTCTGAGCTATTTTGGTTTCTGAAGTCTGACTTATGGGAATATAAAACATAAATGTAGTTCCTTGGTTAACAATGCTTTCTACCTCAATTTTTCCTCCTAGGAGTTGGATTAAACTTTGACTAATAGATAAACCTAAGCCCGTACCTGTACAAGATTTAATACCCGTTTTAGTTTGCACAAAAGGTTTAAACAAAGTTTCTAATTCTTTTGCCTCGATGCCAGCCCCTGTGTCTTGTACTTGAAAGATGAGATTATGCCAATCATGCCAAGAAATAGTGAGAGTTATATGACCTTGCATGGTAAATTTAATAGCATTGCTCAGTAAGTTCATTAAAATTTGACGTAGTTTACCTGGATCGGTCGTAATATGCTGAGGAACTTCGGGATTGATCTCAAATTCTAACTGTAAGCCTTTAGACTGAGCTTGCAATTGAAAAATCTGTTTGAGCTCTGATAAAAAGGCATAAAAATTAAAATATTCGGGGTTAATATTCATATGTCCCGATTCAATTTTAGATAAATCGAGAATGTTATTAATTAAAGCCAGTAAATGTTCTCCATTGCGTTTAATCGTGTCAATATATTCTTGATAACTAGGTTCTAGCGTTGAATCTAAGGTCAAAAGTTGACTAAAACCGAGGATCGCATTGAGCGGAGTTCTCAGTTCATGACTCATATTGGCGATAAATTGGCTTTTAGTTTGGTTAGCAACTTCTGCTTCTTGTTTAGCTTTTTCTAATGCCAGATTTTTCCAATTTAAGGCTTCAATTTGTTGTTGTTCTTGGACTAAAAGTCGTGATTGGGCTAGAGCAATGCCTACTTGTTCAGCAACAGCTTCTAATAAGCTCATTTCTTCTGCTGTCCATTCCCTAAAGCGATCGCATTGATGTAAGGCAATTACGCCATTGGGTTGATCTTGATAGGAAGTTCTCACTGCCAAGATTGACTTGAGGTTGATCAGCTGACATTTATCACGAAAAGGTTCAAATAAAGGGTCAAAATTGATATTAGAAGCTTCAACTGCTGATTCTTGACTCAACACCTTTTGTAGATAAGGGTTATTGGTAATCCCAATGATAAATTCTAGTACCGAAAGTTCTTCGTTATAGAGATATTCTGCCACCACAGGTAGTACGGGTTCTGGGGTTAAAACATAGTCATGAATTAAGCAGCGATTCACGGCAAAAACTTGACCAATTTGTGTAACAGCGGCATGGAAAATTTGTTGAGTATCAAGACTTTGACGGATTTCTCGGGTTATTTGCCCTAACAGTTGTTCTCGTTGTAATTTACTCGCTAAAATCTTTTCGGCTTTCTTGAGTTCATTAATGTCTGTAATTGAACCCACATATCCCGATAAATTGCCAGCGGCATCATATTCTGCTATCGCCTGTCCGAAAACCCAGTTTACTTCCCCCCAAGAGTTGTAAAACCGATATTCTGAGCTGAAGGGAATATTGTGTTGAGCTGCATGCTCCCATTCTTGACTAATCCGTTCTCGATCTTGAGCGTGAATTCCTTGGAGCCATCCATCACCTTGTGCTTCTTCTAGGGTTAATCCTGTAATTTGAGACCAACGTTCATTGATATAAGTACAATTACCCAAAGCATCGGTCTGAAATATGCCCACAGGGGAGGCATTAGCTAGGGTTTCATAGCGTTTTTGACTGGCGATGACTTCTCTTTCTGAGCTTTTGCGATCGCTGATATCTCGGCAAATACAAACTAAATTAGCACCATAGACGATCAAGGATAATTCGGCGTCGAAGTAAGAGCCATCGCGACGTTTACCGACTAATTCGCCTTGCCAGGAGCCCTGTTCTAGTAAACTGGGGAAAATTTCTTTTTCGGCTTGCTCAACATCTTTTTGGGCATTGATGATATGCCAACTTTTGCGGAATAATTCCTCAGGATCGTCATAGCCAAAAATCTGGGCATAGGATTGGTTGAGATAGACATATTTGTCATCTAAGAGAATTGCGATGCCATCGATCGCTGCTTCTATGGCAGCAGATTGTTGTTGGAGTAAGGTTTCTGCTTGCTTGCGTTCTGTGATATCTTCAACGACACATAAAAAAGAAACTATTTCGCGAGATTCTCGGTGAATCGGACAGGCGATCGTGTTCCTGTGAATTGGGCAAATCGTTGTCTTCGACCAGACAGTAGAGTTATCTTGATGACGATAGCGGTTTTCCAAACTGCAACTGGCAATTTTTCTTTGTTGTAATTGTTGAATCTGATTTAATAATGGTGAACGATCTTCGTAATAAGTAATATCAAATATTTTTTTCTGGAGTAATTCGGTTTCCGAGAAACCAGTAATCTCACAAAATTTAGCATTGACTCGAATTAATTGACCGTTTTCATAGATAATTTCGGCAATTCCAATATCTATCTGTTCAAAGATGGTGCGGTAAAGTTCTTCGTTGAGTTGCAATGCGGTTTCCGCTTCTTGGCGGATCTTGATTTCTCTTTGTAGCTGATGATTTTGATGATTTAATTTAAGTTTTTGCTGCTGTTCCTTTTCTAATAACGTGACTTGTGCGATCGCGATACCTACCTGCACTGCTACGGCTTCTAGAAGCTCTATTTCGTCTTGTGCCCATTGTCTAAAGCGATCGCATTGATGTAGGCAAATCACCCCATTAGCTGCTCCTTGATAGGAAGTGCGAATGTTCATCAAAGATTTCAACTCTATTGTCTGAGCGAATTCCTCAAGTCCTTTGAAGGAGTCATCTTGAGAGATGTGAGGACTGCTATGGACTCGATCCTTAGCTAATAATTTGCTAAAAATAGCAGCCGAAGCCAGGGGAATTGTCCTCTCCATTAAAGAAGGATAATTACCAGCCAAATATTCCGCGACTACAGAAATTTGCGGTTCAGGATTTTCTTGATAGCGATGAATTAGGCAACGACTGACACCGAAGGCTTGACCAATTGCGATCGCCGCAGTTTGGAAAATTTGCTTACTGTCTAAACTAGAACGGATTTGCAGCGTAATTTTTCCGAGGAGTTGTTCTTTTTGTAACTTTCTGGCGATCGCCCGTTCTGCTTGTTTGCGTTCGGTAATATCCTCAATCACTCCTAAGCAAGAAGTGATTACTCCTGATGGTCTATTAATTGGACAAATGATCGTTTTCGACCAAATTACGGTACCATTTTGATGCAGATAACGCTTTTCTAAGTTAAAGCTCTCAACTTCACCCTCTTTTATGGCTTTTATACCCATTAAAGATGGCGTAATATCTTCGGGATGGGTAATCTCAGCAACTGTTTTTGTCAATAATTCGGCTTCAGAGTAACCCAGAATTTGACAGAATTTAGGATTGACGCGAATAAATTTCCCTGTGGCAGTAAAGCATTCGACGATGCCGATGGTGACTTGTTCAAAAATCGTACGATATAGTTCTTCGCTAAGTTGCCAAGTTGCTGTCGAAATTTGGTTATATTTGCGGTCTAAAGCTGAGGTAACAGGAACAGAATCGCGATCGAGAATTTTGTAATTACGCTTAGGTTCAATATGTCCTAAAGCGATAGCAGTTTGCGTTGCTAAAACTTGGATAAAATTCTGAATTTCTGGCGTATAACCTTGAGGATTTTGACAGTTTTCTAAATAAATAAGACCATAAAACTTATTTTGATCTAATAAAGGAACTCCTAAGAAATTCTGTGGTAATTGTTGAGATAAATATAAATCTTTAGTTACTATTTCCCAGGTAGTACCTGACTCGAAAAAGATCGCTTGACCGTGGGATGCTAAATAATTAACTAATGTTTGAGGAATCTGAGCTTGATAATCTCCCATCGGGATATTTTCTGCGTAAAGCTGGGGAGCTAAGTCTCTAGAATCAGCAGCCATCTCGGCTAAATAAATTGCCTGTAACCAATTTTTCCGATCGTCCTCGAAACTGGGACTTGCTAACTGACTAACGACAACTAGATATTTTTTCCAGGCTAAATTCTGATGAATTAGGCTCATCAATGTTTGTAGTAATTTTTTTAGTTCTACTTCTCTGGATAAGCATTGAATTGCCCTTAATAAACCAGCATCTAACATGGCAATCTTCCCGAACCCCAAAGCTAACTATTAAAAATAATCAGAAAGTTCTTATTTTTTGTAGTAACAATGAATTAACTTCTTCATTTTTTCCTACTGAGGAGGAATAAGTCATCGGGGATTCCGCGTAATACAGCAAAATAAAATAACAATGAAGAAGAAGTACAACTCTTTTGCCTCGATTCTGGGATTCTCTGTAATAATTGTGATAAGGGAAGACCTGAAACATGGGCAATAAATTAAGATGAATTTATTTTTTCGTAAACTGAGTGTTTATTTGGGCATATTGGCGCTAGGTTGTGGTGCCGGATTTTGGGGAAGTCGCTATCTTGGCAATTCAACCGCAGTGCTAGAAAACCGAAAAATCTACACCCCCGTCATACCAACTTTATCTAAGTTACCCAACTTAACTACTGATGAGCAGAATGTTAATTTCATAGCGCAAGCAGTACAAAGAGTTGGTCCAGCCGTAGTTCGGATTGATGCTTCTCGTCAAGTAGAAATGTCTTCGCAAGATAATAGATTTTCCCAACCTTTTTTTCGTCGCTTCTTTGGGGATGAGAGCAGCCCGATTCCCGATCAAATAGAACGAGGAACAGGTTCGGGATTTATCTTAGGTTCTGATGGTCGCTTGATTACCAATGCCCATGTGGTTGAAGGTTCTAAAACGGTTCAGGTAACCTTGAAAGATGGTCAAATCTATGAAGGGGAAGTTTTAGGAGTTGACCCAATGACCGATATTGCCGTCTTAAAAATTGATGCCACTGACCTGCCTACGGTAACTTTAGGAAACGCCGAAAAACTTAATGCCGGAGAATGGGCGATCGCGATCGGCAATCCTTTAGGCTTTGATAATACCGTTACAGTGGGTATTATTAGCGCCATTGGTCGTCCTAGTTCGCAAGTCGGAGTTCCTGATAAACGAGTGCGCTTTATTCAAACCGATGCCGCCATTAATCCTGGTAACTCTGGTGGTCCGTTGCTCAATGCCAAAGGAGAAGTTATTGGGATGAATACCGCGATTCGTGCTGATGCTCAAGGATTAGGTTTTGCTATTCCCATAGAAACAGCGCAAAGGATTGCCAATCAATTATTTGCCGAAGGAAAAGCCGATCATCCCTACCTCGGTATTCATATGGTTAATCTGACTCCTGAAACTAAAGCCCAAATTAATCAACAACAAGATATCAATGTTACTGTCACCGCAGATAAAGGGGTTTTGATCGTCAAAGTAGTTCCTAACTCTCCCGCAGCTAAAGCGGGATTACAGGTGGGAGATACGATTCTTAAAGTTGGCGATCGCGCTGTAGTAAACTCGTTACAGGTACAGGATAAAGTCGAAAGCAGCGAAATTGGGAAATCTTTGCCTCTAGAAATTCTCAGAAACGGTAGACTAAGAGTAATTGCTGTCAAACCTGGAGTTTTTCCCCAATAAGAACCCAGTTAACATCATTAACGTCGCTACGCTCCGAGAGGTGTTGGGTGTTGGGTGTTAGATGTTAGGGAACAGTTGCTGTGACTAACACTATTCGACGCAATTGCCTTAAATTCTCCTTGAACCTAAAACCTAATTCAAATCTTCCAGTGATCGAAGTAGAAGTCCATTCTGCCCTCAAAGATTTTTTACGAGAACAAGGAAATAGAGGTTGGCCTCATCATCTAACTATGGCGCGTTTAGTGGCAAGAACTTTGCGCCTCGGTCGTTCTGCATTAATGCAAACAGGTAGTAGTAGCAATAAATATTGCCCTAGCTATCTAATGCCAGCTTTATTGGGAGATTGGTCGGTAATTATAGTCGTGCCGAAACTCAAACAAGCGAATCTAGTTAATCAGGAAATTCCTAGTTTACAAAAATGGTTAGGAATTACCAAAAAAGTGCGAATTGGGGAGCAATGGCAAACGGGAGATCAGTTACTGATAACTAGTCCCCAAACTTGGATCGGCGATCGCCTAAATCAAGAACAGAGATTTCCCCCCAAGATCCCTACAATTATTGATCGCGCCGATGATCTCGAAGAATGGGCAATGGAACAATTAACCATCTCCCTCGAACCATCTGATTGGAATCATTTATTACAAGCTAATCCGCAAGATGCCGAGTTGATTCGCAATGGCAGAGTCAAATTAACCAAGGCAATTTTTGCCCATCCGATCAATCCCTATGAATGCTATTTATTAGAACAACCCGAACGGGATATTTTAAGGTATATTCTGGACAGATTAGCTCAGAAAAAAGCTTTAACTGACAAATTTGAGCAATTTTGGCAGCTTTTAGCTTCTTATCATCATTCTTGCCGAGTTAACTCCCCACCAAATCCTCTGTTATGGGTTTCCCGACAAAGCAGCACAGGATTTTTCACTTTGCATATTGCTCCTGCTGAAGTGGCGACGGCTTTAAATCCGATTTGGCAGCAACAACCTCTAGTTCTAATTGGCAGTTTTCTAGATCGCGAACCCCAAGCAAGCGTTTACCGCGAAAAGCTCGGATTACCAGAAATGCTCTGTTTACAATATGCTCCCAATCGTCAACAAGAATATATCAGATTATACCTGCCCGATCGCTTTCCTTTACCGAATAATCCTCAGTTTAGAGCCGCCTTTATCGAACAAGCTCAAATCTTAGTTGGTTTTAGTCGTAATATTAAGCAGCCTGTGGTGATCTTAGTCGAAGATGTGCCCTTAAGAGCGCAGGTGGCATCAGTGTTAGCAGCGCAAATCGGCTCACAAGTACAAGTAGATAGCACTGAAGTCACAGATAGAGGAATTTTAGTGACGGGTTGGCGGTTTTGGAAACAACATCAGGATCAATTACCGATCCCCAAATTATTAATCATTGCGACTCTGCCTTTACCTTCCTTGGAAAACCCTTTAGTTGCTAGTCGAGTTGCCCATTTCAAACGCCGACGCCAAGATTGGTTTCGTCTCTATCTCTTGCCGACTGCCTTAAATATCATTCAACAAGCGATCGTCCCTTTAAGGGAATCTCAAGGTATTGTGGCATTATTGGATAATCGAGTCAATTTTCGGAGTTACGGCAAGACAATTTTATCTGCCCTAGAACCTTGTGCTCGCATTAATTATATCGATCCAACTTGGTTTTTAAATAACGATTAGGTATGAGCTTATCCAAAATGCGATCGCTGATTTACGAATATCGCCAATATCAACTACCTTCCTCATCCTTTAAAATACTACAATTAGCAGAAATCTGAGGTGTGCGGGTATTGATATTATCTGTGGGATAGGTAGTTAAGATCACTTTACCATCTTCAGTTTTAATGACTCCCCTAGCTGGGTAAATATCTCCAATACTTGTTTTAATAGGCTTGATATCTGGATGTTGAGCTTGTAGAGTTGAAATGTTATTTGGTTCATCCACTAAGATAGTATCCGAATCAAAAGGTTAAGTAGGTTGAGGAGGGATACCACCTTTTCCTATGATAGTTAACCCACTCGGTTTGACAGCAGTGCCAGTACTTCGACAAGCTTGGTCAACTGTTTGTCCTGATTCAATCGGATTATTAGGTTATTGTCTATCAGTTTGATGAGTATTTATATCAGGAGTAAAAATAGAAATCGTGCCATCTAAACCAAATTCGGAACTCGCATTGATATCGTTAGTAATGTCATTTAAAGGACGTTCTTCAATCCCAAAAAGAGCCTCAGCTGTAATGTTGATATTGCCCCCATTTCCTAATCTTGCATTAGCAATAATATCGTTATTTTGATTGGGAAAAGCCACAATAAATTCAGAATTAATATCAATATTACCGCCAGTAGCACCTTCAGTTGCTTGACCAGATATCAAGCTGTTGTTACGCATTTGTAAAGTGCCATCAATGTTTAAATTAATATTGCCACCTGTTCCTGTATTGGCAGTAGTCTCTGCTGAAATGGAAGCCCCATTTTCAAGTTTTAAAGAATTTGTATTTAATAAAAGCTCACCACCAATCCCATTAGCATTAGCGGCGGTAATAGTCCCATTGTTGACTTCAATAGAGCTAGCATTAATTTCTAAATTACCAGCAGCCCCCTTGCCTGGCGGCACTAAATCTAAAGTTTGAAAGTTACTAACATTGATCGATCCAAAATCTTGAACTTCTAATCTATCTGTATTTATTACTAAATTACCGCCATTACTAGTTCCTCCACCAATGGCACTAGCAAATATACCTCCAAATGGACCTTCCGTGTTAACTATAGTACCATCCTCTCTAATCGTTTGTAATGTCGTAAAAATTCCACCTACCCGCACAAAATCAGAGGCTTCTATTGTTATATTTCCTACATCACCCTCAGCTTCGATCCCAAAACCTAAGCTTTGTAATTCTGCTCCTCCCTCAATAATTAGTTGGCTAGTTTTGATAAAAGTATCTCCTCCATTTCCTTTGCCTCTAGTACCATTAGCAATAACTGCATCCTCTCCAATAAGACTTAGACGTTCTGTTTCAATAGTCAAATTACCTCCATTTCCCGAATCTTCTCAATAAGTCTGGGAGGACTCGCCGAAAGAAACGAGAACGGACAGACCAGCTAGTCGGCATAGGCGAGTAGGACCAGACTTCCCATTTCTATCGTTAACTGGTAAGATTTTCAGCTATGGGCATAAAACTGACTAAGCTCCCTGAGCTATCCGGTGAAGACCTATCTGACCGTGAGACTCTCCTGTTGCAGTTATTGCGAGAGCGGGAAGAGTGTATCCAGGAGTTAAATGATGAAATCGCTCGTCTTAAGGGAGAAAAGGGAAAGCCAAAAATAAAACCAAGCCGACTAGAACCAGAAAAAAAAGCTCCAGAGCAGCAGGAAAAGACAGAAGAGGATGCTCCTCAGAATAAGCAAACCAAGAAAAAGCGTCCAGGCTCAGAAAAACGGCAGAAAACGGCTAAGTTAATCATCCACGAGACGAAAGTTATTCAGCCCACAGAACAAATTCCCCCAGACGCAGAATTTAAAGGATACCAAGATTACACAGTTCAAGAGCTAAATATTGGAGCTCATAATATACGCTATCGGTTGGCTATCTGGAAAACAGCAACGGGAGAATATCTGAAGGGAAAGTTATCAGAAAAAGTAAGAGAACGAGGGCACTTTGGGGTGATGCTCAGAAGTTACCTTCTCTATCAATACCATCATTGCCATGTGACCCAACCCAAGCTACTGGAACAAATGAGGGAATGGAACATCGACATCTCATCTGGACAATTGAACCGCATCTTAGTAGAAAACAAAGAGGCTTACCATAGCGAGAAGCAAGATATTCTAAGGGTTGGCTTAACTGTGTCCAGCTACATCAATACTGATGACACAAGTGCCCGTCATCAAGGAGTCAATAGCTATTGCACC
>JAAUXX010000484.1_pt1 | contig 11129 bp, 10 predicted proteins | sample 7278111 | NCBI WGS metagenome assembly JAAUXX01 (sample SAMN14350116, study PRJNA611818) | marine sediment metagenome | isolation source: surface marine sediment (1.8m) | place: French Polynesia: Moorea | collected 2018-08
GGTTCTAATTTATAGTTAGCAGGATTATCTCTTTGAATTATGCCAGCTAGAGCCACCGTATCTCCTGCGATCGCCTCAATTTCTCCAGATTGCAAAGCCTTGAATCCCTGCTCGACATCTTTAATGGGAACTAGAGTTGCTTGAGGTTGAATAAACTTCATGGTTGATTCAGAAATAGTGTAGGGAGCAATACCAATCCGTTTACCTACCAAGGTTTCTACCGAGTCATCAATTGAACTATCTCGCTTGGCTAGTAACCTAACTCCAGAAACACCATAACTAACTGAAAAATCAACAAATTTATCTCGTTCCCAGGTAAAAGCAGTACTACAGGCAAGATCGACTTCACCATTGACGATTTGAGGGATGCGGTCTGCAAATTTCTCTTCTACTACTGTTTGGATAATAATTTCCTTGTCTAGTTGTTTTTCTAACTCTTCTTTGATGAGATTAACTATATCAACAGAGTAACCGACTAATTGCTGTCGATCGTTGACATAAGCATAAGGAATTAAATCTATACGTGTTCCTACCGTTAGTATTCCTGTCCGCGCCACTTTTTCAATTACAGTTTCTGCTAAAGACGAATTGGGCAAAAATAGAGTCAAAATCAGACTTAGGGCGGTAGTAAAAGTTAAAGGCAGTAAATTAGACATCTTGCCCAAGTATTTTTTAGCTTTCATCGTTATCTGTTTTTTGTCCTTTGTTTGAAAATGCCGAAAAAGATTTATGTAAGAAGCCTATTCTATAGATGTACAAAGTTATCTTAGGACATATCAGTTATTGGCTCGAAAGTAGCAAGTGCGGAGTCGGAGTTTCTCCCCCTCAGAGCAAGTAGCAAGTATTCTAACCTAAATAAGTAATGCTATAGATTGTTCCCAATCGTATTATCGAGTTTACAGTCTATTTTTCGCTCATATTCATTTTTTACCCATGCAAATTTTGCACTTGGCTAAAGCGATTATAGTTGATTAGTTGTCTGAAGACTGAAATAGTAACTTAAAGTTAAAAGCGATCGCGCTAACCAAGTCCCTTGAAACTATGTCAAATTAAATAAATCTTTAGACAATGCAAATCACTAAAAACCAACTGGATAATTAAATAAATTTCCAGTTTCAATAATATTCAACTTCAGCACTAGTTAACTTCCGCTAGTGGAAAGGAGCTTTCCTTGAGTCAAAATAGTACCATCTTGCCTACAGGTTCGCGAAGTCAACTAAGAAATATTGTTAGCTCCCAGCTACAAATTTTACTAGAACAAAAAAACTATGAAGGAGTCAAGGCATTACTAATTCCCGTACAACCAGTAGATATTGCTGAAGCGGTCTCAATTTTGCCAGATGCCATGCAAATTATAGCATTTCGGTTACTGGATAAAGCCAAAGCGATTGCAGTTTATGAAGATTTGAATTTAGAAATACAGCAATTTTTACTCAAACAGTTTCAAACAGAAGAAGCACAACAAATTATTGAGAGTATTGCCCCAGATGAACGAGTTAAATTATTTGATGAATTACCACCAAGCATTGTCCGCCGTCTGGTTGAGCAACTGAGTCCTAAAGAACGTCAGGCAACATCTCTGCTTTTAGGTTATAGTCCTGATACTGCTGGACGACTCATGACTCCTGAATATATTGCTTTGAAGGAGGAATTAACGGCTAGTGAAGCTCAAGAGCAAATTCGTAGTTTGGCACAATCAGCCGAGGTCAACTATTACATTTATGTAGTAGACAGTAGCAAAAAACTCCTTGGCATTACTTCTCTGAAGGATTTAATTCTTGCACTTCCGCAACAATCTCTTGGGGAAATTATGACTCGTGATGTAATTTATGCCTACACTGATAGCGATCGAGAACAAGTTGCCCAGCTAATTCAACGTTACGATCTTCTGGCATTGCCAATAGTAGACAAGGAAGAAAATTTACTAGGAGTCGTCACCGTTGATGATGTAATTGATATTTTGCAAGCAGAAGCTACAGAAGATATTTATACCATGGGAGCAGTCCAAACCGATCGTGATAGCTATTTCAACCAGAATTTGTTGTCAGCATCGAGAAAACGTATTCCTTGGTTGTTAATTTTATTAATTACCAACTCCATTACGGTAATTATTCTTAGTAAATACGAACAAGTCTTGGATGAAGTAGTCGCCCTAGCTTTTTTTACTCCTCTGTTGATTGATGCAGGAGGAAACGTAGGGGCGCAATCTTCAACGGTGGTTATTCGAGGATTGAGTACAGATGAATTAAGAGGCAAGCAACCTGTTACAGTTATTTTGCGAGAGTTGATGACGGGAGGAATGTTAGGAATATTCTTAGCAATTCTGGTGGTTATAGCAATTTTTCTGTTTTTAGGGCAAGGACAAATCGGTTTAACTGTTGGTCTGAGTTTGCTGAGTATTACCTTAATTGCAGCTACGAGTGGTTCAGCACTCCCTTTTTTGTTTCATTTTTTTGGCTTAGACCCTGCTTTAATGTCAGCACCTTTTATAACTACGGTGGTAGATATTTTAGGAATCCTTATTTATCTTAATATTGCTAAGTTCTTATTAGGGCTGTGAAATTTTTGACTTTGACTAAAACAGAATTGCCAGTTATGTTTTATGCTTAAGTTTGCCGATTCAACCCATCACAACAGTTCGTCAACCAAAGTGTTTATAGGGAAAGTATTACAAAAAGCGTTACTTAAACTTTTGTGGGTTAGCAGTTTAGTGGCGATCGTTGCTCCTGTTCAACCTATAAAGGCTCAAGAGACTAAAGTTAAAGCTCAAATCGATCCAGCAGCAGAAATCGTCTGTCTTTCTACTTCGGGCAATGGTTATAATTGGGCTTCAACTCTAACTTGGGCTGCGGAAATGGTGAGAGATGCAGCCAGTAAGATTGCTGATAATGCCAGATTAAATGTTGCCTGTGTTTCAGGCTCTAGCTCTGGCAGTGCTTTTGTGGCTACTTATGGCTCTCTATTACAAAACAAACAATTATTCGATCGAGCAGATTTTAATCCCCAAAGTATTACCAAAGAAGAAGCTAAAATTTTAACTAATGCCCTTTTATATATGGCACTGGCTGCTGATTTTAGTCCTCAAGTAGCCAAGTTTTATACCTCTCCTGATGGTAATTCTCGCTCGAATCCTCCATGGTGGAAATCGCAGTTTAGCCAAGAAAGGATAATTCTCGACTTTGGTACTAGAGTTATGTTAGCGCAGCATATTTCTTTGGCAGATGTAGATCTAGTTGCCCAATTAGATCGATTTGTTCGCTATCGAACCCTGGAAGAATTAGCAACCGCAGCTAAAGATCGAGAAATTCGCAAGCAATACCGCCAAGTTACTTTTGATATTTGGCAGCAATCTCAGAAGATTCTGGAGCGACTTTATCAAGATGCGAATTTTCAGAGACAGGAAAGACAAAAAGATCGAGATGATTTTCGCGATAACCCCCAACATCCCGTGCGTCAGGCTTTGGCACAAAAACCCGCCGATGGAATTTTAGCCTTAACTTATGCTGAATTAGCCTTTACCGAATCAACGGCAGATTACAAAAAAATGCGCTCGCAAGCTCCCCCTGTGGAGAGTCTTGTCCCCTTTGTTTTTACCAATGAAACAACAGCCAGAACAATTATCAAATCACCTTTCTATCAAGCACGAGTTAGCCAAAACGATCCCTACGTAGGGCAATATGTAATTTGTGTCGTGCCTGATTATTACACCATGATCCTGCAAGCAGTCAGAGAACCAGATCTGATGCCACCAGGGGTTTACCGTCTATCGCCGTTTCTCGAAGAGGTAACTGATGATCTAGCAGCAGGAGTAAGTCATTTCTATCAACCGCAAGCAGAAAAAAATTGGCATTCTCAACCCCAGTTTCAATTGATCCCTAGTACTCGTAGTTGGCGTCAAGAAGACAAATTCCTCAATGCTCGCATCGGGGTAGCTGGAGGATGGATTGAGAGTTATGTTAGCGGACAGGCAACTCTTTATTTAGGTTCTGGCTATGCCCTCAAACAATCTAACTCCAACCTCTATTTTTCCACCTTTTCTCGACAAGATGGGATGAGTGGATTTGCGAAGAATGTAGTGAAAAAGTATTTTGCTCCCCAAAACTTAGAGGAGGCAATTGCGAGGATCGAACAACATCGAGATCATTTACCTGTCTCGATCGAACATTATCAGAAATATGATGACAACCATGAAATTAGTTGGCAGCCTATATTTGTTGATTGGGAAGTGCGCTTTTTTCGGGAAAATAAAAAGTTATTGGCAAGGATCGTCAGCTTAATAGATAAAGTACTGAAATTGGGCTTTAGTTATATGCCCGCAGCTATTACCAAGCAGTCTAATTATCTTTTAGCTAGAACGATGAATGTGGTGCGTCAGACTTTGGGTACTCATGAAGACTTGGGCTATATTTACGACCGCTCTTTTAAACCCGAATTTTATGAACCAGAAAATTAATTAGATCGTAATCGGTGCTTCGACATAGATACTGGGGTCTTGCGCCACAAATTCAATCCCAAAACCCCTCAATTTAGCTGATATTTCTTCATAGGTAGATTCCAAAATATTCTTTCTCAACTCAATCGAATTTTCCGTCGATCCCAAAATGGAAAAAGTCACCATTGCTCTGGTACTATCATGATTTAAATGCTGATTAAAATTAACATTGGCACTGTTGGGAGCAATTCCATATAATTTTTCCGTACTCTCGATAATTACCTGTTCTATCAATGCTTGCTCGCGCTCCTTTAACTGACTGGTAAAGTCGAGATAAATTAAAACCATTACTTTTTTGCCACGGCTGACATTTTCAATTTCCTCATGCGCCAATGTAGCATTAGAGACGAAATACAGTGTATTTTTTCCAGCTACGCGAACAATCGTTGAACGCCAACCAATAGACTCAACGCGACCAAATATTTCTACTTCTCTACCAGCATTCATGGTGGGTAAGCGAACATATTCCCCTGGCAGATAACGACGGTCTAGAAATACTAAAATTGTCCCCAAAAAATCATTAGCAACATTAGACGCTGCTAAACCAAGGGCTGCTCCACCTAGAGATATTCCCGCGAACAAACTCACCCAGGAAAAGTTTTGGGTTTCGGCATAAATAACAACAATAATAAAGCCGATCGCAATATTAGCTATGGTTTCAAATACCAGCAGCATTTCATTGACTGCTAATCCTGACTGGCGTAATAACTTAATTCCGTAGACGCGGATAAATTGCCTCAGGATACGGGAAGTTATCCAGGCAATAGTAACCCAAAACACCAAACCAATTAATGGTTCTAAAAATTCCGATGATGCCTTATATTCTCTCAGCCATAACTCATTTGCCCAATAAATAAGTATTAAGCTACTACAAATCTCGATCGATCCCCGAATTGGCTTGACAAATAGCTCATAGAGATTTTTATGCTGTTGGCGATCGAATAGATACAGAATTAACTTCAGCAAGTTAGGAAAGATTTGTCCGATGCCAATGGCTACAAGAACAAAGATGAGGAAGATAACATAGTTGGGTAAACTGGATTGATACAATCTTCTATGGAAAAAATTGAGTGTTTCTTCTATATTTAAGCCAAAAAATGTCATTTGTTATTATTGGCGCGAATTACGCGATCTAAATTATGCGATCTATATGTGCCACTGCTGCTTCTGGGGAGTCAGTTAAAAAAGTATCAACTTCTCCTTCTGTGAGCGTCCCTTCTTTGTACATAATAGGCGCGCTCGAAGTCTGCTAGTAGGTCATCAGCAGCCCCTTTTAATAAAGCTGCTTCGGCAAGACGGCGAGACTGGAAAGAATAATCCTGGTTCATGATAATCTAATCGTTTGGCTCAAGCTCCTAAGTTTAAAGATAAAGATGAATCAGTAGATTAAGAAATTTATTAATTGTCAAGAGAAAACAGAAATCGTGTGAAATTAAATATATAAGGATAGTAAATTCAAAATTGTTGGGGAAAAACACTATGAAATCCAACAAAGATGACAAAGATCGCGATCTGGCTATACAGCGAGAAATTCTCGCTGGTCGGAAATTCTCTCTGGCTGAAGCCATAGGTAGAGAAGGGGGTGGCTTTATGAAAGGGGAATCCCCTGTACCTAAACTAGCACAAGCGATCGCCGAACTCCAGATGTTCATCAACCAAAACCTGTCGGATTCATCGGGAGCATTACAAGCGGTTTTATACGTTTGGGTCAAGACAGATTCAAGAGTAAGTCAAAATCTAAACTCACCACTAATTGCTTTAAATGAAATCCTCTCCACACTGATCGATAACCAAAATTTACTCCATGAATTCGTGAGACAAGTCGATCATAAGTGGGGTCAGATATATGACGAAAGACCTTATTTTCAGCAACCAGGACAACTTCCACATCCAGAGGATGAATACACTCATGAATCGGTACGCTTACAGCTCAGTGAGCTACTAGATATAGTGAGAGCCCAAACCTAGCACATAAATTTACATAAATTTTATTTATTATCTAAAAAATCCTTAATCAAGACTTCTTCAGTCCAAATTTTGACTACAACTGCTAGGGGAAGTGCCAAAATTAAACCGAGAAGTCCTAAAAAGGTAGCAAAAAAAATCTGGGCAATGAGGGTAGCTGCTGGTAGTAAGTTCGCCTGTTTTTTCATAATCAGTGGACTAAACCAGTAACTTTCCAGATTTTGGACAATGAAATACCAAATTACCACCGCGATCGCTTTTCCTGGTGAATTGAGCAGGGCAACAGCTACGGGAAACACCGCGCTGAGAATCGGTCCAATATTGGGAATAAAATTAAAAACGCCAGCTAGGAGTGCATGGGCAAAGACAAAGGGTATTCTCAGAACCAACAGTCCCAATCCAGACAAGATGGCAACAAAGAGAGAATTAATGGAAACCCCTTTAAGCCAAGCCAGCAGACCAACCTCACTTTTGCTGATAATCTCCTCGGCTCGCCCTCGATAAGAAGAAGGCAACAACCGCAACAATAAATGCCGATAGGCCAAGGGTTCCGCCAAAAACATGATTGTTAGTACCAAAACCAGCAATAATTGCAACAAAATGGCAGTTGAATTCGAAAAGAAGGTTAAAAAGTTGGTAAATACTTGCGGAGCTAGAGACCTTAACTCTTGATAGATTTGAGAAAAGTTTGGCAGCAATTCTAAATCAAACTCAGGAAACCAAAAAGGTGGATTTTCTATAAAGCTGTTAACCCACACTACCAGTTGTTCAAATCCAACGGGGATTAATTTAATCAGTGCCTGGAACTGATCGATAAAGGGTGGAATGATAAAGATAACAAAGAGTGTTGAGGCTAAAAGTACCCCAACTAAAGTGACGAGGATACTTTTTCCCCGACTTAAATTAAATTTCCTCACCAGCGATCGCACTAAACTATTAAGAGCCGTCGCCAGAACAACCGCTGTAAACACTAGCAACAAAATTTGTCGAAACTGCCAGAGAATGATAAGGGAAATAATTAGACTAAGTAATCCAAGCCAATCATTAAATTTCACGCCATTGTTTCCTAATTCTTACGAGTCTAATTTGAGGTATCTTTAGAATAAAGCTTTTTCTATTGTTTAGTTTAATCGACAGTCACATGCAAGATATCTTGAGGAAAATGCGTTCCAGCATTTTTCTAGTAATCGCTATCTTGGGAATCACTACTTTTGGACTGACTGGATGTCAATCCCTCAATGGTCAAAATACCGCCCAAAAACCTCCATCAATCCCCACTGATAGTTGCCCCCAATATTCCTCTGACCAAAATGAAGGGGTTACCCCAGTTCCCTCAGAAACCTTCAATTCTTCTCAAATTGTTAGGGGACAAAAAATTTTTGTTCCATTTTATTCCCAAATTTATCAACCCGAAGGTTTTGGTCGTCTCGATTTATCTGGCACACTCAGTATTAGCAATACCTCTGAAACCGACTCAATTCAAGTTACAAAAGTGCGTTACTTTAACACCAGTGGTAAATTAGTCAAAAGGTGTCTTGAAGGCAACCATTTCGTTTTATCTCCCCTGGCAACTACACAATTTGGCATTACCAGACAAGATGATAGTGGGGGACCGGGGGCAAATTTTATCGTAGAGTGGGTAGCCGAAAAATCTGTTAGCGATCCAGTCGTTGAGATTGTCATGAGGACTTTTTCGGGAACTCAAGGATATAGTTTTATAAGTTCTGGTCGAGTAATTGAAGAATTGAAATAGCTATTTTAGGCTCTACTTTAGCCCCGAAGTAAGTATAGCTAAGGATTGAATAATATTGAGTATCCATAGAACAATGAAACTACTATCCTCTTTTTTCGGAATTTATCTAGTTTTTCTGGTTGGTTGTATTTCGCCACCAAAAGCTCAAATACACTCAAAACAGACAAATTTACCTAATTCCTCCCAGGTTTCGCCTCAGAAAGTAACACTAGATGAAAGATTGAAAATTGCAGTGGGTCAAACTATCTACGTTCCCATATATTCCGAGATTCCTCTTTTTAAAGGTAGAACTTTGCAACTAGCAGCTACTCTGAGCGTGCGCAACACTGACCCCAAGAATTCTATTATCATTACCTCCGTGAATTACTATAATTCCCATGGTGAATTGGTTAAAAAATATCGAGACAGTCCTTTGCGCCTGGCTCGACTGGCTTCGACAGATTTTGTGGTTGAGCAAGACGATCGAACAGGTGGCTCAGGTGCTAACTTTCTCGTGGAGTGGATTGCAGAAACAAAAGTCTATGAACCCATTGTAGAAGCTGTTATGGTTAGCACTACTTCCCAACAAGGTATATCTTTTGTCAGTATCGGTAGGGTAATCGAGAGTAAATCCGCCCCTTTGACTATTCCCCAGCAGTAGAATTGGGGGGGGTCCCCAGCCGAGACTCCTCTGAGTTGGAAAGAGCCAATTCAGCCTCACTCATGATTCCTCGCATTTGGTCAGCAGATTTCTTGATCACACTGGCAAGTGGCACCGCGATTAACAAACCCAATATACCTGCCAGTTTACCGCCAATCAACAGAACAACTATGAGCCACACCGGATTGAGTCCGGTCATTCCTCCAGTCAACCTTGGAGCCACCACATTATCATTAATCTGACCGACGATGATGGCAACAAGCAGAATTTTCACCCCCAATCCCAGATTTTGGAGAGCTAGCAGCAAACTCACCAAGATGATAGTAAAGGCGCTGGCATAGGGAATCAGGGTAGTCATGCCAATTCCACAGCCGAACAAAACGGCATAAGGTACGTTCAAAAGCAGAAAGACGATTGTCTGAGCAATACTCAAAATTACCGCCAATATTGCTTGACTGACAAAGTATTGGGTAAAAGTCTGCTGTATTGTTTGGCTTAGCTTTAGTCCCCACGGCGTGGGAAACCAGCTAAAGATTCCTATCCAAACACTCTCCCCTGTCAAAACTAAGAAAAGGGTTAACACAAGGATCAAGAGAATGTTGAAAATGCTGCTAATGGTTCCGAAGATAATGTTAAAAATCTGACTGCTGAGAGATTTAAGAGCCTCAGATAGTTTTTGTGCTGCTTGGGTGAAGACTTTTCCAAGATTGAAAGCCAATTCTTGATTAAGCTCGAAGGATAATTGTTGCTCGATCGCCCATTTTTCTATGTTTTGCAGTTGTTGACTTCCCGACTCAATCCACTGGGGTAAGTTAGAGAGCAATTCGCTAAGTTGCTGTACTAACAGGGGAATGAGAATCAACCCCAAGGTTGCCAGAAGTAAAATAGCTAAGATAAAAACCAAAGCAACGGCCAATATTCTTTTGAGACCGAGTTTCTGAAGCCAGCCTATGGGAAAATTTAGCAAAAACGCAAATAGGGCTGCCATAATCAAAATGTTGGCAAATGGCTGTAAAAAATTAAACAGCAACAATAACAGCCAGCCGTTAAGAAAAATAATGGGAAATATTAAGCCCCAACGTATCTCACGTGGTAGTTGACCGCTAGATTTCAACATGGTCACCAAAACAATTGGGAGACAACAACTTTATTCATGAGGGTTATGAGGGTGGCAATTGGTACTTTTAAGAGCCGTAGCTATTATACTATGTTGACCAGAAGAGTTCTTATCTTGACTCACGCTACTTTTATCTCTTAGCTTAGAGGCATAAAGGAATTCCCCCCGCTATCTTAAATAGTCAATTGTGAACATAGAATTTAGCCTGTTGAAACCACAAAACTCTGCTCCAAAATTTTCTCAGAAGTTCCGCCAGCAAGTTGGAAATCAAATTACTCCTCTGTTAGAGCAGTTTGAAGAGCTTGCTCTGAACTTAGCAACTAGAAACCCAAAGGAAGTAATTTGGCAACCTCCAGAAAATTTGCAAGAATTGTTGGATCATTATTTAGACACTTTGCTCATAGTTTATCTCAAAAAATATGCAGTTTTTTCTCAATGTTTAATTCAAGTTCTGAATGAAGAAAATTACTTGCTTTATGGATTAATTGGACGAGCCATCATCGAACATACTGCTGTTCTGCGCTACTATGTCACCAGCAAAATGTTACCCCTGGCTCAAGAAGTTGTTGCTGATGGAAAAGTAACTGAATCCGAAATTGAAGAACTAATTCAGTGGCTAGATAAGCATTTAGCTGGACGCCGATTTGATTGGAATACTTTTTTAGCCGATTATTTTCAGCAAATCGAAGCATTAAAACCGGAAACAGCAGTTAAACCAGCTCAAGTTAATATTCTGACTTGTCTTGAGAAGTGGGGACGAGAAGATCAGTCGATTATCCATTTGTATGAATTGTTTTGCGATCTAGTTCACCCTAATCTGGGCAGTACCCTTTTGATTACGAGAATATTAGATAATCAGTTAATTGTAGGTGGCGAGAAAGGAAAACCATTAGGACTAGAAATTTTTAACCGAACCTTTGGTGAACTACTGGAGTTGTTTCAGGAAGTTCAAGAACAGTTAATACAGCTCCAATCCTTAAAGTTTGCAGAAATACTGCGTTTAAAACCATAAGAGCTAATTTTTGAGGTTACAAAACCAAGAGTATAAGTAGCTAGGCAGAATTAAATATAAGATAGAAAAGTTTTATTCCTCCTCTGCACCTGAAGCTCCTCTGCCCCTCTGCCCTCACTCATTTTATAATTAATTGCACCCACCTACTTA
>JAAUXX010022141.1_pt1 | contig 11118 bp, 10 predicted proteins | sample 7278111 | NCBI WGS metagenome assembly JAAUXX01 (sample SAMN14350116, study PRJNA611818) | marine sediment metagenome | isolation source: surface marine sediment (1.8m) | place: French Polynesia: Moorea | collected 2018-08
CTCGCGCCAAAGGCCTGCAACACGTTCACGTCCACAGCTGCGCCAACGCCGCCAACACGGCGCTGTTCGCCAAACTGCTCGGTGGACCGCGCTACAGCATGACCTTGCACGGCGCCATGCAGACTTACGGCAGCAACCAGGCAAACAAATGGCGACATGCGACATTCGTCATTATCGTTACCGAAGTGCTGCGCGAGGAAGCTAAGGCCCACCTCGCCGGAACGCCACTGCCGCCGCTCTACGTCGCGCCCATGGGCGTGGACGTGAATACCTTCAAGCGCTCGCAAGACTACCTGCCGCCGGCGCCCGGCGAAACGCTGCGCCTGGTCTCCACCGGCCGCATCAACTATGCCAAGGCGCACGACGATCTGGTGCGAGTAGTGGCGCTGCTTAAACAGCGGGGCATCCCATCGCGCCTTCACATCCTCGGCTCCACCGATTCCCAGAGCGAGTTTAGCGGCTACGAAGCGGAACTGAAAAAGCTGGTGAGCGATCTCGATGTAGACGCAGAGGTGAGTTTTCTGGGTTCCGTCGCGGAACACCAAGTAAAACACGAGCTTGAAACCGCGCACCTCTTCTGCCTAGCCAGCTTGCAGGAGGGTTTGAGCGTGGCGGTGATGGAAGCCATGGCTCTGGGGGCTCCGGTAATCGTCACGCGCCTGCCCGCCATTCACGAGTTAATCGAAGAAGGCGTCGACGGTTTGTTCGTCGATACCCGGGCGCCGGAACAATTTGTCGAGGCGATTGCCGACTTAATCGCGCATCCGGAGCAAGCTGCCAAACTGTCGGCCAATGGCCGTCGGAAAATTGCGCAGAATTTCCACGCCGGCGTCAGCGCCAAGGCTATCGCCGACGGACTGCAACACAATCTAAAGCAATAAAACGAGCATCTTGTGAGCACCGTGGTATTGTCAAAACGTATCGACGCCCGGCTGTCGCTGGCCGCCTTGGGCGGCGCACTGCTGTTTCTCTATCTGTTCGGCATTCACGGTTTCCTGCGCGCGGCGCCCCTGGGCGGCGATTTTTTGATTTTTCATCGTGCGGCGGCGGCGTTCGTCGGCGGTGGCAACCCCTGGTTGGAACTGAAAGACACCGGCGAGCCGTTTTCTTATCCCCCTCACGCCGCCGCCTTACTCGCGATCTATGGCTTTTTATCGAGCCCGGCGGCCCTGGCGCTGCACACCTTGCTTAACGTGCTGGCCATAGGGATCTTTTGTTATCTGGCCAATCTCTGGTTCCTAAAAATCGACGACTTTCGCACTATGACCCTCGCCCAGGGGCTGGGGCTAGCGATTATTATCGGCAACCCCTTTATGGCGCACAGCGTGTTTGAAGGCCAAATTACTTTACCCACCGCTGCCGCCGCGTTGCTATCCTGGCATTTTTTGCACAGCGGACGCGTCATTTTAGCGGGAATTTTTCTGGGATTGGCAACCGTGAAGCCGCATGTCTCCCTGTTCTACATCGTGTGGCTGCTGCTCAGCTCGCAGTGGCGCGTGCTCGCCATCGGCGCTGCGACGGCGGGCGCTATGCTGGCGCCCTCGGTGGCCGCTTATGGCCTGTTCGAGGCCTTTGATCACTGGTTGGCGTCGTTGCGCGGCTACGCCACAGTGGCGGTCAATATGCCGGGCTCCCCTCACGTGGTGGGGCTGGAAAGCTTCGCGGTCGCCATCGGCGTCAATGGCCTGGGCTGGTCGCTTAAATTCCTCGGCCTGGTGGCGACGGGAATATTGTTTCATTATCGCGACCGGCTGGAAAAATCCCTGACCGTCAATTTGTTCTTCGCCACCGCGCTGACCTTCATCTTTGGTCACGATACCGGCTACGCGGCAATATTGTTAGTGTGCGCACATATGGTATTTCTCGCCCTCGAGCGCGGGGATAAAACCCGCCTGGCCATCGCCGGCATCCTGCTGATGGCATTTTTCTTCCCACAGAGATTCCTGCGCGAAATCGATGTGCCAGCACTCCACCATACGAGAACCTTCATTTTGCCGCTGTGTTGCTATGCGGTGTACCGATGGACGCAACATCGGCGTTTGCACGGCGGCGCTTGATCAAGCGGCTCGCAGCATCGCCAACACCGGTTCGGTGTCGACCTCGACCCCGCGCCAGAGACGGAAACTTTCCGCCGCCTGTCCCACCAGCATGCCGAGACCATCAGATAGCTCGGTTGCCCCGAGCGACGCGGCCCAGCGTAAAAACGCGGTCGGTTGCTTGCCATAGACCATGTCGTAGACACGGGTACCTCGCTGAACGCACTTGGTGTTTAAGGGGGGAATGTCGCCGGCCAGACTCGCCGAAGTGCCGTTGATGATAAGGTCGAAGACCCCGTCGTGCGGCCGGGTATATTCACGCGCAGACACATCGCCGTACGGCGCAAATATGGCCGCCAGTTCCTCTGCCTTGGCCAAGGTGCGATTGGCGATCGCCAAAGACCCCGGATTCTGCAGCAGCAGCGGATAAATCACTCCTCTGACCGCGCCTCCCGCGCCCAACAGCATCACGTTCGCGCCCGCGATCGTCCAACCGAGACGCCGGGTGATATCCGCCACCAAGCCCACACCGTCGGTGTTGTCGCCGAGTATGGAGCCATCCGCATTTTTCATGAGAGTGTTGACGGCGCCGGCGAGGCTTGCCCGATCGGAGAGGCGGTCAGCATAAGCGCAGGCTTCTCGTTTGAAGGGAAGCGTGATGTTGAGGCCACGCCCTCCGGCGGCAAAAAATTCATCCGCGGCGGCGGCAAAACCGCCAACGGCAACCGCCTGCCTGTGATAAACCAGGTCCTGCCGCGCTTGCTCGGCAAAGGCGGCGTGAATTTGCGGCGATTTCGACTGTTCGATGGGGTTGCCAAACACGGCATAGCGATCGGTCATGGTTTCCCGGCACTCCTCATAGGAAGATCAATCGTGCGCGATCCAGTCTTTTTGCGTCAGGAAGGTGGTGTAGAGTGCTTCCTCCTCACTGCCTTGCTCCGGCCGCCAATCGTACTCCCAGCGCACCAGTGGCGGCAGCGACATCAATATGGATTCGGTTCGCCCCCCGGTCTGCAAACCGAAAAGCGTGCCGCGGTCATAAACCAGATTAAACTCCACGTAGCGGCCGCGGCGGTAGAGCTGAAATTGCCGTTGCCGGTCACCGTATGGGGTATCTTTACGCCGTTCCACGATCGGCAGATAGGCCTCGCAATAGCTGTCGCCGACGGCGCGCATAAACGCGAAGGATTTGGCGAAGCCCCACCCATTAAGATCATCAAAGAACAAACCGCCGATGCCGCGGGGTTCGTTGCGATGTTTTAAATAGAAATAGTCGTCACACCAGCTTTTGTAATTGCCGTACACCTCGCTACCGAAAGGCTGACACGCAGATTTTGCCACCCGATGCCAGTGCTCACAGTCTTCGGCAAAGCCGTAATAGGGCGTGAGGTCGTAACCGCCGCCAAACCACCACACCGGATCGGCGCCGTCCTTTTCAGCGATAAAAAACCGCACGTTGGCGTGACTGGTGGGAACATAGGGATTGCGTGGATGGATCACCAGGGAGACGCCCATGGCTTCGAAGCTTCTGCCCGCCAGCTCGGGGCGGTGGGCCGTCGCCGAAGCGGGCATTGAAGCGCCCTGAACATGCGACAAATTGACGCCGCCTTTTTCAATCACCGCACCGGCCGCCAGCACCCGCGAGCGGCCACCGCCACCCTCTGCGCGCATCCAGGTATCCTCGCGGAACTTCTCGGCACCGTCGGCGGCGGCCAGTCGCTCACAAATGGCGTCTTGCAGCTGGTGCAGGTAACTCAGTACGGCGTCTTTATCTACGTTCACATTAATCTCTTGTCGTCAGCGAATGGTTTTACCGGTTGCCAGATCTCTAATGCTCGAGGGCGCGCTTTCCTGCCCGATTTGGCCCGGCGCAAAACACATATCCGGCGCTTTAAAGTAACGCCGCGCCATCAGCACACTCTTGGCCGGCGCAAGGCCCTGGGGATTGGCCGAGGTCGACACGATGGGCCCGCCAAAACTTTCGCAGATGGCGCCCACGACCGGATGCCCACTGACTCGCAGCGCAACGCTCGGGTGGCGGCCGCTGACGATTTTGGGAACGCGGTTGTGATGCGGCACCAACCAGGTGATATGGCCCGGCCAACTGGTCAGCAGCGTCTGGCGTTGCTCGGGCGGCAGGTCGTGCAACAGAAAGTCAAATTGCTCGATGGTGCCTGCCACCAGGATAAGGCCCTTTTCCCAATCGCGATTTTTCAACGCCAATACTCGCTTGACCGCGGACACGTTGAAGGGGTCGCACCCCAGCCCCCAAACCGCTTCGGTCGGGTAAGCCAGCACCTCGCCGCGCGTAAGCGCCTCGGCACACAAGCGGACTTTGGGATGGTTATGCCACATAAGCCTTACCTTAGCCGGAAAGTAGCGAGAAGGTACGCTATCTCGCATTCACCTGCAAGGCGCAGATCTAGCAATATAGCTCAGAGCGGATTTTGCGGCTTGCAGGTGACAAAGCGGGACCATACCGTTTGCGATGTCAACTCCGCCTGGCAGTGGATTCACGGGTAACGACGGTGGGCACATAAGCCAAGCACGCAGACTAACAGGTTCTGGCCGGCCACCATCCCCCTTATAACTTGGCCCGGCATACGCCACCGCAATATCACCACAGCCGTGAGCGCCATAGGTCTGGCCATCGCTTCCTACAAATGGATGGTGGCAATCGCGCTAAAGGCGTATCCTTTGGCTCTGCGGGGAAAGGATGGCGGCATTCAGGTGAGGCTGGGAACGGCGCACAGTTTTGCGCTGTATCGGCATGAGATACCTGGGGAGTACGCTCGCGATTTTTTGACCAATGGGCGTAGCAGCACATGGCAGGATATCGCGATGTGCCGCTCTCCTTTTTCGCCGCCGCCTTAAGATGCATTCCATTAACCGCACGTAAGGCGAAAACCATACATACAAGCAAATTCAGGTCTTATGGAATCAGCGGTATTTTTATACTTCATAGTTGTTTGTGGTTTTGCTGCTCTTGCGCATGGCAGTATTGGATTCGGATTTCCAATGATATCAACTCCATTGCTGGCATTGGTAACAGATGTTCAGACAGCGATAATGCTAACGATCATCCCAAACATTTTTGTCAATATCGCCAGCATTAAATCTGAAGGCAACCTCTCCAGCGCCTTGCAAAAAAATTACACATTGGTTCTTTTAACAGCAATAGGCAGCTTTCTTGGTACATACATATTGCTCTACTTTGAATCCGATATATTTAGCATAATTTTAGCATTCGCAATCTTAATATATTTAATATCAGATAGCTTTAACATCAGAATAAATTGGATTGGCGCTTTTCCCAAAACAGCAAAAGTCGTTTTCGGATTGTTATCTGGCGTAATGGGTGGACTTACCAATATCATGGCGCCAATCTTGGTTATTTATTCTTTGGAATCCAATCAGCCAAAAAAGGAAATCATACAATCAACAAATTTATGTTTTCTGTTTGGTAAAATAGTTCAGTTAGCTCTATTCGCACTAAATCAGCAATACAATATTGAAAGCGTATTTAGGTCAATACTAATTTTAGCTATTGCGATAATTTTTCTGCCTATTGGCATCAAGCTAAAAGGCTTAATTTCCGATAGGCTTTATAAGAGAATATTGAAGATAATGCTATTGTGCATTTCTCTAGTTTTAGCAATTCAGAATGGAGTGAATACATAATGTCCGATTAAAATTCCCACCCCTATATTTTTCGAGCTCTACCAGCGCATGTCTCACCCTTTGGCGAAGCTGCCAATGTTGGTCGTCAGTGAATAACGCCCCGAGTCATTTGCGACCAGGCCCAAAAGCTCGAGCGACATCAGGTCGGCCAACAGCTGTGGCACCGCAATGGCGCTTCGTTCCGCCAATAGCTCAAGAGAGCATGGCTCGTGCTCGAGGTGGCTTAGAACCGCCATTTCACCGGACGACAAGTCGGCATCGGGCTCCTGCCCTCCAGTAACCTCGTCGCTCCCCGTCCTGGTGGCGACAAAACCGCTCAGCTCGGTGATGATATCGGTGGCATTTTCCACCAGCACCGCGCCCTGCTTGATAAGCGCGTGGCAGCCGCGGCTCAGGGGATTGTGAACGGAGCCCGGCATGGCGAACACTTCGCGATTCTGCTCCAGCGCGTAGCGCGCGGTAATCAGCGAACCGCTTTTCACGGCCGCCTCAATCACTAAAGTGCCGACGCTCAAGCCGCTTATAATGCGATTGCGGCGTGGAAAGTTTTCCGGCGCGGGGGCGGTTTTGAGGGGGAACTCACTGATAATCGCTCCCCCCGCAGCCAGGATTTCGTCCACCAGCGCGCGGTTGCGGTGCGGGTAAACCCTATCGATACCGCTACCGACCACAGCGAGGGTTTGGCCCTCGCCGCTAAGGGCGCCGAGATGGGCCTGGGTATCAATACCCAGCGCCAAGCCGCTGGTGATGGCGAGGCCTTGCTGCGCCAGGTCCCGGGCCACGGCAAAGGCGTTATTCTTACCCGCCCGGCTGGCTGAACGGCTGCCGACGATAGCGAGCTGCCTGGCCGTCAAACAGGCGAGCTCCCCCCTGACATAGAGCAACGGCGGGCCACGTTTTATTTCCCGCAAGCGCGACGGATAGCGCGGGTCCAGGTGCGAGATGAGGTGCACATCATTGGCGGCACACCAATCCAGCGTGATTGCGGCGAGCTCATCTGTCGCAGACCGTGTCTTGGCGCCAATGGCGCGGGCCAGATCGCGGTCCACCACCGCGCGCAGAGCCTCGCAAGAAACCCGGCCGAGCTGTTCGACGCCGCCAAAGGCCTCCACCAGCCGCCAGTAGGTGCCGACACCGAGGCCGGGAATTTGACTGATGCGAAGAATTTTCTCGACTGAAGGGTGCATACTACCATCCTTGTATCACTGCGGGCTGCCATCCTCGCCGCCCACTGAAGTCATGTAAACCGGGGATCAGGGATTCTTGACTTTGTCGTTCACCGAAAGCCCCTTATCGGCCTCCAATACTAGCCCAAAACTCACCTTCTCGAAAACCCTGAATACCATCATCAGACCGGCGCGCTCATCCGGCAGCACCACAGACTCATTGGTGACGCGGTCGCGGATTTTGGAACCGCGCTTGTAAACCGCCATCACATTGCCCGGCGTCACCCCTTCGCGGGCCCCGCGATTGATGACCACCACGTCCATTTTTCCGACTTGGCTCAATCCGCCCTCAACCGCGAGAATCACACCGTCGACACTGCCGTTGGGAGGAGATGGGTAGAACGTGGAATCGATAGCCCGCTCTTCCTGGCGCAACAGGCGGTCCCCGGCGCGGATCTCTTCGGTGGTGCGGGATACCTGCATGGTAGAAACCTCACCGCTGATCGAACGAATCTCCCCGCTGCCGATGTCCAGCGCCTGCACGCCCAGCTTCTCGCGGGTATCGGGGTCGATAAACACCTGCCCGCGGCGGTAAACGCCGTAGACGGCAAATTTTTCCCGCACGTCGCCGCGTACGTAGACTTTGTCACCGGCGCCGACAATCAGGTGATCGTCACCGCCGGATATAACATAGGGCGCCAGTTTCAAGTCCTGCTCTTCCACCACGCGGCTGCGTGACAGGAAGCTGTTGACCTTGTCGAGGGGAATGGTTTCGATGGCTTCGCCGGCGCTGAGCACGCGCGCCTGGGGCGACAATTTATAAATGCGCCCCGAGCTGTCCAACTCCAGGCGCGGTCTGCCGGCGAAATACACCAAGCGAATCACATCGCCGGGATAAATCAAGTGAGGGTTTTCGATCTGAGCGTTTACGTGCCAGATTTCCGGCCACATCCAGGGGTTTTTCAAAAAGCGGGCGGAGATATCCCACAAGGTGTCGCCTTTGACCACCGTGTGAGTATCAGGCACGTCATCCCGCAGCAGCGGTTCCTGCGCATTGACCAAAGGTGTCACCGGAGCCGAAAGCATGGCGGCAGCGCAAATACCCAGAAAAAATTTTTTCATTACTGTTACCCTGTTGAATTCGGCGAGGGAGCGTTTACCCGTTATAATAGTCCACATCGCGAACAAACGGCGCGAAAAGCCTGTTCGTGAATCAGTATAAACCCTTATTGATCATAATGTTAGCAACGAAATTTAGCTAATTACTAGAAGTTTGTCACGTAATGGCCCTATTACCCATTCTAGAATTTCCGGATCGGCGCCTGCGCACGGTGGCCAAGCCGGTGACAAAAGTCGACGACGGCATCCGCCAGCTGGTCGATGACATGCTGGAAACCATGTACGAAGCGCCCGGCGTCGGGCTGGCGGCGACGCAAGTGAATGTTCACAAACAAGTTATCGTGATCGATGTCAGCGAGGATAAGAACCAGCCCCTGGTATTTATCAATCCGACAATCGATGTTCTCGATGAGAATAGGTTCGAATACGAGGAAGGCTGTCTGTCTGTGCCCGGCTTTTACGAAAAGGTCATCCGGCCGCAGCACGTCAGAGTGTCCGCGCTCAACCGGGACGGCGAACGCTTTACCCTGGAGCCTGAGGGCCTGCTGGCGGTATGTATCCAACATGAGCAAGATCATTTACAGGGCAAGCTCTTTGTTGACTACATCTCTAATATGAAGCGCCAACGCATTCGCAAGAAACTCGAGAAACAGCACAAACTACAGGCCTAAGCCCGCTTCATGTCCGCTCTTAAACTGGTTTTCGCCGGCACGCCGGAGTTCGCGGCGCGCCACCTCCAGGCGCTGCTGGCTAGCGAGCACGCCGTTTGCGCGGTTTATACGCAACCCGATCGACCGGCCGGCCGCGGCAAAAAACTCACGCCAAGCCCGGTGAAGGCGCTCGCCCTTGGGCGCCAACTCCCCATTTTGCAGCCCGCCACGCTGAAGACCGCGGAGGCGCGGGCACAACTGGTCGGCTTGGCGCCGGACCTGATGGTGGTGGTGGCCTACGGTCTCCTGCTGCCGCCGGCGATTCTCGAGGCGCCGAGATTCGGCTGCATCAATGTTCACGCGTCGATACTGCCGCGCTGGCGTGGCGCGGCGCCGATACAGCGCGCCATCGAAGCCGGCGACACCAGCTCCGGCGTCACGGTGATGCAGATGGATAGCGGACTGGACACCGGCGACATGCTGCTCAAGCGTGCATGCCCGATCAGTCCAACCGATACCGCCGCCAACCTGCACGACCGCCTGTGCGATATCGGCCCGCTGGCCTTGCTGGAGACTCTACGGCAGATTGCCGATGGCGCCACCCGACCGGAACCACAGAAGCACCAGCTCAGCACCTACGCCAGCAAAATCACCAAACAGGAAGCGAAAATCGACTGGCGCTGTCCGGCCGCATCGATCGCTCTTAAAATCCGCGCTTTCAACCCCTTTCCCATTTGCTTTTCGAACTTGCGCAGCGAGCGTTTGCGCATCCATCAGGTATCGCTCGCAAGCGACCAGGCGACGGGCGCACCGGGTCAGATTGTCATCCACAACAGTGATATCGTAGTGCAGTGCGGCGAAGGACAACTGAAGCTAGAGAAACTCCAACTTCCGGGCACCAAGCCCATGACGGCGCGCGAGTTCATCAACGGTTTCAGCGACCGTCTGCTCGCCGACGACACGCCGATCCGTCTCGGCGAGTCATGAACGCCCGCGCCGCGGCCGCCCGCACTCTCGCCTCCGTCATTCGGCAACAGCGTTCCCTCAACGCCGCCATGGAAGACACTATTGTGCGCGTGGCGGAAAAAGACCGAGCACTGTACCGGGAACTGTGTTTTGGCGTCTGTCGTTATTTTTATTCCCTGCAGCAACTGCTTCAACACCTGCTGAGCAGGCCCATGAAAACCAAAGACAGCGATATCACCGCGCTGATGCTAATCGGTTTTTATCAGTTGTGGCAGATGCGCGTACCGGATCACGCGGCCATCAACGAAACGGTGGACGGCGCGAAAGGCCTGAAAAAAACCTGGGCCAAGAACCTGGTGAACGGCGTGCTGCGGCGTTTCAGCCGCGAAAAGGAAGGCCTGCTGCGGCTGGCCAGACAAAACAGCCACGGCGACCACCCGGCGTGGTTGGCGGCGAAAATATCCGCAGCCTGGCCGCAGAGGGCCTGCGAGATTCTGCACAACAATAATTGCCGGGCGCCGCTGACCCTGCGGGTGAACCTACGGCAACATACACGCGCGGCCTACAGCCGTCTTTTGCAGCAGCACAATATTGAACATCAACCCTGCACCTACGCGGCGCAGGGGATCAGGCTGACCCGGGCGAGCGACCTCGAGCGTCTGCCGCTATTCGACGCGGGGGCCTGTAGCGTGCAAGATGAGGCGGCGCAGTTGGCCGCCACTTTGCTGGACCTGGCACCGGGCCAGCGCGTGCTGGATGCCTGCTGTGCGCCGGGGGGCAAAACCTGCCATATCGCCGAAGCGGAACCGCAGCTGGCCGAGCTGACCGCGCTTGATCATGATGAGGTACGCCTGCGGCGAGTCGAGGAAAATCTGTCGCGCCTGCAACTTGGCGCGCGCGTGCTGCACGCACCGGTCGAACAGCCGGAGAGTTGGTGGGACAAGTCCGCCTTCGACCGCATATTGCTGGATGCGCCCTGCTCGGCCACCGGCGTCATCCGCCACCACCCCGACATCAAGCTATTGCGTCGCGCGAGCGACATCGACGCGCTCAGCGCACTGCAACGGAAGTTACTGAACTCACTGTGGCCCACCCTGGCTCCGGGAGGACTGCTGGTTTACGCCACCTGCTCGATTTTGCCGCAAGAGAACGAAAACCTGGTGCAGTCATTTGTCGAACGACAAGCCGACGCTATACACTTAACCATTGACGCACATTGGGGAGTGGCGCGACCGTTCGGCCGGCAGCTTTTTCCAGCTAAAGACGGACACGACGGTTTTTACTATGCTTGTCTAAAAAAGCTCGCATAAAAGGCCGATGTGCGCCAACGGAGTACTATTAACCCGGCATTCAAATATGTCGGGTTAATGGCGGTGCAGGGACGCACCGACGCGCGTCGGAGACGCGCGCGAACCGGGATGCCGGACCACCCTAAAAACAAGGAATTTCACACAATTTCGCCCGTTTTTAAGGGTGACAATTCAATAGGTCAGGACGACC
>JAAUXX010013771.1_pt1 | contig 11115 bp, 5 predicted proteins | sample 7278111 | NCBI WGS metagenome assembly JAAUXX01 (sample SAMN14350116, study PRJNA611818) | marine sediment metagenome | isolation source: surface marine sediment (1.8m) | place: French Polynesia: Moorea | collected 2018-08
GGGTAACATCCGCTGCTGATTCACCATCAAATACGCGTTGAACTGCCAACTTGCGAATGAGGTGTTGCTCTTCTGTACTGAGTTTTCTCGCATCATTCTTCATGCGGCAGAATATATCAGATTTTTACAAAAGACTATTGATTAATAGTCTCTCGGTAGTAAGTCAGCAGAACAAGACGACTCCCAAAGCAGAAATGCCAGCCATTGGCAACCGCATTGCCACTAAATAAGCACCATTCAGTTCTGCGCCGATAATACCTTCACTAATTGACCGGACTATGATGTGGAACAAAAAGTTTTGCCGTCCACGAATTAGGCTCTAACACCATAAATTCTTGGCGCGAGGAGTTATACCGTGAATAACGCGGCGCAGATTCTCTGGTTCAATGATATCGGGCTTGGCGACCTGGCGCGGGTGGGCGGTAAAAACGCCAGTCTCGGCGAGATGGTGCGGGAACTGGCGCCCGTCGGTGTGCGCGTGCCCCCCGGGTTTGCGGTGAGCGCGCAGGTCTTCCGCGACTACCTGCGCAACAACCACCTGGATAAGCCCTTGGCGGACGAGCTCGCGGCGTTACAGCGCGGCGCGCAGACGTTGGCGCAGACCGGCCGTCGCATTCGGCAGTTGATCTTGCGCGGCGAGTTTACTGCGGAGCAGGCTGCGGCGATTACCTCGGCGTACCAGCGTCTGTGTGACCTGAATGATCGCCAAGCGGTGCATGTCGCCGTGCGCAGCTCGGCCACCGCCGAGGATCTGCCACAGGCCAGTTTCGCCGGCCAGCAGGAGAGCTACCTCAATATTCGCGGCGCCGCCACCGTGCTCGACGCCTGTCGCCACTGTTTTGCCTCCCTCTACACCGACCGCGCCATCGCCTATCGCGAGGAGCAGGGCTTTGCCCACCTGCAGGTGGCGCTGTCGGTGGGCGTACAACAGATGGTGCGGTCCGATCGCGCCGGCGCCGGCGTGATGTTCACCCTCGATACCGAAACCGGCTTTCCCGATGTCGTGTTAATCAACGCCGCCTGGGGGCTGGGCGAGTTGGTGGTCAAGGGGCATGTCAACCCCGATCGCTACATGGTGCACAAACCCCTGCTCAGCGACGAAGCGCGGTTTCCCATCATCGAAAAACGCTGTGGCGGCAAGCGCGAAAAGCTGGTGTACAACGAGGGCGAGGGCGCCACCCTCAGCGCCGCCACTACCGCGCTGGCGACCAGCGGCGATGAGCGGGCCGCCCTGGTGCTGAGCGACGGGGAAATTCTGCAGCTGGCGCGCTGGGCCGTGGCGATAGAACGACACTACGGCAGAGCGATGGATATCGAATGGGCGAAAGACGGCGTTGACGGCGAACTCTATATCCTGCAGGCGCGACCGGAGACCATCGTTGCGCGCCGCGATCCGACCACTTTTACCCACTACACGCTGCGGCAAAAATCGCGCGTACTGGTGGAGGGCACCAGTGTCGGCGCCGCCATCGCCACCGGCACCTTGCACTATATCGCCAGCCCCGACCAGGGTGACAACTTTCCCGCCGACGGCATTCTGGTTACCGAACGCACCGACCCGGACTGGGTGCCGCTGATGCGCCGCGCCGCCGGGGTGATCACCGACACCGGCGGCACCACCAGCCACGCCGCCATCGTCAGTCGCGAACTAAAAGTTCCGGCGGTGGTGGGCACCGGCAATGCCACCGCGGTACTGGCGGACGGTGGCGACGCCACCCTGTGCTGCGCCGAGGGCGCCCGCGGCAAAGTCTACGAGGGCATACTCGCGTTCGACACCGACGCCATACGGCTGGATGACATTCCCCCCACCCGCACCGCCATTATGATCAACGCCGCCATTCCCGACGCCGCCCTGCGCTGGTGGCAGCTGCCGGCGGCCGGCATCGGCCTGACCCGCATCGAGTTTATGATTTCCAGCGAGATCAAAGTCCACCCCATGGCCCTGCTGCAGCCCGAGAAAATCGGCGATCGCGCCGTGCGCGAGCAAATTGCTTGGCTCACCGCCGGCTACGCCGACCCGGGCGATTACTTTGTCGACACGCTGGCCCTCGGCATCGGCAAAATCGCCGCTTCGTGTTTCCCCAAGCCCGTCATCGTCAGGCTGTCGGATTTTAAAACCAATGAGTATCGCGGCTTGCTGGGCGGCGAGTTTTTTGAGTTCGACGAGGCCAACCCGATGCTGGGCTTTCGCGGCGCCTCGCGCTACTATCACTCGCGCTACCAAGCCGGCTTTGAACTGGAATGCCGGGCCATCAAGCGGGTGCGCGAGCGCCTGGGTTTTGCCAACGTCATCGTGATGATTCCCTTCTGTCGCACGCCGCGCGAGGCCGACCAGGTAATAAACGTGTTAAATAAATGCGGGCTGCGGCGCGGCGAGAACGGCCTGCAAATTTATGTGATGTGCGAAATCCCCTCCAACGTGATTCTGGCGGACCAATTCGCCCGTCGCTTCGACGGTTTTTCCATCGGTTCCAACGACCTCACCCAACTGGTGTTGGGGGTCGACCGCGAGTCGGCGTTGTTGCAGCCGCTCTTTGACGCCCGCGACGAGGCCGTCAAGCGCATGATTGCGCAAGTGATTGAGGTCGCCCATGCGCATAATTGTAAAGTGGGAATCTGCGGGCAGGCGCCCTCCGATCATCCGGACTTCGCCGAGTTTCTGGTGCGCTGTGGCATTGATTCGATTTCCCTCAATCCGGACTCCGTGGTCAAGGTCAGTCATGCCATTGCCCAGGTGGAAATGCGGCTCGCTTGAAAGAGCACTTTATTTTTTGCGGGCCTTTTCCAGTTGTTTGAGTCGCCCGGCCAGCGCGTTCAATTGGGCGTAGCGCACCACATTGCGGCGCCATTGACGCACTTCCTGCATGGGTATCGCCGAAGCGTAGGCGCCGGCCTGCTCGGTTCCCTTGGAGACCATGGTGCCGCCGTTGAAATGGCATCGGTCGGCGATATTGAGGTGGCCGTTGACGCCGCTCAGGCCGCCGAAGGTGCAGTCTTTGCCGATTTTGGTGCTGCCGGCAATGCCGACGCAGCCGGCGATTGCGGTGCGTTCTCCCACTTCGACATTGTGGCCCAGGTGCACCTGATTATCGATAATCACGCCGGCGTGAATCACCGTATCCCCCAGTGCGCCCCGATCGATGGTGCTGGACGCGCCGATCTCGACATTATCCTCGATAAGCACGCCACCGAGCTGATGAATTTTAACCCAGCCTTCGCTGCCCGGCGCGAAGCCAAAGCCGTCCGCGCCGATCACCGCCCCGCTGTGAATCACCACATTGGCCCCGATCCTCACATTGGCGTACAGCAATGAATTCTTCCCCACGCGGCTGTTTTCCGAAATCACCACGCCGGGATAGATTTCCACGCCGTCCTCTATCACGACATGCTCGCCAACCGTGCAATGCGCGCCGATGGCGGCCGTCGGCGCGATCTCCGCCGATGCCGCGACCACGGCGCTGGGATGAATGCCGGCGGCTCGGCCCGGCCGCGGGTCAAACAGCTTGCTCACCTGGGCATACGCCAAATAGGGGTCGGCGACGATGAGCGCATTACCGCCATAGCGACGCAGATGCTCCTGCGTCAATATCACCGCCCCCGCGCGACTGGTGGCGAGGTGTTTGAGGTAGTTGGCAGACGCCAAGAACGCCAGTTCGTGGGGGCCGGCATGGGTCAGCGGGCCAATTCCCGTGACGCGCACGCTGCCGCTGCCGCGCAGGCGGGCGCCAAAGCGCGCCGCCAGTTCGTTCAATGCCAGGCTTTTCATTCGCTGAAAATCACTTCTTGGGTTTGGGCAATAACATAGTGCCGATCGCCGTGCGGCGGCGCCATTGGCCCATGGCCCTATCTTGAGCGCTGAAGGTGTGCGTCATCAACCGTGCCTGTACTTGCGAACGTCAACAGTGATAGTGATGGGTAAGCGCCTGCTGTCGCGGCCGGTCGGAGAGAAGGTTTTGCAGCGCGTCCCAGCGATAGATGGGCCCCTGCTTGCAGGCGTATTGGTGTTCCAGGTAGCAGTGGCCACACAGCCCCACCGCGCAGTGCATGCGCCGCTCCACCGATAGCCAGATGCACTCGGCGGGCAGTCCCCGCCGCGTGAAATGATCCGCCACCGCGCACATCATCGCCTCCGGGCCACACACGATAATCCTGTTGGGCGCGCGCGCCAGTTTACTCAGCGCCAGCGGCAGCGCATCCACGGGCGAGCCGGTTGGGCCGGGAAACGCCGGGTCATCCACCACCTCGACCATCGGTATTTGCGTCTGCCAGCGCTGCCGCTCTGGGCTCAATACCCTGGCCGCGGCGCTGCGCGCGCCGTAGACCAGGCCCAGGACCTCGCATTGTCCCTGCGCAATCAGTTGATTGGTGAGCCCCACCAGGGGCGCGAGCCCACAGCCGCCGCCCACCACGAGCACGCGTTGCCGGGCCAGTTCGGCAATGGGCCAGGCGCTGCCAAAGGGACCGCGTGCGCCGAGAACCGCGCCGGTCGGCAGCGCGAACAGGGCGCTGGTGACGGCTCCCATGCGCCGTATCAGGGCGCGGAAGACCCCCTGGTCGTCGGGTAGGGCGGTAAAGCTGAAGGGCGCCTCGCCCACGCCGGGCACCGCGAGCATAAAAAACTGGCCGTAGCGCCCCCCCGCCATCGCCCCGGCTTCGCGCAGGCGAAAGGTGTAGTGGCGGGCGTCCTCGCCGTCGCTGTAGAAATCGCTCACTGCAATCGCGGTGGGGGTCAGTTTATGCATGTTCGGCCAGCCTTTGCATCACCGCGTGGACGCCGATAACGCCGGGGCAGGTCTGCTCGCAGCGGCCGCAGCCGACGCAGCCGGCGCGGCCGAACTCAGCGACGAACTCGGCGCCGAATTTGTGCTGCCAGAAGCGCCGCACCCGCTCGCCGGCCGCGGCCGAGGGATTGTGCTGGCTGGCCTCGCGTTGAAAGGATTCGTAGAGGCAGGAATCCCATAGGCGTTGCGCCTCCACCTCGCCGTCAGCGCCGACGACGTCACGCCTGTCGTAGCAAGAGCAGGTGGGGCAGAGGGTGGTGCAACCGGAGCAGCTCAGACATTGCACGCCCAGGGCCTGCCACAGTGAGGGCGGCACCCGGTTGTTGTTCAAGGCGCGAATCCCCCGCGCCAGATAGGGCCGCTCGGCAAAAGTTGCGGCGCAGGCCCGCACGCGCTGATCGCGGGTGTCGAGCAGGGCCTCGTCCGCCGCCGGCGGGGCCAGATCGGCGATAGCCGCGGCGCCGCGTTCGCCGCACACCAGCAGTAGGTAGCGCCGCGCATCGAGGGGATGCAAAATCAGATCCGCCGTCGCCGGGTCGACGCCCGGCCCGGCATCGACGCTGACGCAAAAGCCTTGCTCACAGGGCTTGGCGCAGTCTATCCCCACCAGCAGCGCCTGGCGGCGGCGCGCCTGGTAGTAGGGGTCCTCGGCGAAGAAGCGGTCCTGATAGGCGATGGCGTGCAGGTCGCAGGCCGGCGCGCCGAACACCACAAAGGGCTCGGGTTGGGGCAGGGTCTCGCGAAAGCACTCGCCGTCGAAGACAAAGAGATTTTCCTGCCCGGCGAAAAACAGGGCCTTGGGGGACACCAGCGCCGGCGCCTCCGGTAGCGGCTGAGATTCGCCGTCCTCTAGTAACCGCCAGCGAATATCCCCCACCTCATCGGCTTGCGGCTGGTAAACCTGTCGGCTCGCGGCGAGGAAGCGACTCAGGATGTGCGGGGCTTCGATCTCATAGATTCGCATGGCTGGCCTCGACTAGCCCTTCGCCACGGAGGCGGTCGATATCCCGCGGCGCTTGCCCGGCGGGCAGGGGCCGCACGGCCACCGCGCAGGCTTTCAACTCCGGCATCTTGGTCAGCGGGTCCTGGGCGTTGTTGGTCAACTGGTTGGAGGGCGCCTCGCGGAAATGGTAGGGCAGGCTCACCAGCCCCGGCGGCACGTCCTCGCTGAGCATGGCCCGCGTTTCCAGGTAGCCGCGTCGAGAGCGGACGCCCACCGGCGCATGCTGGTGGACGCCGAGCGCGGCGGCGTCCCGTGGATGGATAAACAGAATTCCGGGCGGCGTCTCGCGCTCGAGCAGGGGCGATTTGCGTGTCATGGAGCCGCAGCCGTAGTGAAAATGCAGGCGGTTGGTGGTCAGCAGCAGGGGATAGTCGGCGTCGGCGGGCTCGTCGATGGCGCTCGGCGTCAGCGGCACCAGCCGCGCGCGCCCGATGGGAAAGCGTTTGCGGTGCAAAATCGCGGTCCCCGTGGGCGCCTCGCCATTGCAGGGCCACTGCAACCCGCGATGCTGATCGATTTTGGCATAGCTCATGGCGCTGTAACTGTCCGTCAGCACCGCCATTTCATCGAAAATGGCCTCTTCGTTCGCCCAGTCGAGTTGGTCGCTGCCGAGGCCCCTGGCGATCTCGCCCAGCCACCGCCAGTCCGCCTTGGCCTCGCCCGGCGGTGGCAAGGCCCGGCGGATGCGCTGCACCCGGCGTTCGCAATTGGTGAAGGTGCCGTCCTTTTCGGCGCAAGAGGCGGCCGGCAGAACGACGTCGGCAATTTTGGCGGTTTCGGTCATGGTGAGTTCGGCCACGACCAACAAGTCCAGTTTGCCAAAGGCCTCGCGCACGTGGTTTTGATCGGGGTCGGTCACCACCGGATCTTCGCCGAAGATAATCAGCCCGCGAAAATCCCCTTGCATGGCTGCCTTGGCCATGCCCAGGGACGTCAGGCCGGGCGCGGCGGGCACCTCGGTCCGCCAGCCGCGGCTGAATTTCTCCCGCACCGCGGTCTCCGCCACCGCCTGGTAGCCCGGATAGACGTTGGGCAGACACCCCATATCGCAGGCGCCCTGCACGTTGTTTTGCCCGCGCAGGGGGTTGACGCCGGTGCCCTCGCGGCCGATCTGGCCGCACACCAGGGCCAGGTTGGACAGCGCCATCACATTGTGGGTGCCACTGACGTATTGGGTGATGCCCATGCCGTACATGATCATGGCGCGGTCGGCGCCGCTATAGGCCCGGGCGGCGGCGCGAATCGTATCCCGCGCCACGCCGGTGACGGCCTCAATTCCCTCGCAGGCGCCGTCGAGACTGGCGGCCAGCGCCTCAAAGCCCTCACAGCGCTGGGCGATGAATTCGCGATTGTGCCAGTTGTTGGCGATGATGTCCGCCAGTAGGGCATTGATGAGCGCGATATTGCTGCCCAGTTTGAGTTGCAGGTGAAAATCCGCCAGTTTCGCCAGGCGGGTGCGGCGTGGATCGACCACAATGAGCGTGGCGCCGCGCAATTTGGCGCGCATGATCTGGCCGCCCAGCACGCTGTGGTTCTCCGTCGGGTCGGCGCCGATCACCAGGATGAGGTCCGTGTGTGCGACATCGGCGATGCTGTTGGTCATGGCCCCGGAACCGAGCGTTTGCTGCAAACCGGCCACGGTTGGACTGTGGCAGATGCGCGCGCAGTGATCGATGTTGTTGGTTTTCAACACCGCGCGCGCCAGTTTTTGGGCGGCGTAGTTATCCTCGTTAGTGGCGCGGGCGCTGCTGATCACGCCCAGGGCGGCGGCGCCGTGCTCATCGCCAATGCGCCGCAACCAGGCGCAAATTTCCGCGATGGCCCGGTCCCAGGACACGGTTTCGAAGCCATCGTTATTGCGCAGCAGGGGCTGGTGTATGCGCCCGGCGGGGTCGACGCCGTACGCGGTACTCCAGCCCTTGGCGCACAGCTGGCCGTGGCTCAGCGGATGGGAGCGCTGCGGCGCCACGCTGATCAGGCGATCGTTTTGCACGGCCAGTTCAATGCCGCAGCCGACGCCGCAGTAGGGGCAAATACTGGACACATGGGAACTGTTCATGAAAGCCATTCATCTGTTCGGACGACGCGATCAGACTAAAGTAGTGCTGCAATACAGGATTTGATAACTATCAAATTGACGTGGTTTTGTGGTCGATGCCGCACGATCTTTTCAGCAATATCGATGGCGATGGACGCACGTCGTGCCCAACTGCGCCTCTTTGTTCTCCACATTGTTCTCCACATTGTTCTCCGCATTGTTCTCAATAAGCTATCGCGGCGTTTCACGCCTAAAAAATTTGCTGAAAACTTCCAGAAAGCGTGCTGAAAACCGCGCCGGGATCTTACGCTCCCGATTCGACGCACCAATATCGACCCCTAGCCGCTTACGTTGTCGGCAAACGACCCGGGGGCTATCACTTTTGGTCTAGGGTGCGACAATCATAATGGCACCATTCCTGTGCTTTTTAAACTTTCAGTCTATGGTCCACTCCCGATTTCAGTGCTACTGTTCAGCGCCCGCTTACATCAACAGCTCCATAAAATAAGAGAGAATATCCTGATGACCAACGCCTTCTTTGGTAGCGATAGCCCCTTTTCCGCCGACTTTACCTCAGGTCTAAAAATCGGCGAGAACAGTTTGTTCAAAAGCCCCGATATTAGCGCCCAAACGTTGCCGCCGGCGACGTCGCAATTCGAAGAAAATATTAGTTTGGCGACAGAGAAATTCCACGCCGGAACGCTGCCCGATTTGGGCTTTACCTGGCCGCACGAGTCTCCCTACGGCGCGAGCGGCCTTTCGGCAGGGGGCACGCTGATCGCCGCCAATCCCTTGAGTTCGATCAGCAGTGAAAGCTCGTATGCGATACAAAGTCTTTCTTCAGGTTACCCGACGCAAACTTTTACCCCTCCACCGATTCTCGCTCAAGCGACCAGTGCGCCAAGTGCAATGGATCCAGGTCTGGCAGCACTCACGCGACAGTTCGGCGTGGATCTGGACCCATCAACCTTGGAGAAATTGGACAGCACCCTCTTCATGCCGATTACCGCGCCCTTTGAGAGCTCGGACGCAGACGCCATAAAACAGAATATTGCTGGGCAAATTGCGGCCACGCGCCCCGACCTTCCGCAAGTAAGCGAGCTCACCTTCAGTATTATAGGCGTAGCCAGAAAGCTCGACTATGACCCGGCGGCATTGACGAGTGCGCTGTTGCAAAGGGATTTTCAGGTGGAAGTGAAAACGGACATCCAACGCACCCGGGAAAAAATCGCGGGGGAAGAATTTAAAGGTACGCCGGTGTCGACTCTGGATGTCCACGGGTCCGGCGCGTTCGGGGCGGCGATCACGAATCAGCTCAAGCGACCAATATCGTCGCCCAGCCCCGCATTGGATCCACTGCTGCAGCAGGCGCAGGTACCCGGCATTGGTCCCGACTATGAAAAGCTACCCCTCGCAGAGCAGCCTGAGACGACTGCCCGAGTATTGGTGCGTTCGGAGGAAAAATTGAACACCCTTAAAGACGATGTCGGATTCCAAGAAGGGGAGCGGGCCAGATTTCCCCACTTGGTGAAGAGAAGTTTACTTCCGAATGATCCGTCGATTCCGCAAATTCCGACGGGAGAGTCGTTCTATACCGGTGCCTACTACGGCAGTGGAAAAGTCGTTACGCCGGTGCCTGACTACGTGGGCTTGAGCACCCAAATCGACCCTCGGGTGGACACCACGCTTTTGGGCGTGCCCACCGAGGCCGTCCCCCAGACCATCGGCAAGATCGTCACCACCTGGGTCGATATGGCGGCGAAGGCCAACGGGCATGAGGACCCCGGGCTCGCAAACGAACTGACAAGCAAACTCGACCCCAAGGGCGAGATCGATGCGGCGACCATCGCAAAAGTGAAGACCCTGTTGGCAAGCGAGGAGTACAGTCAAACACGCCAGGACGTCGAAGCGATATTGAGGCACCATACCTTTATTGTTACCGAAAAAGGCTTTGTCAACGACACCATCGCCATCGAGGCGGGGTTGCAACGCCTAGAAGCCCTGGGTTTTGACGCTGATAGATTGGGCCTTAGGAATATATTCAACACGGTCACCGGCGGGCACATCGCAAATACACTGGCGGGTGAGCGACACCAGGCAACGGTGTCCGGGTTGGATCCCGAGCGAAACCTTAAAGTTGCCAAGCTTCTCGATCCGGTGTTTGAAATTACCCACATCAGTCAAATGCCCGCCATCGCCAACACGCTGGGCCCTCTCAAAAATTACGTCGCCGGCCCAATCAATTTTCTCAAGAATCACTACGGCGAGGCCACACAACTCGCCTTTCGGGGAAACATTGAAGCTGAACAAGTTCTAACAACGCAATCGCTGCTTGACAACGAGCGCTTGCGACTTTGGTTCCCTGAAGGCACCACGAAAGATGACGTGGCCGCCGATACGATGGAACAGCTGAAAAAAGGGGCGGGGCGCGACATCGATGTGACTGCCGACGCAGGCCGCAATGCCCTGCTCGAAAAGATATTTCGGGAAGGTGTGACGCTCAGGGAGGCGTCATACAGAAATGGCGTACTGCAAACCGTTGAAGCCGCCAAGAGCATTGACTCTGCTGCAAGTTTCTTCAAGTCGATTGGTCTTGGCGAACAACAACTGCCAAATTACTTCGCCGTCATCAATACCTACGATGCGGCGCGTCAGACAACAGGTGAGAACGGGACGGGTGATTTTCGAGATCCGGTAGCCTTCCAGCACCAAAGGCAAGCGGCGCTCGGGCAAATGACGGGGCTCCCCGGTGCACAGTTCGATTCCGAGGGCTTGCCGATAGAACCCAGCTTAGAACAAGTACTGGCTGAAGCTGAGAGTAATTCGCAGGGCTTGACGTTGGCATCGGATAAGACTGAGGATGCCGCAAACCAAACATCCGCAACGGATGCGAAGACCGGGCTTCCGAAGGCGCCCCAGGATCCGGCGAGGTCCGACGCGCCCCCTTCCGCAAGCCGTGGCGACAAGACTGCCATCGATATCACCACGGACACCGTGGATCTTGATGTTGACAACCCGGGCAGCAAAAACACCATCACCCCCTTCCGGCAAGGCGGTGATTTTCATCGCGCCGGCGACGACCTTGGCGTCGATAGTAGCGGTGGCTTCAATACGCTTTCGTCGTTTACCCTCAACCCCAACAACCCCATCCTCCACAACTTTGGATTTGACCCCGCCAGCAGTGACAATAACGGCGACAAGGGCGGCGGCACCAGCACCCTGGTGGCCGGCGCCGAAGGAGACCCCGATGGCCCCGAACAAAACCGTCTGAGGTTGGAACAACAATGGCTCAA
>JAAUXX010001699.1_pt1 | contig 11111 bp, 5 predicted proteins | sample 7278111 | NCBI WGS metagenome assembly JAAUXX01 (sample SAMN14350116, study PRJNA611818) | marine sediment metagenome | isolation source: surface marine sediment (1.8m) | place: French Polynesia: Moorea | collected 2018-08
AGCGTAGCCTGATCTGGCGTAGCTACAACTATTTTAGTTAATTTTGACCCTGACCAAGCTTGATAGTTTGTTGGTGAGAGGGTTTGTGAGGAAAAGCGCGTATTAACCTCACTCACTTGGCACTAAAAGAGTGATTTTTCGTGCCAGCCTAATCCCTCAATTAGCTTATTGACAATAGAGAATGTTAATAATAGTGGTAAAGGGAGAAAATAATCGTTCATTTGAGCTAAAAAGAGTAATATTTCACCTACTTGGCACTAAAAGAGTGATTTTTCGTGCCAAAGATATAGAACATAAGAACTACTTGAAGTCAGCCTTCAATCAATTATTGTAACTTTATTGTCTTTTAAAAATTACTTAAAGCGAGAAATTACAACGCAGTTAATATAGTGGTCAATCATGTTAAATCCAAACCATACCCCTAAATCAAAATCAAACAGCTTATAGGGATGTTTTTGTGAATCTGGGAAGACATTTATCCTCAAATACTAAAGATTGCGTGTAAACACCGATTTTTTATAAATAGATTTTTTATAACATTCTTGAAAGCTCATATCGCTTTAGAATCCTTCTATTGCTTACTTTAATCGGATTTTTTACCTTTGCTCCTAGTTTCAAAGCTACTGGGAGTATTTTTATTTACTTACTAATAATTTGACAGTGTAAGTAAAATTAAAATTGTTAACTTACAAAATAGTATAAATTTTTTATTGACAAGTGATCGAGGGAAAATGGACGCTCGCTAATCGCTCGCAGTTATTTTTTGACTTATGACATCAAAATAACGTCATACATAAAAATCAAAATATTTTAACTTACATAAAGTTTTACATTGGATACATATTAATTTATATTGTTTTACTGTATAGATGCAAAGAAATCGCTCTCTAGTTTATAAACTAGAGAGAGAAATTGAAATGGTTAATCACTCGTAATTGTTTCTTTCCCATAACGTTATGGGTAAATATAAAAAATGATTTTAAATTACATGATATAAAACAATAAATACCAAATATTTACTACTGTTTTACAAAAAACTAATAACTACTTCTAAGTTAAGAAAAATACAGAATCAAAAAAATTATTGTTATTTAATTGGGATAGTCATGTTTGCTATTGCTGTTACTCCGTCATTGCTCAGAAGACAAAACAGGCAAAATATACTAACAAATACACACACTTGGCGTTATCTGGTCGTGAATTATTGACAGATAGCGTTTTTTATAATGTCTAACTTTTCTCTCCCCATTTGCCCATAAGCGTTTAGGGGCAGTTATTCCCTAATAAATCAAAAAAATATATTTCAAATAGAGCAGGAGATAAATTATCAGAATAAATACTAATTTTTTAAAGTGATAAATTATCGACTAATGCTGTTAAAAAATTCCAACTAAACTGAGATGTACTAAGTTTAGGTTTAACTTGAGTAGAAAGATTATTAAAACTAATAGCAGTGGTAAAACCTATTACAAGAAATACTAAAGGGATTAAATTTTGAAATAAATGGGGTTTATTCATAGGTAATCAAAATTTTTAAGAGTAGGTGGGAAAGGCAAATATTTTACTTACATGGTGTCTAACAATAAAACTAAAAATGATTACATCATTTTATATAGAGTTGCACCAGGAGGAACAATGATGTAGTCTTTAGTAACTACTTTCAATTTTTTTACATCTATGTCATTTTCATCAGAAATAGTTACAAAGATGGTATCTGGTTTTTTATTCCACCAGACATAATAACTAAGTCTATTGTTTTTAAAAAGCTTTTCTCTACTCATTCCTTTCTTCTCATATAAACAGTTGAAAGATTAAGGTAATAGTTCTAGGTAAATAAATAGAAAGTTTTTTTTAAAAAATGTTGAAATCTTATGTCACGTAATTTCCTTGACCATCTGCCCACGGGGGTTCGGGGGCGGTTAGCCCCCAAGAGTTTAAAGATGTAAGGATAGAAGTAAAGAGTTAAGTACAGAAGATGGAAGTCAAAGAAAGAGTAGTAGCTGGAGGATATGTAGAAATCAGTTTGACTCTGCCAAGAGAAAAAGCAAGAGAAGTAGCTAGAAGGTATTTAGACGGTTGTTCTCAAGGAGATTACGATACTTGCCTAGCTCATTGGTATGTTACTGATGATGATCAAATTAACTTGACAATGCGTCGGTTACTACCTGTGATTGAACTAACTGACTCTGAGGGTTTAAGAGTAATTAACTCCAAGTCAACGAAAGCCAACTCTCCCACTCCTTCTTAAGATACAAGGCATTAGGATTAAAACAGGTAGTAAATTAGAACCTTAGCTACCTTCTTGAATCTGTTCTTCGATGAATTGTCGGAGTTTCTTTTCTTGGAAGCTTTCCGCCAATTGACGCAGCCTCTGAGCAAAGGGCAAATATTGAGAACTTAGTTGCTCGATGATGGCTGCTCTTTCGAGAATGCGTCCGATGTTACCCTGCTTGGCTAACTCCAGTAAGACAGTTAGCTCCTCCCCCGGTGGAGCAATCAGTGGTGAGCTAGTAGAATCTTCGCCTGAATCTTGGTTGACTGCCACTTGAGTAGGAGCAATTGTAGGATTATCTACAATCAGAATGGGTGGTGCTTGACCCTTAAAACCAATAATGCGTGGTGGGGAGTCTGTCGGTTTGACCCGCTGTGAGGACTTAATTTCGGGCAAGTCAATCTCAAACCAGAAGCGACTACCTTGTCCGAGAGTACTTTCTACTTGAATTTCGCCTCCCATCTGTTGAACAATATTTTGACTAATGGTCAATCCTAGTCCCGTTCCTTCCTGAGCAAATTGACCCTCAACTACTTGTTGAAAAGGCATAAAAATGTCGGCTAATTTCTCTGGCGGGATGCCAATACCTGTATCTTCAACTTGAAAGCGAATCTTTTGATTGTTGATTGTTGATTGTTGATGGTGAGACAGTTGCGTTGGGCGGGTTCCCCGACTTGAGCAAACTGTCGAACCCGAAGGGGAGATGGGGGATTGGGAAATTTCTTCCCCATCTCCCCCATCTTCCTTGTCTCCCTTGTCTTCCACATAGCCTACCTTAAAGAAAACGCTGCCAGTTTCAGTAAATTTGACAGCGTTACTGAGTAAGTTGAGCAAAACTTGTCGCAGGCGTTTTTCATCTCCTCGCACTAGGTTTGGCAAGGTAGATTGGGGTTGGTAAATAAAGGCAATGCCCTTATTTTGAGCTTTAAGGCGGATAATAGGAATTAAGCTCTCGATTAAGTCGGAAAAGTAACAATCACTTTCCTTTAATTTCAGTTTCTTAGCTTCAATTTTAGCTGTATCAAGAAGATCTTCGATCAGAGTAAGCAGATGATAACCACACTGCTGAATAGTTTTAAGACCATCGAGTTGCTGAGAAGATAAATTAGGGTCTTTTTGGAGAATTTGGGCAAAACCCAAAATACCATTTAAGGGGGTTCTGAGTTCGTGGCTCATGTGAGCGATAAAGATACTTTTAGCTCTATTTGCCTTCTCTAGTTGAGCCGTGCGTTCTCGAACCCGCTGTTCGAGGAGTTGCGCGTTCAACTGGAAAATTTCTGCCTTGGCGGACTGTAAAGCCATTTGATTCTCGATTCGGGCTATAACCTCTTCCACCTGAAAGGGCTTGGTTATGTAGTCCACCCCCCCAACTGCAAAAGCTCTAACCTTGTTGATTGCTTCATCTAGGGCACTCAAGAAAATCACGGGAATGTCACTGGTGGCGGGTGAAGCTTTAAGCTGTTGGCAGACCTCATAACCGTCCAAATCTGACATCTTGATGTCGAGCAAAATCAGAGTCGGCGGACTAGTTCGTGCTGAGGTCAGAGCCATTGCCCCATTTAGTACGCATCGGACTTCATACCCCCGTTCAACCAGGGTAGTAGATAGAAAGCGCAGGTTATCCGGCGTATCATCAACAATTAAAATATCCCCTTTGAAAGCTTGGTCTTGTTCATTGCTATGCACAACAAATTATTAATAATTAAAACAAATGACTTAAATATCTCCTTTCTATCACGACTGACAAGTTAAGACAAACAACTATTTGTCAGGTCTTTGTTAATAAAAGCCATCAGCTATCAGTTAGCAAATTGTATTTAAAGGGGAAAATCTAGCGAAAGTGACATGAGGGGCAATCTTTAACATTTTGAAACATTTTTGCAGCTTTCAGTGCTTGAGACTATCAAAATAGTTTTTGAGCAATAATCGCTATAATCTTTGCAATGTATACTTTTCAGTCGTTTAGCAACAGACCTAAAATTTTCAACTTTTGCAGAGATTAGTCAAAGGCTGCAAAAATTCAGTCTCTTGGCGATCGCCAAATATCGATGTTGAAATGCTTACTGGGCAAGCGTTTCAGGCTATATTGCCCCGTGTGTCAGCTTCGCTAGATCTGGCCCTTAAAGTAATGACAAATTATTATCCTCGCTAGCTCTCCCTCGATTTCTCATTTGCTTGGGCGATCGCGTTAAATCCATTAATTTATCAAAACGAAAGTTATTGACTAAATCGGTTAAGGTATTGGCTAGAGCAGCATGACTCTCTGGGATTTGCTCGAGGAGCTGAAAAATTGGTTTAGCTTTGGCAAGAGCAGCAGCCTGATGGAGCTGTACCAGCCACTGTGCGGGCATTACAGAGAGAGCTTCGCTGGTTAGTTCTTCTTGGAGCATCTCTGGTTGGGGTGGGAGGGATTGATTTTGGTCTTCATAGATAAAGCGTATCCCCAAGTGTCTGGTCATCATCTCGAAGATTGCCTCTTCCTGAAAGGGCTTGCGGACAAAATCGTCACAGCCAGCGGACAGAATAACTGCTCGCTCTTTGTCAAAGGCACTGGCAGTTAGGGCAATAATGGCGGTAGACTGACCCTTCAAATGTTCCTTGATCTGCTTGGTGGCTTCATACCCATCCATCACTGGCATTCGCAAATCCATCCAAATTAAGTGGGGCGACCAGCTCGACCACAGTTCAACAGCTTCTCGACCGTTGCGGGCTTCTCGCAGTTCAAAGCCTAAAGGTTTGAGGAGCTGAATTAATAATTGGCGACTGTCATCTCGGTCATCCACAATCAGAATTCGATAGCGGGGCTGATTGGGTTCTAAAGCAATAACTCGCCGATTTAGGGATTGGTTTTTCCTCTCGCGACCCTCAGCTACGACGATTTTAATGTCAAAAATAAAGGTAGTTCCCTGACTCACCTTACTGCTGACGGAGAGCTCGCCCCCCATCAAACGGATAAATTGACGGCTAAGAGCCAGTCCTAGACCGGTTCCTTCCTGAGCTTGCTGACCCGAAGCAGTTTGCACGAAAGCTTCAAACAGGCGATCTACTTCATCAGGAGCCATACCTACCCCTGTATCTTCGACTTCAAAAGAAAGGAAGTCTCGCTCGCTTGCTCGATTGCCGATTTCTGAATCCCGACTGCCTGGGCTTACTCGCAAAGTTACGCTCCCGCGTTGGGTAAACTTAATTGCATTATTGAGCAGGTTAATCAGTACTTGGCGTAACTTGACTTCATCGGTTCGGATGTATTGGGGAACATCAGGAGCACACTCAAACCCTAACTGCAATCCTTTCCGATCGGCTTTGAGGGAGAACAAATTTTTCAAATCATCCAGCAGGCGATCGAGAGCGAAGGTTTTTTGGTTGAGGGTCATTCGTCCGGCTTCTATTTTGGACAAGTCTAAGACTTGGTTAATTAGAGTGAGTAAGTGTTCTCCATTGCGGTGAATGATGACCAAATTTTCCTGTTGTTCTGGAGAAAGATTAGAGCCTCGACTCATCAGTTGGGCGAAACCGAGAATGGCGTTGAGGGGAGTACGCAGTTCATGGCTCATGTTAGCGAGAAATCGGCTTTTGGCTTGGCTGGCTTCCTCGCTTCGTGCTGCTTCGCGAACGGCTGCTTCTTTTGCCTGTTGTAGTTCCCTGGTTTGTTCGGCAATTTGGGCTTCTAGGGTGCGATTGTAGTCGGCTAAGACTTTTTCTGCCTGTTTGCGCTCTGTAATGTCTGTAAAGGCGTTGATAGTGTAAAGGATGTTTCCCCGCTCGTCAAAGATCGGCGTAGCACGGACTTCAAGGGGGATAATCTTATCGTCTCGATGGATCTCCAGGTCATCGACTCTGACATTTTCGCCCTTTAAAGCCTGTAAGGCGGGGAGACGCTCGGTGGGATAGAGTTGGTCAGTTCCAGCCAGATAGACTTGATATTCTGAAGCTAATTGTTTGCTAGTAGTTTGGGGTTTAACACCTTGAGCCAGCAAATCTTGTCCAGTTTGATTGAGGTAAGAAATACGACCATCTGCCTGATGGACAGACACCCCAATCGGTATAGCTTCTAAGAATTGAGTTAACTGGGTTTCTCTTTGGCGTAACTCCGTGTAGAGTTTGGCATTTTCCAGCGAAATAGCTGCTTGTGAGGATAAGAGTTTTAAAACTTCCAAGCGATCGGGGGTAAATGCCCCTGCGATTAGATTGTTTTCCAAGTAAAGGAGACTTTTGTGCTGCTCCTGACCTATGGGGATGCAGAGGAGCGACTTGGGTTGGTGTTGGCGAATGTAGGGATCGTCGAATTTAGAGATTTCGCCAGAGGCGTTATTGAAAGCAACGGTTTCCTGAGTACGGGCGACATAATTGATAATTGACTGGGGTAGAAGTCCTTCGCTAGAGGCTGCTTGTAGCACTAAAACGTTACAAATGTCTCTACCTTCGCTTTGCTCGACTATAGCTTGGGCTTCAATGGCTAGTTGCCCATCCGTTTCCCGCAACAGAAAGCCTCTAGTTGCCCCGGCATTCTCGAGCAAAATCTCCATCAACCGGGCCAGTAATCGATCGAGGATAATTTCACCAGAAATCGCTTGGCTGGCTTTCATTACCGCAGCCAGATCGAGGGAGGTAGTGGCACTAGTGCTAGTTATGGAAGTGACGAGGTTAGAGGAGTGAAGATTTACTCTTGCGGTTGAGTTGAGCGGGAAAATTAACTGGGGATATTGGGACTCTAAATCTTTAACCTTAGCCGTGGCTCCCCAACATCTGTAGCCGTAGTGTGCCTTGGTCATGTAATTCTGGGCAATTTCCTCTCTTCCGAGAGCCAGATAAAATTGGGCAGCCCGTTCGTAGGCTAGGGCTTCTTCTTGAAGGTATTCCGATTCCCTAGCTCCTTGAATGGCGCGATCGAAGAATTCCATCGCTTGTAGAGGTTCCCCCCTCACTCGCGCTCTCTCGGCTTCTACAAGCTGGTATTTATGGAGATAATTCATCGGAGCGTAGTCAGCCCAGCTTTTTAGTTTTTTCTGGTTGGCTGCCACAATTTCTTGGTATTCTTCGTTTTTACTCTCCTGTTCTGGGAGAAGAGCCAATAAAGCTAGAGAATAGTAAAAGGGGTTTTGGGTAGCTGGAAACAATCCCACTATGCCACTTTCATATTTTGACGCTAAAGCAGCATTGGCAACCGCATCCTCGTAATCTTTAAACAAATAATTGAGAATAGTTTTGACTAAATAGAGACAATAGAGCGAGCTAAAGTTATTATTCTCTAGTAAAATTGGCAGAGTTTCTACTTCATTAAATAGTTCGCCAATTAACTCTTGATTATTAACCGCTCGATCGCTCAAATTCAGGACAAACTGTCCCCAGATTTGAGTGTAATAGAGTTGAAATTCCTGTTTTAATTTTTGAATTAGGGCGATATATTGGACGTGCTGTTGGTGAACGTATTCTAGAGAATATCCCGTTAAAGGAAGATTGGCACAATAGTTGACTGAAGCATAACAAGTAAATTCTATCTCCCCACTTTCTAATCCGAACTGAATCGTCTCTCGCAAAGGTTCTATTGATTTACGTGCAGGCTCTTTCCAGTGAATAATAAAAGAGTAAAATTTGTTGTAGACTCTACATTTTATTTCTTTAGTATCAAATTTATCCAACATCCTCAAAGCGAGGAGTCCGAATTGATATCCCAACTCGATCTTTCCCAAGACTCCACACAAAAGCAAACCATACAAACCATAGGCATAAGCAGACAGGGGTGAATTTCCATAGTTGATGCAGAGCTTCACCATGGTAAATGAAAGCAGCGGTAACAGTGGCGGATTCGTCGTATAAATTGGACCAAATAACATGATTGAAATTGCGAGAGCTGCCTGTTTATCGGGATTAGTCATAACTGGCAGGTTATCGAAGTCTTCGCTCGTCAGTTCTTGAGGCGGTGATTCAGACAGGGATACTCCCAGCATTTTCAAAACTTCTAGTCCAGTATCTATTGCAGTTTCCATCTTGTTTTGAGCACTATAAAACAAGATTTTTGTTTTATAAATATTGACTTTGTCTAGAATATTTTTGGCTTTTCTAATGACAATTTTAGTCAATTCTAGGGTTCGTTCAAAGTTAGTTTTTAAATACTCTGCTTCTACGGCTGATTCATAGACAGCTAGTGTTAAGTCATAGTTACTAACCCAACTATCTGCTGCTAGTAATTCCAGGGCTGCTGTTAAGTATCTGACCGCGGATTCATAAGCTGTAGCTGTTTTGGCTTTATTTCCTGCCATCAAATTTAATTTGGCAACTTTATCTCGCTCGGATTGAAGTGTAATTAATTCCCTTCCTAAATTAAGTTGATTGACAATATCAAATATCTTTTCTTCCCGTTGCTCTTCACTAATATTTTCTAGTAATAGGCGACCAATTTTCAGGTGAACTGCTTTTTTCTGTTCATCTGAAATTAGGAAGTATGCTGCTTGTTGTACGCGGTCATGCAGAAATTTATAATCGGTAATTACTAGCGGAGAGTCAATAACTTCTGCATCTAATTTTTTAAATTCAGAAGCGGGCAAAACTAATCCCGATTGAATGGCACTCATGAGGTCAGAAAACGTCTCAGAAGCAGATTTTTCATAGATGAGAGCGAAGGTATCTAAGTCAAATCGAGCGCCCACACAAGCTGCCAAGCGTAAAACTTGCTGTGTCGTTTCTGGCAATTTTTTTAACTTTTCAACCATTAACTCCACAACATTGTCGGTAATGTCTAATGCCTCGATTTGGGCGATATCCCATTGCCAGCAACGTTGCTCCCAATTGAAGGTAAGCAGGTTTTCTTGATGTAGAGTTTTGAGAAATTGGTTGACAAAGAAAGGATTGCCTCCAGTTTTACGCACTACCAATTCTGTTAAGGGTTTTACGGATTTAGTGTTGCTATGTAAGGTATCGGCAATCAGTTGACCAATCTGTTCTATTTTTAAAGATTCTAAATTAATCTCGTTGATTATTACCCGATCCTTGCGCATCGATTCGAGAGCAATCATTAAGGGATGGGTAGGGCTGACTTCGTTATCCCGATAAGCTCCCACTAGAAGTAGATATTGCGTATCTTCATCCTTCATCATTCGCTCGATTAACTTGAGCGTAGCCGAATCTGCCCATTGGAGATCGTCCAAAAAGATGACCAAAGGATGCTCTTTTTGACAAAATACACGCAGGAAGTTTTGGAAGACTAAGTTAAAGCGATTTTGGGACTCCGTTTGTCCGAGGTGGGGGATAGGCGGTTGCTTGCCAATAATTAATTCTACTTCGGGAATAACATCAATAATAATTTGACCATTTACTCCTAAAGCGGTCTGGAGTTTTTCTCGCCATCGATCGAGAATCTCCGCAGTTTCGGTTAAAAGTTGAGCGACTAATTCCTGAAAGGCTTTAATAACTGCCCGATAAGGAATATTGCGCTGATACTGGTCAAATTTCCCCGCAATAAAGTATCCTTGCTTTTGGGTAATTGGTCTGTAAATTTCCCGGACTAAAGAAGTTTTGCCAATGCCAGAATAACCAGACACCAGTATTATCTCTGAATTCTGCCAGGAGAATTTATGTTGGCTATCTAAACCTTGGTTGATTTTCTCAAATACCCCTAGCAAGGTTTGAATTTCTTGCTCTCTACCGTAGAGTTTTTGGGGAATTTCAAACTTGTCGGAAATATCTCGATCGCCGAGAGCAAAGTTAGCTATTTTCCCCTTAGCTTGTAACTGATTCAGACACTTTTCTAAATCAGCTTTGATACCCAAGGCACTTTGGTATCTTTCTTCAGCAGTTTTTGCCATTAGTTTCATCACAATGTCGGAAACAGCTTGAGGAATTTCTGGGTTAATCTTCTGGGGAGGAGCTGGCTGTTTGGCAATATGACAGTGGACTAACTCCATGGCATCGGTAGTTTCAAACGGTAACTGATGGGTGAAAAGTTCGTAGAAAGTGACTCCAAGAGAATAAAAATCAGTACGATAATCTAAGGAGCGGTTCATTCTACCCGTTTGTTCGGGGGAGATATAGGCTAAAGTTCCTTCTAGGAGATGGGGATTTTTTAGGGGAAGATTTTCCCGCGAAAGGACTGCTGTGGAAATACCAAAGTCGATGATTTTGAGTTTTCCTGTGGCTGGATTGAAGACAATATTGTCGGGGTTAATATCTTTGTGAATGATATTGGCAGCGTGCAGGCGACCTAAAATCTCAACAATCTTGATGGCTAGTTGAAGGAATTTGAGAAGGGATACGTGGGAAAAGTTATCTTGCGGATTATCGAGCAATTTCTTCAGAGATTCTCCGCCAAAGTCCTCGAAGACGAGAGCCAGAGTCCTCTGGTATTTTTCTAAGCCTAAGACCTCGATCGCCCCATCGATCTTTAGATTTCGCGTAATTTCATATTCGGTGCTGTAGCGAGTTAGTTCCGCTGGAGTAGGGTAGTCTTGCTTGAGAACTTTGAGGATTACAGGTTGCCGATCCGATTTTCGGTAGGCGCGATAGACAAGAGAATTAGAACTTTCATAGATTTGGACAAGAGTCTGGTAGCCGGGAATGACAATCATAGCTTATCCCTAAATTTCCCCAAGATTTACACATAATTCAGTTGGATAATGGGTTTCCCCATCAAGCGAAGAAGTTAGATATTCCCGAAAACACAATTCTACTTTTTAAACCGCCTTACAGTCCACAAGTTAATCCGATTGAAAGACAGGGGACAATGTATTTTTTCCTCGGCATCTTTGCCAGCTTTTCTCCATCTGCGATCGCTTGCTCGATTATCTTCCCTGATAATGAGTCTCATAAATTCAGCTTGAGAGCGGGGTTATTTTTCCAGTGATCG
>JAAUXX010005279.1_pt1 | contig 11080 bp, 7 predicted proteins | sample 7278111 | NCBI WGS metagenome assembly JAAUXX01 (sample SAMN14350116, study PRJNA611818) | marine sediment metagenome | isolation source: surface marine sediment (1.8m) | place: French Polynesia: Moorea | collected 2018-08
CTCTTCCGATCTACCTCGAGGTCTGGCTGCCTGCCCAGGCAACCTACCGCGAAATATCGAGCTGCAGCAACTGCGGCGACTTCCAGGCGCGACGTATGAAAGCGCGCGTTCGCAACGCCGAAACCGGCAAGCCCGAACTCATTCATACGCTCAACGGCTCGGGCGTTGCGGCCGGCCGTGCGCTGATTGCCGTCATGGAGAACTACCAGCTTGCCGATGGACGAGTCGAGGTGCCTGAAGCGCTCAAACCGTGGATGGGCGGCAAGGACGTCATCGGCTAGCGACCCGCGGAGCCCAAAACCGGGCTTGGAGTAATCGAGCGTTGCGCAGCCGGCGCCGAATTCTTCCCGCGTTCTGCCGAATCCCGAGAATTTCAATCTGCTCCGGTGGTCCTGCCCGGCGACCTCTGCGTTGAGCCCGCTCGCGTCTCGGCGGGTCGTATCAAAACCGAAACCAAACAGAAACAATAGCTTGTAATGTTTTTGTTACATAGATTCTCGTCCAGTTTTCTGGACTCCGACGGTGCATTCGGAAGCCCGCCTCCAGCGCGGACGCAAGTCCGTTATTGAGATGACTTTTTTCTTGGACTAGCCTAGCTCTCAACAAAAATAACGACGGAGTGACTGTGAGTCCCGGACACTCCGTCGACGCGCGCCAGCAGTCTATCCGTAACGTTCGGTCCCAGGCGCTCGCTTTAGTCCATATCCGGGACAAGCCAGGGGGAAAGACATGGTTTACGAGCGAACGCTAGTCGGCGCTGCCTTCGTATGGGCACGGCGAATCGGCCGATCTACGGCAATTGTTGCACTGGCACTAATGCTGCCTGTCGCAGGATTCGCGCAGGAGACATCGGGCTCGATTCGCGGCACGGTGTATTCAGACGACGGATCGCCGCAGCCCGGTGCCACCGTCGAGATCACCGACAAGCGCACCAATACATCCCGAACGACGACGACCCGCAGCGACGGCACATTTGCCGTTTCGGGCTTGAACGTCGGCGGGCCCTACGAAATTAGCGTCACGTCGCAGAACTTCAAGAGTGCGCTGATCACGGACGTATTCACGAGCCTGTCGGCAGCGGCCAACTTCGACATCATGCTGGAGTCGGGGCAACTCGAGGAGATCGTCGTCACGGCGTCGCGAGATGCCAGTGTCGGGCCGGTCGCACTCGGGCCGAATGCGACTTTCGATATCGACGTGCTGCAGGCTGCGCCGGCAATCAATCGCAACATTACCGACGTCATTCGGCAGGATCCGCGGGTCTTCGTCGACGAATCGCGCGGCGACATCAACGCCGTCCAGTGCGCCGGCAAGAACTCGCGATTCAACAGCCTGACGGTCGACGGCGTTCGCCTCAATGACTCGTTCGGTCTCAACGCAAACGGTTACCCGACCGAGCGTATGCCGTTCTCTTTCGATGCGATCAACCAGGTAGCGGTCGAACTGGCACCGTTCGATGTGATCTACGGCGGCTTCTCCGCCTGCAACATCAACGCGGTAACGAAGTCGGGCCAGAATGAGTTCTTCGGTTCGGCGTTCTACGACTACACGAACGACAGCCTGCGCGGCGACAGCCTCGAAGGTGACAGGGTCCAGACTGGCAGCTTCGATGAGCAGCGCTACGGCTTCAGCCTCGGCGGACCAATCATTCGCGACAAGGTGTTCTTCTTCGTCGCTTACGAGAAGCTGGACGGCGCGAACCTCTTCGATCGTGGACCGATCGGTTCCGACGCCGTCAACGAGGTGAACGTCACCCAGGCGGAGCTCGACGAAATCCTTGATATCGCCCGGACGGTCTACCTGTACGATCCCGGCCCGATTCCGACGAGTATCGATCACGAGGATGAAAAATTCCTCGCCAAGTTCGACTGGAACATCAACGACTTTCACCGGCTGTCCTTCACCTACACGTACAATGACGGTGAGAACTTCGTGGAGTCGGACGGCGAGATCACCGAGTTCGAGTTCGAGAACCATCTCTACGAGCGCGGCGCCGAGCTGAACTCGTACGTCGGCACGCTGTATTCGGACTGGACCGACCGGTTCTCGACCGAGTTCCGCGTGTCCTACCTCGAACTCGACAACCGGCAGAATCCGATCGGCGGCACCGACTTCGGTGAGATTCGTGTCGAGCTCGACCGGGGACCGGACGCAGATCAGGTCGACGTCTATCTCGGCGCCGACGACAGCCGTCATGCCAACAAGCTCAAGTACGACCTCGGTGGATTCCGGCTGTTGGGACGCTATGACCTCGGCAGGCATCGTTTGACGGGTGGCGTCGAGTACGAGCAGCTCGACGTCTTCAACCTGTTCGTGCAGCACGTCGAAACCGAGATTCGATTCAACGGCATCGACAACTTCCGGGCCGGGCTCGCCGATGATCTTTACTACAACAACGCGCCGTCGAACAACGCGGCCGACGCGGCGGCCGACTGGGGTTACGACATTACTACCTTGTTCGTCCAGGACGAGTTCGACGTTGGCGATCGATGGACCTTTGTTGCCGGCCTTCGTTACGACGTCTACGGCACGAGCGACAGGCCCGCAGAGAATGCCACCTTCCTCGCGGACTATGGATTCTCCAATTCGCAGACGCTCGACGGCGAAGGGCTCGTTCAACCGCGCCTGGGCTTCACGTTCGACTGGACGCCGGACACAACGCTGCGCGGCGGGGTGGGCCTGTACTCGGGCGGTAACCCGAACGTCTGGCTTTCGAACAGCTACTCGGCCAACAACGTGTTGCAGTTCGGCCAGCGTGGCCGTTCGTTCTGCTACACGGATTCGTTCGATCGCGCCGACATCGACTGCGGCGATCCGCCCGTGCAGCGCTCGCTGCTCGATCCGGACGTCGTTTACGAGGCCGTCGAGTCCAATGCTCCTGCAGGCGCGGGCGCTGGTTGGGGCGTGCCGTCCGAACTGTTCGACGCAGTTGCGGCCGGCGTTGGTGACAACTTCGAGATCAACTATCTCGACCCGAATTTCGAACTGCCATCCGAGTGGAAATTCGCTTTGGGGCTGTCCCAGGCCTTCGGCGATGGCTGGTTGTTCACGGTCGACTACCTGTACACCGTTCTCGAAGACTCCGCGATCGTCCTGCGTGGCGACCTCGAGCAGACGGGCACGACGGCCGAAGGCTATCCCGAGTACGACAGCGTGCGCGAGCCGAGCTTCGTCCTGACGAATAGCGGCGAATCCCCGACGGCTCATTCGTTCACGCTGGGTATCGCCAAGGCATGGGACAACGGCTTCGACTTCACGGCGGGCTACACGTACAACGATGCCGAGGACGTCAACCCGATGACGAGTTCCGTGGCGTTTTCGAACTACACGAACCGTGCATTTTTCGACCCGCAGGAAGACGTGACTTCGAGGTCCAACTACAACATCGAGCACCGCGTGACGGCAACCGGCACGTGGCGCAACACGTTCTTCAATCGGTTCCCGACGATCATCACGCTGTACGGTCAGTACAACACGGGTCTGCCGTTCAGTATTGGTTTCAACGGTACTCGTGATCCCTACGGGTTCACGCCGTTCCTCGACAACGCGACGAACGTGCTCGAGCCAGGCGTTGCTCGTAATGCCAATACGAGCTCCTCGTGGACGAAGTTCGACTTCCGACTCGATGTTGGTGTCCCGGTATTCGGCGATGCTGACCGGGCGGCGTTCTTCATAGTCATCGACAACCTGACCAACCTGTTGAACGACGACTGGGGCATCTTGAAGCAGCACGCGTTCCCACGCAGCGTTGCGGAAGGCACGCCCGAAGCCCGAATTGGTGACGCCTCGCGTTACGAAATCCGCTTCGGATTGCGCTACGACTTCTGATACTTCCCGGATCGGAACGAAAAAGGCGGCCTCGGCCGCCTTTTTCTTTTCAGAGCTCGGGATCGCCACTCACCAGGGCAGGCGATACCCCTCCGCATGCCAGAAGCCGCCCGTGGTTTCGAGCGTCAGCTCGTCAATCCGCTGAATGAGTCCGGCCGCTGCAACCTCCGGATCGATGCCCGTTCGACCGGTCATCTCGGTCGCTACGAGCCCCGGGTGCAGTATCGCGACGGCGACGTCACGCGCAAGCATGTCGTACTTGAGATTCGTGCCGACCTGGTTGACGGCCGTCTTCGAGGCGCGGTAGCCGTAGTTATTGCCCGATCCGTTGTCCTCAATCGACCCGACCCGGCTGCTCACTATGGCGAGTTTGCTGCCGGGCTTGAGGTTGTCAACGAGCGCTTTCGTGACGCGGAGCGGGCCAATCGTATTGATTCGATACTGTTCGAGCATGCGATCGAAGTCGACCGTGTCGAACGTGTCGCCCATCAGTATCCCGGCGTTGTTGATCAGGACGTCAATCGTCTCGTTGCCGAGCGCATCGGACAGCCGGGCCATGCAAGCATCGTCGCCGACGTCGACGCCATCGATCACGCGAACGCCGAGCGCGTCGAGCTCGGCGTTGCCCTTGCGGCAGGCGACCGTTACCGAATCGCCGCGGGCGTGGTACTGGCGAGCAAGCTCGAGTCCGATGCCGCGGTTGCCGCCCGTAATCAGTATGTGTGCCATGTATGTGTTCTCCGAAGAACTAGTGGTCCGACCGTCCGTCGACGGCTTCGTCGTAGTAAAGATCCGTCCAGTCGCGCCCGATCAGTTCATTGAGATCTTCTCCGAGCAAGAGATCGGGATCGCCCGGGTGTATCGAAAAGCGCAATGGTCCCTTGGACGACGCAAGGTTGATCCGGTTCCATGTCCGGCAGGCAAACGCCCGGAAAGGCGTGTCCGCCTCGAAGCCGACCATCGGCGTTCGAGTGAATCGCTTCTTCCGGGAATCATAGATGCCGTACAAGGTTTCGTAGTGTGTGTAGGGCAGGGCGTCCAGATCGGCATGTGCTGCGCGCCCCATTGCCCAGGCCGGCGGCACGTAGAGCGCAGGCTTCGGCAGGTTCTCGCGCTCGAACCAGTCCCAGCAGTCCTGCATGAGCTGCAGCACGCCGGCCCGGTCCAGTGCGAGGTGCTCGGCGACGTCGCGCGAAATAAAGGTACTGTGAAGCCAGTGCCGAAAATCGCGTATGTGCGTGATCTTGTGGCGCCACCCGTGCCCGGCCAGCTGTGCGCCGTCGCTGCACAGGACCTTGAGACGCGTGAGCGTATCTTCGGACCAGCCCGTGTCCGGCACGACGAGCAAGGTGACCTTGCGGATACCGGCTTCTCCAAGCGCAGCGGCGATCGCCTCAGTCCTCGTGAGAGTCGAGGGCATAACGTCGTGAATAGAGAAGAGCGCAGGCGTCCCGCTCATATCAGCTGGTGTTGGCTTCCTGCCGAGGAACCAGCATGTTCAGCCAGTGTACGAGGCTACTTTCGTTCAGCCTGAGTGCAGCGGCCCGGCCATTGGCGGCTTTGGACTGGCGCTCAGCGGGCGTCGCGCCGGCGATACGCCGGATCGCGTCGGTGACGGATTCGTCGTCTTCGATCTGATAGATGTTGTCGACGAGGTCGGGCCAGTCGACGATCCCGCAATTCTTCGATACGAGCGGTAGCCTCTGGCGCGACATCGCCTCGAGCGCGACCGTACCGAAGGACTCAACCGTGGACGGGAGGACGAGAATGTCGGCGGCGTCCATGGCGGTCAGCAGATCCTGGCGGCCAACCCAGCCGAGCAGTTTCAGGTTTGGAATTTCGGTAGCCTGATCTGCGATGTCGTCCTTGAGCGGCCCGTCGCCTGCGATCGTAAACGTGATATCCGGCAGCGCCTTCGCGGCATCGACGACGAGCTGGACGCGCTTTTCCGGCGCGAGCCTGCCCGCGAAGAGCACGTGCTCGACGTTTTCGCCGAGCGGCGTCGTTTCCGCCAGTGCGGCCGGCGGCAGCAGCGTACCCATAACCTCGACGTTCTTCGCACCCAGCGATTTCGCGAGCTCGACCATTTGGTCCGAGTTAGCGAGGAGCTGGTCACCGTATCGAAACTGCAGGTTGTCGGCGATGTTGAAATAGAAGCGGCTGAAGTTTCTGAGAAAGGGGTTGCTGTACAGGTCGGTCACACTCGAGAAATGCGTGTGAAAGCCGATGATCAGGCGAACCTTCAGTCGCTTCGCCCAGAATGTGCCGAGCAGTCCGAACGGTCCAGGTGTACCGACGACGATCGCCTTCGGCTTGATCTCGCGCATGGCTTTTCGGAAGCGAAGCAGGGAGGGCAGGTAGACGGTCTGTGTCGAGTCACCCGGTAGCGGAAACTTGAGCAACTGCCACTTGTCGGGATTCGGCGCGAGGAAGGTCGTCTCATAGCCCCTGTCGTTCAGCTGGTCGAGAAGGTCCTTGTAGTAGGCGCCGACACCATTTCGTTCAGGCAGTGCATCCGAAATGATGATGACGGGCCCGATATCGCCTTCGGGAACGTCCAGCGGCGATTCCATGAACTCCTTGACGGAGAGCGCGGTCGCGGTGGTGCTGGATTTACTCACTCGTGTTCCTGTTGCCTGGCGGGCGTCGCACCGCCGAATTCAAAGCTAGTATAAACCGCCGCGAGCCGTGATCTGACGGTAGCCTCTGAAAGATTGAATTCTTCGAGTGTGTATTTGTGTCGCGAGGCCTTGGCGCCGGGCCCGTCGGGGACCTGGCGAATGGCCTCGAGTAGCTCCGCACCGAGATCCAGACCAAGCTCTGAAAACGCGCGTCGAATCGAATCCTCTAGCTCGTGACGAAGCTCCGAGTTGTCGATAAATGCGATTCGTCCGGGGTTTTTTGCGGCCTTGGTCTTGAGGTTCACGAAGTAGTAGGCAAGCAGGGCAATCAGGTCATCGCGGAACCGTACTGGAAACTCCGGGTAGCCGCACAGCTCGAGCGCGGGCCGAAGCGAACTCAGTTGTGACGGGACGACCGCTACAGGGTCACGCACTGTCGCGATGACGCGCGCGTCCGGAAACTCCTCCAGCAGGCCGCCGACCATCCCGGCGAACGACGCATTCTTCGACAGGAAACGCCGATCTCTGCCAAACACGTAAAGGTGTTTTTGGATAGCCGATCGGTAAAAACGCAGCAGGGCGCGCTGCTCGCGCCGGCTGAGTTCAGTGTCGAAGCGTGACACGGACCAGAACCATCGCGCGGTCGGCAGTGGCACGACAACAAGGAAGCAGGCGTGCACCGGCAGCAGCGCCAGGAAGTCTTCCTCGGGCTCGTTCATTCGAATCGGGTGGATGTCCTCCATGCGCTTGAACAAGGTCGAGCCGAGCCAGTTCCCGAGCTTGGCGAACGGCGACCCGATCGCACGGTGCAGCCTGGCGATACCAATGCCGATATAGCGCGTGGTAACGGACTGACCAAACAGGCACTCCCAGGTTTTGAAGGTTGTCGTCGCGGGATCGTTCGCGAGGACGTGGTGCAGGTGGGTCGTACCCGTGCGCGGCGGGCCAATGACGAACAGCGGTTCACGAACATCGACCTTGCGGTAGGCGCGAAAAAGGATTTCGTCGACGAGCAAACCCAGCCACTGCAGCAGCAGCCACAGGACGAACAGCGGCAGACCGATCAGGACGACGAATGCCCCCGTTAATCGGCGCCCGCGATTGAACGGTGCTGCCAGGGTGTGCGCCAGCAGCAAAAGGGATCGCCATAAAGTCAGAAAAAACAGGTACATAGAATAGTTTGCGCGGATCGCGAGGCGCAGTATGGCACACCGGGACTACGAGCGGCCATTGACACCGCGGCGCGCCAGGTCGACACAATCCCGTAATCCTTGCCGGGTTACCATTCGCGCTCACTCAAGCCCGACGTCGACGCCGAAAAGAATTTCAATACGAGGCTCCCGTGAACGCCAGTACCGAGCAGTTGCCGCACGCGCCCGAGCACGAGCACAGAGACATAACCTGGCTCACGTGGGTCGGTGTCCTGAGCCTCGTGTACATTTTGCTCGTCGGCGTCGGAGTCATTGGCGACGGATTCAAACTCGTGTCGGGTGGCTCCGCCGGCGCGGAGAAGATTTTCGCCTTTGCGAAGAATCCGATCGCCGGCGTCATTCTCGGCACTCTCGCAACGGCGCTCGTACAGTCATCGAGCACGGTGACGTCGGTAATCGTCGGTCTCGTTGCGGGTGGCGTGCCGGTAGAGATCGCGGTCCCGATGATCATGGGCGCAAACATGGGCACGACGATTACGAACACGATCGTCAGCCTTGGCAACCTCGGCAACAAGGGTCAGTTCAACAAAGCCTTTCAGGCAGCGACGGTCCACGACTTCTTCAATCTCTACAGTATCGTCGTGTTCCTGCCGATCGAAGCGATGTTTCACCCGCTGCAGCGCACCGCGGAAGTCATGTCCGGGTGGTTCGTGGGCGGCGCGAGCGCGTCAATGAAGGATCTGAACGTGCTCGGTGCGGTCACAAAGCCCGTCGTCAAAACCATCGTCGGTCTGTTCGACCCGTTACCGAACGTCGTCGGAGGTATGCTGATCATTGTCCTCGGCATCGCGCTCGTGATGCTGTCCGTCATTTATCTCGGCAAGATGCTGCGCGCCGTCATGGTGGGCAAGGCGCGCAACATCGTGAACAAAGCGATCGGAGGAGGGCCCGTCTCAGGGATTGCATCGGGAACCGTCATCACTATCCTCGTGCAGTCGTCTTCGACAACGACGAGCCTGATTGTGCCGCTGGCAGCCTCGGGTGTGCTCACAACCAAGCAGGTCTTCCCGTTCACGATGGGCGCGAACATCGGCACCTGCATCACCGCACTGCTGGCGGCTACCGCAATCTCGGGAGGCTACGAGGAATTTGCGCTGCAAATTGCCCTGGTACACCTGTTGTACAACGTCGTTGGCGTACTCGTCTTTTCGCTTGTCCCCATCGTCCGGGACTGGCCAGTGCACTCGGCGGAATGGCTCGGAAACAAAACCGAGCACAATCGTGGCTGGGCCTTCGGCTATATCTTCAGCGTGTTTTTCGTCCTCCCGGGCACCGTGTTCGCAGGCGAGCTAATGTTCGGCGAGCCTGACGAAACGATCCAACAGACGCTCGAGGCCGACGGCACGCTGGACGAGGTCGAGGAAGAGGAACTCGTCATCGAGTAGCGACGCCGTACGCCGGCGCCAGTCCCCCAAATTTGCCGTACCTGCTCCGACAACGCATCATTGCGGCGCAGATCGTCGAGCGTTGACAGGAAAGCGGATGTCCGAGCCACAACTCAATCCAGATTACGACCCCGAGGAAGTGGTCGAGGGTCCCGAGGACGTGGACCGGGAGCTGTTGACCCGCGTCGACCGGTCGCTCAAGAAAGAAAGCTACGGCAAGACTATGCGGCTGATAGACGATCAGTCGCCTGCCGGCATCATGCAGCTTTTGATCAACCTGCCTCTCAGGCGTGCACGCAAACTCTACTCCCTGATCCCGCCGGAAGACGCGGCCGACGTTCTCGAAGAGATCAGTCCCGAGCTGCGCGCGGCGCTGCTCGAGGAATCGAGTATCGACCGCATTGCGAAAATCGCCGACAGCCTCGAACAGGACGACGCGGTAGAACTGCTCGGCGACCTGCCCGAGGACTCGGTCGAGCCCATCCTCGCGACGATGGAGGATTCCGAGGATCTCCGCGAGCGCCTCGAGTTCGAGGAGGACACGGCCGGCGGGATCATGAGCAACAAGTTCGTCGCCGTGCTCGACGACTGGGATGTCGAGACAGCGACGCGCATGATTCGTCGCAAAGGCCCGGAGATCGAGAAGCTTTACGAGGTGTACGTCGTTGACGAGGACCGCAAGCTCTGTGGCCGACTCAAGCTTCGCGACCTCCTGCTCAACGACGACGAGACGCCGGTACGCGAGCTGATGTGGGCCAAGCCGGCCAGCGTCGGCCCGGAGACGGACCAGGAAGAGGTTCTCGAACTGGCCCAGCGGCTGAATTTGCAGACCGTGCCCGTCGTCGATGAGGAAAACCGCGTTATCGGACGAATCACGGTCGACGAACTCGCCGAGATCGTCAGGGACGAAGCCGAAGAAGACATGATGCTTATGGGCGGCGTTGCGCCCGATGCGTTACCGGACGACTCCGTTGGGCGGATCATCCAGACCCGGCTACCGTGGCTCGTCGGCGGCCTCGCCGGCGCGTCGATGGCGGGCCTCGTTGTCGGCGGTTTCGAGGGCGAACTCAAGCAGGCCGCCATTCTCGCGAGCTTCATCCCGGTGGTCATGGCAATGGCAGGCAATGCCGGCATCCAGGCATCGACGGTTACCGTTCAGGGCCTCGCGGCGGGCAACGTATGGCTCGGCGACGTCGGCAGCCGGCTCGTCAAGGAGTTCCTCGGATCCCTGATCAACGGGCTGCTGGTCGCAGCCGTGCTTGCGGTGCTCGTACTCATCGTTTCGCGCTTTGTGAGCCTGGAGGCACCCGGCCGACTCGCCCTGGCCGCGGGACTGTCGGTCGCCACGGTCACCGTAATGGCGGCAACGTTCGGGGCTACGATTCCGCTCGTGCTCAAGAAGTTCGGCTTCGACCCGGCTGTCGCATCGGGTGTCTTCATTACGACGGCGAATGACATCTTCGGCGTGGTTGTGTACTTCCTGATTGCTTCGTCGCTTTACCTGACGCAGATCTAGGAGACGTTGCCTCGCCGTGCGGGCGCACCGGAATCCACAACTCGCTCGGCCAGAATTGCAACGCGCGCGGAACCCTGTTAGCAATATTTGTTGTTGCCGGCGTCGTGCTACGTAAATCTTGGAATTGACGCTCGCTCGTCGACGTACACACACTCAACCGTCAGTGGTTCCTCGATCTTGCTGATCACTGTCCGGTCTTTCGGCTACGGGGTAAAGAGTAAGCATGAAGACAGTATTGGTGGCTGGCGCAACGGGCTACCTCGGTCAGTTCGTGGTCTGTGCGCTGAAGACCAGGGGCTTCAGGGTAAAGGTGCTAGGGCGTAGTTTGCAGAAGCTCGACCCGGTCAGGGAGTTTGCGGATGAGCTGCTGGTCGGTGACATCACTGATCCTGAGACGCTTGGCGGTGCCTGTGACGGCGTCGATACCGTCTTTTCGTCGGTCGGTATCACGAGGCAGAAAGATGGCCTGAAGTACAGGGATGTGGACTACCAGGGCAACAGGAACTTGCTGACAGAGGC
>JAAUXX010010349.1_pt1 | contig 11040 bp, 12 predicted proteins | sample 7278111 | NCBI WGS metagenome assembly JAAUXX01 (sample SAMN14350116, study PRJNA611818) | marine sediment metagenome | isolation source: surface marine sediment (1.8m) | place: French Polynesia: Moorea | collected 2018-08
CGAGGCTCGTCAAATTTGTAGCCAATGGGGTTGGGGTGGGGAAAAATGTGTCTTGGCTTGGTCACTGGTCGAAAATTTACAAGCTCAAGAGGCTCATCAACAAACAGAAGAGCTCAGACAAACAGCTTTTGACGAATATTGCCAAGAACATCCAGAAGCGAAAGAGGTAATTAGGGGATACGACCCTTGGTTTTGCCATTGGTCAGAAGAAGAAGTAACCTCCTGAGAGAATAACTTTTAATCTAAGATTCTCTCGGTCAAACCCTTAGAAAATCAAGGTGATCTCGGTGTTCGACGTATCGACCGAGTGTTCGAACCGGCCGTCCTCGAGCGTCAGCGGATTAGTGGGGTCAATGACAATCTTGCCGTCGAGATTGCCGAGGCTCTGCGTAATGTCGTCCACAAGCAGTCCCGGCACGGCGAGTACGACAACGTCCGCCTCTTCTGCGGCGTCTGCCTGGCTTGCCGCGCTCGCGTCGAGTCCTGTTCTTGAAACGAGCGCCTGCACCTTGTCGCGCGAAGGGTCCCGCGAGCCGTAGACGATTGTGTGGCCCTGCCGGGCGAATGCCGGGCCGAGCGCGCTGCCCACGTCACCCGTTCCGATGATTGCGATCGTCTCGGCGATAGCCGGGCCTGTGAGAAAGAACAGCGAAAGACAAACCAGGCGACAACGCATCAGGGTCCCATCCATGTTTGGCATCGCGCGAGTATACACAGGCACAAAAAAAGCCGCGGAGCATTTGCTCCGCGGCCTCTGTGCTTTACTTACTCTACAGCCGCCGATCGCTGCAGCGAGCTCGAATCGAGAATCAGGTCGAAGCCCTGCATGTTGGCGGGAATGACGACGACACTTCCCTCGTTTTCGGCGAACTCGTGCAGCGCTTTGTTGATCTCATGCTGCAGGTATTCAGCCGTGAGGCTCTTGTTGATGATGCTGTTTGCCTCGGCGATGCCCTTGGCGCGCTCGATTTCAATCTCGGCGTCTTTCTTGGCGATCTCTACCTGGACCTGCTTCGCCTCGAGGCGCTTCTCGGCTTCCACGGCTTCGCGGATCGCCGCCTCGATACTCGGGTCGGTGTTGAGTGCTCGAACGACGACGCGCGTCACGTAGATGTCGCCGGAGTCGGACTTCTCGAGCCGACCCTGCAACTCTGACAGGACCTCGTTCTGCAGAAGCTCGCGCTGTTTGTGCAGCTGCAGGCTGTCGATCTCTGACACTTTCTCGTAGATAGCAGCGCGCGCCTCGCGGACGACGAGACCGTAAGCCGGTAGCCAGATGCCGTCCGGACCGCGTACTGCGGATGCGGCGTACTTGACGTACAACTCGGAGATTCGCTCGGGCGGTACGCGGTAGTAGACGGAGACGTCGAGATCGCGCAGCGAGAGATTGTCGGCGGCCTTCGGTCTGAGGTCGTCGATATCGATCGCGATTTCCTTCGCGCTGAACTCCTGCTTGGTCGTCAGGACAGGCGCCTTGAAGTTGAGGCCCTGCAGCTGCTCGGTGTGGTTGACTTTTCCGAGCGTCCGCTCCACGGCCACATTGCCCGATTGCACCGTGTAGGCCATCAGGTAGCCCAAAACGGCGATCAGGGCTGCAACGAGTATGAACGGCACCGGTAGTAGCTTTTTCACTGCGGTCTCCTTTTCAGGGTGGCTGAAAGATATCCCAATATTTCAAGGAGATATGGGGTCGGAGTCGCAGTTTTGGAGGGGGATTTCGTCGGATTTACCAGTCCGTAACGCCCTGATCCTCAGTACCAGATGGCCATGTCAATACCACAGGGGTCGTAGGCCGGTTCGGTCGGCAGGCGTTCGGCCGTCGACAAGGCGATTCGCTTGGCCGACCAGAGCACGGCGAAGGCGTCGAGCACGTCGTCGCGGGCGACTTCGCCACGCGGAAACGCGTCGAGTGCCTCGCTCAGCGTTGCTTCGGGGTATACGTCGCACAGGTGGGCGAAACGCTCGTCGAAGCCGTGCTGGACGCGCTTGGAGTGGTGCATGGGTTCACCACCGCCGAGTGCGGCAAAACTGACCTCGGGGTGAACCTCGAACAGTTTTTCGCCGAACGCGCGCCGTGTGCGGACAACCGTGTCGACCTGCTCGATTTTCTCCATGATGAAGAAAGACTGCTTGCTCATGCGTTTGCCCTCAATGGATTCACGCACGCTGCAGGCTTCCCGATAGTCATCGAGCCCGAGGATGGGCCGAATGGGCGCCGAGAACACGCTTGCCGTTCGCCGCGGGCTCAGGATTCGACGTGCCAGCGTCTCGCACTCGCGAGCACCGGAATCGGGGATACCGACGGGCATATCGATGCCCACCACCTCAAAATCCCGGAGCCTGCGAGCCACCTCGTCGAAGTGCGGCGCGACGAACCAACTCCACGGGCCGGGCAGGGGGGTCTCACAGACGACCAGCCAGCCCGCCTTGCAACCATCAATTCCTGCGATTCTCGGCACTTTTGGCATCGCTCCAGTTTTTCACATGGCAAGATCGTAGGAAAGTTGGCCGGCAAGCTCTGGTTGAACGCCGTCACGATCTGGGCTTTTTGCGTCACTGTGCGGGGAACCTTGGCAGCGGAGCAGGTCACACGTTTCTATGTGGCAGCACAAAGGACACAAGCGGCCTTCCTTCGCGGTTGCGCCAGCAGTAGGGCAGGAATCGGTCTGGGACTACCCGAGACCACCGGCGCTCGTCGAAGACACGCGCCGGATAGAGGTGTTTGACGGCGAGACGCGTATTGCGTCGACGGACCGGGCGTATCGCGTCCTGGAAACGGCGAGTCCGCCGACGTTCTATTTGCCACCTCTGTCGATTCGCGAGGGCGCGCTCGAAGCGGTCGGCGGTCGATCGTGGTGTGAATGGAAGGGTGAGGCCAGCTACTGGGCGCTTTCAGGCTCGGTCGAGCCCGTGGCGTGGTCCTATCGTTTGCCCTCGGCCGCGTTCGTCAAAATTCGTGACTACCTTGCGTTCTATCCGGGCCGCATCGCGTGTTTCGTCGACGGCGAGCAGGTGCGGCCGCAGCCCGGCGGGTTCTACGGTGGGTGGATTACGGATGAGATTGTGGGGCCGGTTAAAGGCAACCCAGGCACCAGCCACTGGTAGTGCGGGAAAGCCCTCAGCTTCCGAGATGCGGCGTTAAACGACGGCGCGCAATGCTCATGTACGTGTTTGTACACTGCGCTTGCGCGCCGACGTTTGCCTTGCCTCTCGAAACCTGAGAACTTTCTTGAGATTGGCGCAACGCAGTCGATGCATTCTGGCCGCCGTTCGCCTTGCCTCGCACCAACTGACGGCTTTCTTGAAATTACCGCAGGTCGCCAGCTTCAATGCTCATGTACGTGTTTGTACACTGCGCTTGCGCGCTGACGCTTGCCTTGCCTCGCAGACACTGAGGGCTTTCTTGAGATCAGCGCAGTGTCGCACGGTCTGAATCAAGCGCACTCCGCTTGTCGGCCGCCGTTCGCCTTGCCTCGCACCAACTGACGGCTTTCTTGAAATTACCGCAGGCCGCCAGCGCGCAATGCTCATGTACGTGTTTGTACACCGCGCTTGCGCGCCGCCGTTTGCCTTGCCTCTCGACACCTGAGGACTTTCTTGAGATTGGCGCAACGCAGTCGATACATGCTGCGCTCTTGCGCGTATCGGCCGCCGTTCGCCTTGCCTCGCCAACGGATGATTTTCATGTTTACCGCAGGATGTCGGCGAGCCCTGATGTCGGCTCAGGCGGCCTCGCGTACGGCCGGCAGCTCGAATTCGAACCGGGTGCCGACGTCGAGGCGGCTCGATACTGTAATTCGGCTGTCGTGAAGGTCGAGAATACGCTTGACGATTGCGAGGCCGAGGCCGGAGGAGTCGGCCCGTGCCTCTTCGCCGCCGACGGCGCGATAGAAGCGATCAAATATGCGCGGCAGGTCAGCCTCCGCAATGCCCGGCCCCGTATCGGATACGGCGATCGCAACGCACTCCGGCCGGCTTGATATCGACAGCGTCACCTCGCCACCGGAGGGCGTGAACATGATTGCGTTTCGGACCAGGTTCTCGAGGACGCGCTGGATCAGGCCAATGTCGCCAACGGTTTGTGGCGAGTTCTCCTCGAACGCGATGCCCAGTTCGATGTCGCGCCTCTCGGCCTCGATCCGGAATTCCTGAACGACGTCATGAGCGAGTTCCTGGAGCGAAAACGATTCGAGATTGGGCGTCGCGTGGGTGGCGTCGAGCTTCGAGAGCTCGAACAGGTCGCCGATCAGCGTGCCCAGACGCATCGTGTGTTTCCGGGCAATTCGCAAAAAACGCTGGCGTTCGGCCGGGAGCAGCGATTCGTCCTTGATGATCAGCGTTTCGATATAGCCCTGCATTGCCGCGAGGGGCGTTCGCAGATCGTGCGAGATATTCGAGACGAGTTCGCGGCGCAGTCGATCGTTTTCCTTCAACTGGTCTATCTGGGTCGCGATGCGTTCGGCCATTGCCGAGAAGCTGGCGGCCAACTCATCGATTTCGTCGCCATGCGGAGGCAGGTCCCAGAGCGTCGGAGCCCGGCTGAATCCGGACTCACTGGCCGCTTGCATCTCGGCGCGCAGCAACTTGAGGCGCCGCGTCAGCAGGTTGACGACAACAAGGCCGAGCACGGCGCCCGCCAGAACAATGAACAATACGGCCAGCGTCGTCACTTTGCCGACGTAGCTACTGCCGAGGCTGCTCGCAAGCGCCTCGTAGGTCTTGCCGCCAAGAACCACATACAGGTAACCGGCGACGGCACCGTCATCGATTACGGCGGCGGCCGAGAATACTTTGTGTGTCGAGCCGCTGCGCGGGTCGTCTCCGCGGAGCGGCATCTGCGCCGTACCCTCGATCAACGCCGTCACGGGTCCAAGATCGACGTAGTCCTTGAGTACGGTGGCCTCGGGCATATTGTGAGCAATGATTCGCCCGTTGGTATCGAGAAGATAGATCTCGGCGCTCGGATTAATGACCATCGCGTGGTTTGCGAGCTCGTGAAGGCTGTCGATGTCCGGAATACCTTCGCGAATGAGCTGGCGTTGCTCCGTGACATACATTGCAATCGGCGCGTTCAGCCGCTGCGTCAGCTCTTCGTAGTAGGCGGCCGTCGTGTTTCGCTCCACGACGAAGAACGCGCCGCCCATGAGGGCAACAAGCAGCAGCAAAGCGACTGAGAGGCGCGCGTAAAGTGAGCTCATCCGTTTGCAGTCGCTCGCCGGCTCCCGCCGGCAAACTTGTAGCCGACGCCCCAGACCGTCACGATGTGCTCGGGCTGGGAGGGGTTCTTTTCGATTTTCGCCCGTAGTCGGTTGATGTGTGAATTGACCGTGTGTTCGTATCCCTCGTGACCGTAGCCCCACACCTTGTCGAGCAGGTCCGAGCGGCGAAAAACCCGGCCCGGGTGGCGAGCGAAGTGGCAGAGGAGGTCGAACTCGCGAGCCGTGAGCTCGACTTCCCTGTCGTCGAGGAAGACCTCGCGCCGGTCGGGATCGATCCGTATGTCGCCGACGGCCAGTCCGCCTGCTGCGGCCGTGTCGTCGCCGTTCGCTTTGCTGAGGCTGTCGATTCGGCGAAAAATCGCGCGGACGCGAGCGGACAGCTCCAGGACGCTGAATGGTTTCGTAAGGTAGTCATCGGCGCCGGACTCGAGGCCGAGCACGAGATCGAGTTCGGCTGACATTGACGTCAACATGAGAACGGGCTGGTAACTGCGGGCGCGCCGAACGGCGCGGCAGATCTCGATGCCGTTGGGCCCGGGCAGCCGAATGTCGAGAATGATCAGCGACCAGTCATCCGTCGTCGCGAGTTGCATCCCTTCGTGCCCGTCGTTTGCAACGACAACCTCGTCACACAGGTCGGCGAGGTGCAGGCTTACGAGCTCTGCAATGTCGTGCTCGTCTTCTACCAGCAGGATTCGCTTGGCCACGCGGCAGTTCCCCCTCGAAGGCGTATTGCCCTGGCGATTGCGCCAGTCAGCGAGAGAGTAGACCGAAGACCTCACGAAAATATCACAGCGAGTGACGCGGGGAGGCGGGCACGTCCTTGTGCCCGCCAGTCGGGGGATCCGGTTCTCACAATGCCGGGAGGTTCGCGGCGAGCTGGCTCACGCGCGATACGGAATCTGCCTCGGCCGAAATCCAACTGCGTTCCCCTCCGCCGGTCAAACGATGGCGGGCATGCTCGCAGGAATCTGTCACGAGAGTTTCACGTGCTCGTAACGTTTCATCGAACATCCGCTCGTTGGTGCGGCGGGAGATTGACTCGAGGAGGCTAGTCCGAATACGTGCCTCGAATCGGATAGTTATTGTCAGGATTCCGTATCCATGCGAGACCCGATACGAGTGCCTCGAGTTCGGGGCGGACGAACGGATTGTTGGAAATGTCGACGACCTGGATGTTGCCGTCGGCATTGATCACGAACAGACCAGGCTCAGCGAATGGGTGGTCGGTCTCCTCGGGAGAGCGAGGGTGCGAGATGTACAGGCCGAGCTTCTGCATCTGCTCGATCGTCAGGCCGTGGTACAGCGGATAAGTCACTTCCAGTTTCTCGCGATGGGCCTCGAGTTGGGCTCTGCTATCGCCGGAAACCGCCGCGACGTCGACGCCGATTTCACCGAGTTGACCAACGAGGAGCTCGAGTTGGTTCAGGTACTTCGTGCACAACGGACAGTGCTTGCCGCGGTAGACGACAACCAGTTTCCAGTCGTGATCGCTTTTCGGCGTGCGGATGTCCTCGAGCGTTCCGCCCTCGGCGTGAACCTCGGTGGCCGGAAACTCGGCTCCCGCGTGAAGTTTGTTTGTGTACATGTCCTCTCCGTTTGGCTCGTAGAAAGATGCCGGGACGGCGAACCGCCCCGGCGTTGCTATTCAGGCGTTGTGATGCATCTGGTAGACGGCCGCTTCGAGATCGCGATAGTTGCCCGTCCATACACCGAACATCTGCTCTGCGGCCGCGTCCGGGAAGATGTCCGCCTCGTCGTTCTCCAGGCCGCGCACAATGTTCGCCGCTGCCGTCTCGGGTGACGTCTTGTCCATCTCGAGGTCCTTCGCCATGTCCGTATCGATCGGACCGGGGTTGACCGTGTGGACGGCTATACCGCGCGGCGCAAGCTCGATGCGCAGGCCCTGCGACAGCGAGAATAGTGCGGCTTTCGACGGACTGTAGCCCGCAAGACCCGGGAAATTGACGAAGGCTGCGATCGTAACGACGTTGACGATGCCCGCGTCACGTTTCGACTCGAGAACGGGCACGAAGGCGCGCGCCATTGCGAGCGTGCCGTAGTAGTTCACGTTCATGTCGCTTTCTATGGACTGAATCGGAGAATCCAGCACGCTGCCCATCGACAGCGTTCCGGCGTTGTTGATCAACAGGTCAATGTCGCCTGCTGTTTCGGCCGCCTTGCTGACGCTGTCGGCATTCGTAATGTCGATCTCGAGCGGTACGACGCGCGAGTCGCCAAAGTCGGGCAGGGCCTCCAGCTTGCGGCTGCCTGCGTAGATCTTGGCGGCGCCGGCTGCGAGCAGTGCATCCACGGTGGCGCGGCCGATTCCGCGGTTTGCGCCCGTAATCAAAATCGTGCGGTCCTTGATTTTCATGTCTGATCCTTATTGGGGTAAGTGGGGGACTACGGTGCATACTGTAATTGTGCGTTTGTGCAGCGTAAATGCGAGTTTTTGCCGACTAAATGTGCAAAAATGCACATCATGATTTCTACTCTCGCAGTCCATGAACTGGGATGACCTTCGCATCTTCCTCGCGCTCGCGAGAGAGGGATCTGTCAGCGGCGCGGGCAAGACGCTTGGCGTCAATCACACGACCGTGGCGCGCCGCACGGCTGCGCTCGAGAACTCGCTGGGTACGCGTCTGTTCGATCGCAGTCGTGAAGGCTACGCGCTGACGCAGGCCGGCGAGAATATGCTGCCGTTTGCCGAGGAGATGGAGGCCCGCGCGCAGGCGATCGATCGCACCGCCTACGGCCGCGACGCCGCGTTGACGGGCCCGCTCCGGATCACGGTCCCGTATGACTTCGCCAGTCGTATCGTCGTTCCGTCGGTACCCGACTTCCTGAAGCGCTACCCGCAGATCGAGCTCGAGCTGCTGACGACGACAGGGCGCCTTGACCTCGCTGCGCGCGAAGCGGACCTTGCCATCCGCCTGACCGCGGAGCCGCCGGACTACCTTGTCGGGCGAAAGCTCCTACCACTCAGACACGGCGTTTACGTCAAGCCGGCCTACTGGAAACGCTTGCGCGGTAGTAATGACAGACCTGCGGTGGTGTTGTTCCGGGCTGAACGCGCACTGCCCGAATGGGTGAACGAGCATTTCCCGGACGCCGAAGTTGCCCTTCGTACCGATAATCTTCTGACGATGCTTCGCGCTGTCGAGTCGGGACTCGGACTGGCCCGCATGCCGTGTTATGAGGCCGATGCGTCGCGTAGCGTCCGCCGTCTCGATCTTGCTCTGACCCCGTCGACGTGGGGTGTGTGGATGCTCAACCACGTCGACCTGCGGTCGACGGCGCGCGTCCGGGTGGCACGCGAGTATTTTGCAGAGATCATAGTGGCGGCAGAGGCCCGGATCCTGGGAGAGCAGTCGCGCTACCTTTAGTGTTCTTCCGGTTGAGCGACCGCGTCGCCTCGACCAAGGTCCGTTCGCTTACTTGACTGTCATCGTTCAAGGTCGTATCACGGCTGCGTATAACCTGGGGATTCGACATGACGACACGACGTGATTTCTTGTTGGCAGCCGGCCTGGGTGCGTTGGCGCCAAACCTGGCGTTCGGCCAGACCGACCGCGACAAGCTTCCGCGCCGGCCCATACACTCGACGGGCGAGAGCCTGCCGGTGATCGGTCTCGGCAATTCCAATGCGTTCCGATCGGGCAACGTTGGCCTGTCGAAGGAGGTCATCCAGCGACTCGTCGACTTCGGCGGCACCTACATCGATTGCGGCGGTCCGAGTCGATTCGTCGTCGCCGATGCCGTTAGGGAACTGGGGGTATCGAACAAGGTGTTTCTCGGAACCTACTTTACGGGTGCCGACGACGTGGTTGCGCGAGATGAAGCCGCATGGCTCAAAGCGAGTACAGGACGGGAGTCGCTCGACCTGATGCACAACTATCCCGAGGATGCGGTTCCGAACTGGGATCGCTTCCTGGCCTGGAAGGACGAGGGGCTGACGCGACACATTGGCGTATCGCGCCATCGCAAGGAAGCGTATCCCGCCATGCTCGAACTGATGGACACGGGCACGGTCGACGTGCTGCAGGTCAATTACTCGCTAATGGAGCCGGAAGCGGAAGAGCGCGTTTTGCCAACGGCAATGGACAAGGGCGTCGCCGTTACGATCAACCGGCCCTTCATCAACGGCCGCTATTTCGACCTCGTCCGCGGCAAGGAATTGCCGGAGTGGGCAGCGGATTTCGATTGCGAAACCTGGGCCCAGTTCTCCCTCAAGTTCATCATCTCCCATCCCGCCGTTACCTGCGTGCTGACCGAAACGGCAAACCCCAAGCATGCTGTCGACAATCTGAGCGCCGGGCTCGGCCGGCTTCCGGATGCTGCCATGCGTCGGAAGATGCGGGACTATTTCGCGAGCGTCGCCTGACGACTGCCTGAGGACTGCCATGGAACCGATCGTCGTACACCATCTGGAAAACTCGCGCTCGCAGCGCATCCTCTGGCTGCTCGAGGAACTCGGTTTGCGCTACGAAGTCAGGCCCTACAAGCGCGACCCTGAGACGAGCCTTGCGCCGGACGAACTCACGGCAATACACCCGCTCGGCAAGTCGCCCGTGATCACAGACGGAGACACGACTGTCGCCGAGTCCGGCGCGATCATTGAGTATCTCGTGGGCAAATATGATGCGGAGCAAAGCCTTGTGCCAACGCCCGGAAGCGCCGAGCACCGGCAGTACGTGTACTGGCTCCACTACGCCGAAGGCACCCTGGCGCCGCTGATGGTGCTGTCGCTCATTCTGAGTCGAATCGAAGACGCGCCGGTGCCATTTTTCCTGAAGCCCGTCACACGCGGCATTGCCGGCAAGGTCCGTGGCGGCTACCTGACCCAAACGCTCGATCGCAACCTGGCCTTTCTCGAGACCACGCTGGCGTCCGCACAGTGGTTTGCAGGCGACGCGTTTTCGGCGGCGGATGTCCAGATGAGCTTTCCGCTGGAAGCTGCAGCCATGCGCCTCGACGCCGACAGCCACTATCCTGCTATCAGCGCGTTTCTCGACAGGATCCACGCGCGTCCTGCGTATCAGCGGGCGCTAGAGAAGGGTGGCAAGTACGAGCTCCTGAAGTAGCGCGCGGCAGCCCGGTCGAGCACCGGACTGCGGCTTCGGAAACTACGGAGCCAAAAGCGAATCCGAATTCTGCATCCTGAACGCCGTGCAATTGTCTCGCCGGGAGATCAGGTGTGAACGTCAAGGTCAATGAACTCATGTCTTCGTCCGTGGTTACCGCGGAACCTCACCACAGTGTCGAACATGTTCGAGCGCTCCTCGACAACAATCACATTACATCCGTGCCGGTCGTCGACAGTGACGGCGTCCCGGTAGGTGTGGTCTCTGCGAGCGATCTCGCACACGATCTCAAAGCCGGATCACCCGTCAGCGCCATCATGACCGAAAAGGTGTACACGATTCCGGCCTACGACGACGTCAGTACCGCCGCACGCGTCATGCGTAATCATAAGATTCACCACGTCGCCGTAACCCACGAGAAAAAGGTCGTCGGCATGTTGAGCGCATTCGACCTGCTCAAACTCGTCGAAGGGCATCGCTACGTCGAAAAGAATGCGCCCACTCAATCGAAGCGAAAGGGCGGCAAAAGGCACTGAACACGGTGCAGCGCTCCGAGACGAGCGCTACAGCCGAGCGACCTCGGGTTCTCCTTTCATGCGACGGCGAAAGGGCGGCAAGCGGCACTGAGCCCAAGTCGTGCGGCGAACAGTGCTCGAATGCCCGCGACTCTGCGCGCGTTCGAGCTGGCACGAGCGGAAGGGATCGAAGCGGTACTGCGCTAACGCGCCCGAGGC
>JAAUXX010003762.1_pt1 | contig 11033 bp, 10 predicted proteins | sample 7278111 | NCBI WGS metagenome assembly JAAUXX01 (sample SAMN14350116, study PRJNA611818) | marine sediment metagenome | isolation source: surface marine sediment (1.8m) | place: French Polynesia: Moorea | collected 2018-08
AAGCTCGTGCAGCGCGTCATGCTGTTCCGATTCGAGGCGCGCGACAGCGTCGCGCCGATCACGACGACGAAACCGATCGACTTCTTCCCGGCTTGATTGGCCGAAAATCAGCGAACGCCGATCGCCAGCAGTCTGGCGATCGGCGTTCCCTGATTTTCGGCCAATCAAGCCGGGAAGAAGTCGATCGGTTTCGTCGTCGTGATCGGCTCGACGCTGTCGCGCGCCTCGAATCGGAACAGCATGACGCGCTGCACGAGCTTCTGTTCGAGCTCGGGATTGCCGAGTTCGCTCGACACAACTTCGCAGAACGTCACCTGCCCGTTGGGTGCGATCGTCAGGCGCAGTACGAGCTGACCCTCGAGTGACGGGTCCTGCCTGAGAGCACGGTTATACAGCGCGAAGATAGCACCCTTGTTCTTGTCGAAGACGAGTTCGATTTCTTCACGAGACCGCGAGCCCTTGTTGCTCTCGCCCGTTCGCCGTGCACCGCCCGCTTCCTGGCGCTGTGCGATCGCAGCGACGTCGCTTTCGACGCGCGTTGTCGAGCGCGACGCGATACCGGTGCCGCCCGTATTGCGACTCATGTTGGCCGTGTTGATACCGCCCGACGACGAACCCGCCGCCGACGTAATCATCGAGCGCTCGTTACGCGTAGCCTCGCCCACGGAGCCCGTCAGCTCACGATCGTCCGCCATCGTTTCGACGAGGTCCTGATCAACGAGACTCGCGAGATCCTCGGCAAACGGCATCAGCGCAGCCTGTGCCTGCTCACGCGCAATTTCCGTCTGATCCGGTATCGGTTCGGGTTCCGGCTCGGGCGGCGGTTCTTCGGCCACCATCTCGGGCTCCGGTTCCTCGATCGGATCCGGCTCCTCGGGTTCGGGTTCTTCTTCCTCCGGCTCCGGCTCGGGCGGTGGCGGAGGCGGCGGTTCGATCCGCTCTTCGAGCATGATCTTGGCCAGGCGCTCCGGCACTTCGATCACATCGTTCGGATCCGGTTTGGAGGACGGCAGGAAAGGCCAGGCGATAGACAGCACCAACGCGGCCAGCATGATGCCACCGAGGAGTTTGCGAAACTTCTCCTCCTGATCATACTCCGCCGTCCATGGCAGGTCGTACTCTCTGTAGAACGGTAAATCCAATGCCGTATCTCCCTTGTCCGCCGGTCCCTAGCGGGATGCCGCCTGCAGTTCGTCGAGCTGGTCCGAGCTCTTCTGCAATACAGCCAGCGAAATCTGTCCGTACTCGGACTGCGAGCAGGTCGCCATGACCTTCTTCAGCAGTCGATAGGGAATATCCTTGTCGCCCATGATCGTGACTTCGCGACCGGCGATTTCCTGCTGATTCTCGCGACGCAGAACGCGGTCGTTCTGCGACTTGAGCGCCTCGCGCAGTTCGGGAATGTCATTACCCTTCGCGGCCATGACATCGGCCACCTTGGCGACCGGCGCACCCTGCACGATGATGTCTTCGTCGCTGATCATGATGACGACCGTTTCGTCCGCTTTCTGCTGGGCGATCGACTCCGGCAGCTTGATCGTCTTCTCGTTTGGCAGCTCTTCCACGTCCGAGGAGTTAACGAGCAGGAAGAACACGAGAATCGTGAAGATGTCCATGAGTGACACGAGGTTCAGCGCACCGGCGCCCTTGTTGCGCCGGTGGTGCTTATCCATGCGTTTTGCGCGGCCTGACTTAACCACCTAGACGCCTCCGTCATTGACCGGCGCATCGCCGATCGAGATCACCGGGAACAGGTCGATGCGCTTGATCGCTTCTTCCTCGATCTCCTCGCGTACCGACACGCGGTCGTAGACCTGTACGAGCGTGTCGTAGGCGATATCGGATTCGAGCAGGATCGACGCGTCGGTCTTTTCCGGGTAACGGTCCTTGATTTCCTTGAGCTTGGCGCTTAAGCCGTCGTAATCGTAGCCTTCTGCCTGGTTGGGATAGACGCCCATCAAGCCCTGATTTCGGTCGCCCACTTCGAGACGATCCTTGCGCACCGTCACTTCGAGCTGGAAGGTCGGTTCCTGCTGTTCCGTGGCCTCGGTAGAGGAGCCCGGCAGATTCAGTTCCAGAATCGCCAGTCGCGAGAACACGGCGGTAATCAGCAGGAACGGAACCAGGATCACCATCAGGTTCATGAACGCCGTAATGTTGAGTTCGGCCGTCTCTGAGTTTCTGCGACGGCCACCCCGGCGGCTACGAATCATCGTCTTAGGCTCCGGCCTGCTTCAGCTGGCGCTCGGTGACCGCGTTGAGGAACTTGACGCTGGCCATTTCGAGGCTGTCAACGAGCTGGTTCGTCTTGGTCTGCAAGAGCGCGTGAATCAGCAGCAGCGGAATCGCGACCATGAGACCGAACGCCGTCGTGTTCATCGCCATCGAAATCGATGCCGAGAGCATGTCGGCCTTATCGGCCGGGTTGGCGTTGGCAACGGCGGTGAACGCCGAGATCAGGCCAATAATCGTTCCGAGCAGCCCGAGCAGCGTTGCGATGTTCGCCAGCGTCGCAAGGTAATGCGTACGCTTCTCGAGGCGCGGCAACACCTCCATCAGGCTCTCTTCCATTGCCTTTTCGATGTCGTCGCGACGGCGTGCCGACTTAACTCGGTACAGGCCGTAGGTCAGGATTGAACCGATGGCAGCTTTCGACTTCGACGTCAGCGCAGCGGCTTCCTGGAAGTTGCCGGCCTTGAGATACGGCACGATCTTCTTCCAAAGCGCGCGGTTGGCCGCGCCCGACACCGTGAGATAGGTCCAGCGCTCGATGGCAATTGCCACACCCAGCGCGAAGACGATCAGGATGGGGTACATCCAGCCACCACCGTCCTGAAAAAAGTTGATTACGGTACCCACTTGATTACTCCTCTACTCAATCAATGTGCTTCGATGTTTACTCTTCATCAGTGCCGTACAGGTCGCCGTAGTAGTCGACCTGCCGCACGAACTCGTCTCGATTCAGGGGCGCCAGAACTTCGTCCAGGAGGGTGTTCACGGGCTTGCCCATCAATTCGCCCGGATCCGATTTCTGCCAGGGCACGATGTACAGCACCTTCGGCAGTTCCTGGTTACCCGTAATCTCCGTACGACCCAGATCAATCTCGTCCATGACGCCGCTGGACGTTGCTCGCCGCCTGACGTCTTCTGCAAGAACCGCTGTCGGTTCCGCCGTGGCCGTGGGCGACGTATCGACCGCCGGCTTGGCTTCGAAATCGGCCGTCGACGTATCGACCGCCGGCTCGAAGTCCTCGTACTCGTCCGCTCCTTCAGGGGCTTCCTGTGAAAACGCGGCAAACGTTGCCATCAACGTGGCCAGCATGAATCCGGAGCCGAATACCGAGCGCTTTCCTGTATCCATGTCCATCAGTCCGCCACGTTTGCCGTGCGCTGAGTCGCCTCTACGCGACGCCTCAGATCCGTAATCCATTTTTCGACCTGCTTGTCCTCGCCAACGAGCAACTGGTAGGCCTCGAAATGCTGCAGTGCCGCATCCAGGCGCTGCAAATACAATTCGTTAAGTACGCCAAGGTTGTAGTGTGCCAACGCGTAATCCGGACTCGCTGTGACGGCCTTCAAATAAGCGGCCTCTGCCTCGAGGAAATTGCCATTTCTGCGAAACAGCAGGCCTTTCTGGTTGAGCGCGGTCGGATTGTTCGGATCGATCGCAAGCGCGGCGTCGATATCGGCCATCGCGGCGTCTTCGTTGCCGTTCTCGCGATGAATGATCGCGAGATTGACGTGAGCACCCGGATAGCCCGGATACTGAAGCAGGAACTCCTTCAGCCTGAGCTCTGCGTCCGTGAAGTCGCCGGCTGCCATGACGGCAACAGCCTGCTCATAGAGCGTCTGCGCTTCCGGCGGCACCTCGGCACCGAAGCGCGCGCCTTCGACGCCCGCCGGTACACCCTCGGCCTTCGATTTCTTGTTCGGCTTCGGTCCGCTGCCCGCACAGGCTGCCAGCGTCAATGAGAGGATCACTGCCAGCGCAACGCGCGCGGGAGACCTTGCCACTTCCTTGTTAATACAGCGCCGTAACAACATCTTCGCTGCGCTCCACTTTTGCGTAACGCGCCGGCATCAGGCCGGCGAGCCGTTCGAAACTCTTCTGGACCCACTCGTCATAGACGCCGTCGGCCGCTCGATCCGTATTGACCTTGTAAAGATCAATGGCTTTTTCCTCGAAGGGATACACCTGCTCCTCGAGCAGCAGTTCGTACTGACCGAGCGCGGCTTCATCGAGATCGCCCGGACGTTCGGAGTCCATCAGGTCTCCGGCAAATACTTCGTATACGCCGGCCAGGCGAAAGGTCGCTGCCGTCGTCACCTCGGCGACGCCGTAGTCGGCGGCTTTCGTGTAGACGTCTATCGTGTCCTGCATCAGCTTGCGCTTGACCTTCATGCTGTCCGCGAGCGGCTGCCTGAGCTTGAACACTTCGAACTGCTGGCGCACCGGCTCGGCGAGGTCGAGCGATGCCCTGGCGGCAAGAAAGCGCGTCCGATCGGAACGTTCGGCACCGGCCGTCGCGTCGGCCGCGACAAGATCGCGAAGCCGGGCCATGCGCGCTTCGTAGTTGCCACTCGCCTCAGCGATCTCGAGCAGTCGGTAGCGTGCTTCGATAGACTCGGACACGGGACGCGGATACCGCGCCACGATACGATCGAGTACACGCTGCTCACTGCTTACGCTCGCGCTGCTCTTGTACAGCTCTGAAGCTTTCCACAGGGCTTCGCGGCGAACGTCTTCGCTGGATTCCGGATCGTCGGCGATGCGCTCGAACTCGCTCGCGGCCTTGGCGGAATCACCCGATTCCATGTAGCTCACCGCGAGCTTCTGAGTAATGTCGTCGGAGAACTCGCTGTCAGGATAGTCGGCGCGGAACTTCTCGAGCGCCGCCGACGCGCGTCCCCAGGCTGACATCGTGATAAGCGCTGCGGCTGCGTCGTATTCGGCCGTCGCGCGGATGCTGGAATCAGGAACCGCCTGGCCCAGGCGCGTGAAATGGCCCACAGCCGTTTCGAGGTCACCGGCATCGCGCGCTTGCTCGCCCTGCTTATAGATCGAGGAGGCTATTCGCTCCTTGATCTCGGAGCTCGCCCCGGGATCATCCGCAGGAACGTAGGACCTCAAGCTGTAGTACGCCTGCTCCGCCGCGACGAAATTGCCGAGATCGAAGTGCGAATGAGCGATCACGGTCCACGAGGTCCGGAGCAAAGCCGGGTCCGCTGGCGGCTGCTTTCCGACCACGGCCTGGCCGACAGCGATCGCGAGATCGAACTGGTTGTCCTGGAAGAGTTCCTCGGCGACGAGCGTCAGCACCGAGTTCGATTCCGGGTGCTCGGGATAGGTGTTCGCAAAGCGAAGACCGCTGTCGAGCGAACGCTGATGCCAGTCCTTCCTGGCGACTTCGTCCGTAATCGTCTTCTCATGCTCGGCGTAGGAGAGGAGCGCTGCGTAACCGGCTTCGGCTGCGCGATCATGCAACGGGTAGGCGTAAGCCGTGCGTTCGTATTCTTCGGTCGCGGCGAGGTAGTCCTCGCTTTCGAAGAGGATTTCGGCAAGCAGGAAGTTCGTATTCGCGCTGTCAGGCTCGTCCGGGAAGAACGCAAGGAACTTCCGGTACCAGTTGGCGGCCTGCTGGTAGTCGGCCTTGTCGCCACCGGTCTGCGCCTCTGCGTGATAGTACTCGGCGAGATCGGACAGGTTCGCCTTGAGGTGAGCAACCACTTCGGCGTTCTCTTCAGGCGGGTTTCTGACCCAGAATTCGCCATCCATGCCGTAGCGGTCTACGAAGCCTTTCTTGCCCTCGAGGACCAGGGTCGGAAAGCCGCCCTGCTCGTAGGCCTCGATAACCTCGACCTGCAACAGCGGCGCCTTGGGATGCAGCTCATCGTGCTTGACGAACGCCTCGTAGGTTTCGGCGGCGTCGACGAAACGTTCCTTCGAGAGATACAGGTCGCCCAGGTTCCGGTAGATCACGAAACTGTAGATCGGGTTGCCGTAGCTATCGAGGAACTCGTCGATGCTCTTGGCGCCTTCCATATAGGAGAAGCTGATCGACAGCACGCGAAGCGTGTCCTCGACGAGTTCCTGCTCCGGACGAGTCAGGTTGGTGAAGCGATCTTCCGCCTGCTCGAGGTTGCTCTCGTCGCCAATCCTCCGATCGAGCAGTTCGAAGAACGGCGCCAGGCTGTCCTCGTACCATGCGAGCTTGAACTGCGACCAGCCAAGCTTGTAGAGCGACTGCTGGTAGAAACGCGATTCCTCGCCGTAATCGACGACGGCCGTGTAAGCGATCTCCGCGTCGTTGTATTTCTTTCGCAGGAACAACATCTCCCCGCGACGAAACTGCACTTCGTCGAGCAGCACCGTATCGGGATAGCGCTCAATCAGTTCGTTCAGTGTCGTCAGCGCTTCGTCTGTCAATCCACCGATCTCGTAGGCGCGCGCAAGCTGGTAGAGAACGGTGTCATTGCGCCGATAGTCCGGATACGCCTCGAGCAGCTGACGATACAGCGACACCGCGCTGTCGAAGGTCTCCATGCCCAGCGCTTCGATATTGTCGCTGAGCTGATCGGCCTCGGTTGCCTCGAGTTCGAGGTCGCCTAGGCGGCGCATGGCCTCGGCCCTTAGCACAGGATCGTCCGAAACGAGATCGAGAAACGCCCGGTAATTGTCCCGCGCGAGGTCGTTACTGTTCATGATGACCTTGCCGGGGCGAATCTCGACCGTCTTGTTCTGCAGACTCTCGATCGTGTTCTTTTTCTTGAGCTTCTTCTTCGCGTCAGCCGGCGCTGCCGCCAGCATCAGGCTCAACACGAGAAGCGTCAGAACGGAGGACCGCCTCATTCAGCCTCCTCCGAGACCGATGCGGTCGCCGCGATGTCGTAGATTGATGCCAGTGCGAAGCGGGCCTGGATCGTATAGGTATCGAGACGCGTCTTCTGAGCCGACAGCTCGCCGACTGCAATGTCGCGCAGGAACTGCCGCTGCGCAGCCATGGCGGTCTCGACACGCATCTTCATGCCTTCGATGCGCGGTGCGAGCCCGTAGACACGGTCGCCGAAGGCGTCGAACTCGATGGGCTCTAGCCGGATCGACTCATCGACCTGCCGGCGCGCACGCTGCGTCTCGACAAGCGCTTCGCCCGTATGCTTCAAGTGGCGCCGAATACGCCAGAGCCGATCCTTGAATTCCTTTTCGAGCTCCCACTGGAGAACGCCCTTGATCAGCTTGACCTTCTGACGTACTTCCTCGGCTTCCGGGATGTTCGCGTTGAGTGCCGGGTTGGCTTCGAGTCCCGTCACCTCACCCCACATGTCGAACTGGTCTTTTGTCGCGAGGGCGAGCCAGTCGTTGCTCTGCTCAATGTTGTTCAGCAGCGAATCCCACTCGAGCTTCTGGTCGACGAGCGCGTCGATGTCGGCACGACCGAGCGCTTCCTGGACTCGCGGGAGACGCGCTTCGAAGGCCTCACGACGCGTTTCGAGCATGTTCGCGTAGACGCCGACATTGCCCTGCCACGTGTCGAGATTGCGGTGCAAATAGGCTAGATCGCGGTAGTTCTTAAGGCCTTCCTGGAACTCGTGCGTCGCAAGCAGGTGGAACAGGTAGCGTGCCTCCGGCCCCTGCGGCAGCTCCTCCATGCGCCAGTACCAGCCGGTACTGTCGAGCGGATCATTCTCAACGAAGTCATTGAAAAACTCGCCGGACTCGATCTTGTCGATCGTCTCGTCGATCCGGTTGGTCTCTTCGTAGAACGCCTCGATCGCATTGAGATAGTGATCGGCCGCCTGGCTGACCGCGTCGAGCTTCGCAAGCGCGTAGGGAATCGCGAGCATGGATTCCTGGACGGCCGGGTCGAGCAAGTCGCGGCCTTGCAGTTCCATCCACGGCACGAGTGCGCGCTCGTAGTTTTCGAGTTCAGCGTCGGCCCAGCCGACGCCGAGCAGCGCCTTGTTCGAGAACGGCCCTTCGAGGCGAACCCGGTTGAGTGGCGTCTTGGCTTCGAGCACCTGGCCGTCCTGAAGCAGTGCGTAGCCGAGCGCGAGGTTGGCCTTGTCGCGCAGCGACGTCAGCTCTTCGTTCCAGGGATCGATATCGCCCAGCGATGCAAGAATTTTACGGGCAGCCTCGATGCGACCGCTGCGCACCATGGCTACGCCGAGGTTGAACTGAGCGTAGCGCGACCACTCGGTGTTGCCCTTCCACTCGGACAGCAACGCGATCGCTTTGTCATAGTCGGCATTGTCTATGTAGATCTGCGCCTTAAGCATACGTGCTTCGCGCTGCAGGTTCTTTGGCAGCTTGCCTTCGATGTTGCCGAGTGCCTGCTCCGCCCGCGCAAGATAACCGCGCTGCTGCCAGATCTTTGCAAGGAAGAACCAGGTGCGATCACGAATATCCTGATCGACGGCTTCGGCAAGAAGTCGCTCGAATATGTCGGCGGCTTCAAGATGGTTTCCGTAGGAAAGATACAGGCCGCCGAGAAGAAGCTCTGATTCGACCAGATGGTTGTCGACCTTGGCGGTTTCCCGAGCGGCAAGCAGTCGTACGATCGCCGGGAAGTAGTCTTCCGTGTAGAAGTAGTACAGGACCTCGCCGTAATGCGGGTCCCGGACTACGGTCGGCTCACGCTTGTCCTTGGCCAGTGCCGGCGTTGCCAGCAGCAGGCTAAGCGTGAATCCCGTCAGCGCTGCGCGAATCGCGTGCAACGATTACTCCCATTCCCTGATGACGAATTCCGGCTGCTGCTTCGGCACACGATCGGTGATCGCCAGTTCGACGTACTTTGCGCCGATGCCCTTGCTGAAGTTCAGTGTCGCGCCGCGGCGATAGTCGCGAGCGTTCGGGCCGCTGCCCGTGAAGATCGCAATCAGTTCGTGATCGCCAGTCTTCAGGTTGGCCATGTGCAGACGCTGGACGCCGCCACGAACGAGGGCACCAGCCTCCCGCTCGGTATACAGGTAGTTCGCGACGTCCTTGCCGTTGATCTTGAGCTGCACGGAATCGAGCTCGAAATACTCGCCAACGTCCATCGAGATGAAGAACGCCACCTGCGAGTTGGCCGGGAAGAGCAATTCTTCCTCGAGCAGGAACAGGTCGCGGTTCAGGTCGAGAACCTCCTTCTTGAGGGTCTGGACGTCCTGATCCAGGCTTCGAAACTCGTTTCGCGACGCTGCCTCCGCAGCTTCGAGTTCCTTCGCCTCGGCAACGAGCGTGTCGGTATCGATCACGTCCGGGTCCTCTGCGAGCGCAGAGACAGCAAAAGCGCTCATCAGCACAAGGGCGGCGGTAAGGGAAAGCAGTTTTTTCACCGTGATTCTCCTGGCGGCAGGAAAGCGGGCTGCGCACCAATCGGCCCGCAGCCCGGCCGATCGTTACTCTCGAAGCAGAGCGCGAACTTCGTTGAGGTACTTTTCTTCGTAGCCCGGCTTGTAGCCCTGGTGGATGTGGCGGACGTTGCCTTCACGGTCGACGATTACCGTAACCGGCATGGCGTTGACGTCGTAGAGCTTGCTGACGTCCTTCGTTGCGTCGAAGAGAACCGGGAAGTTCACGCCCAGCTCTCTCATCATGTCGATGGCACGCTGTGAGTCGTCGTCGATGTTCACGCCGAGGAGTTTGAAACCGACGCGCTCATAACGATTGTAGAGATCGTCGAGCAGCGGCATTTCCTGGCGGCACGGTCCGCACCACGTAGCCCAGAAGTTGATCATTACGACTTCGCCGCGGTACTCAGACAGACGCAGGTTCTGACCCGTTGTGCTCTTCAATGCGAAATCCGGCGCCGGCTTGCCGATCATGCCCGAGGCCGCAAGGCTCGTTGCAGCGAACGCGGTGAAAATCGTGCCCAGAAGCAGTTTCTTGAATTTCATCGATCCGTCCCTTTACGTTTCCATTTCCGTCCATGGATGAAGCCGCCCGGGCGAAAGGCCGCCCGTCACCAAACCTGCACTCACGCAGGCGGGGCTTGAGGGCGTGGCCGTTCCATCGAACGTACACACATCCGAAACCCAGAACCCAAGCGAGGTCCGGGGATCAGGACAGATGGTGACGGATGCAGGTTTCAGGGGCCGTGATTATCGTCACAGTCCCCCGAAGAGCCTCAACATAATTCGCGTCGGCCTACCCTGCCCAGAATGGCGCCAGGATGGCGAACCTCGACCGAATCTGTCGGGATTACGTAAAGCGCAGTCGCTCCCGACGCGAACCGTCGGCAACCTGTGCGGCCGCCGTCTGCCAGTTCCCGGAACTCTCTCTCCGCGTGTCCAGCTGGCTATTTATGATAGGCGTACGGGTTTGAATTAGAAGCGAAATTCCGTCTGTATTCGGCGACAGAAGCGGCTTTTTTTCGTGGCCGTATATGGGTATTCGGCGCTTGATTACGACCGTATCAGGGCGATCCTCCCGGCACATCAACGGGTTGCGACGGCGGCATGAGTCCGTCTGAATAGAAGATCGCTCCGTCGGAATCGATCACGATGCTTTCGTAGTCGGGCAGACTCGCGATGAGTCTCAGTCCCTGGTCGACTCCCATTACGAATACCGACGTTGATAGCGCATCGGTCATGACCGCGTCGGGTCCGATGACGGTCGCACTGTGTACGCCTTCGGCCGGTTCGCCTGTGCTCGGTGCCAGTATATGGTGATAGCGCACGCCGTCCTCGTCGAAGAAACGCTCGTAGTCCCCTGACGTCGATATCGCTTCGTCGATGAGCGGTACGGTAATCGCGACTTCTCCGTCTTCGCGCGGGTCGCGGATACCAATGCCCCACGGTTGGCCGCGGCGATCGCCCAGGAGTCGCGAGTCGCCGCCCGCCGTGACGATCGCGTGTTGTACGCCACGACTCGCCAGAATGTCGGCGCCGCGCTCGACGAAATAGCCTTTCGCGATTCCGCCCAGGTTCATGCGCACACCTTCGGCAAGGAAGTGCACGGTCTTGTCGGCGTCATTGAGTTCGATCAAGCGGAAGTCGATGCGCGATTTCTCGCGCTCGACCGTTGCCTCGTCGGGCCGCTCGCGTTTTCG
>JAAUXX010005836.1_pt1 | contig 11032 bp, 7 predicted proteins | sample 7278111 | NCBI WGS metagenome assembly JAAUXX01 (sample SAMN14350116, study PRJNA611818) | marine sediment metagenome | isolation source: surface marine sediment (1.8m) | place: French Polynesia: Moorea | collected 2018-08
ATCAGAGTTCAGGAAATTTCACTTTTCAGCTTAAAACTACCTGATTCCTACCGGCCTCTTTGGCCTTATAGAGTAGGGTATCGGCAGCTTTCATGAGTTTTTCAAGATCCTCGTGTTCCTCCGTGCATACTCCAATGCTGACTTTTACTTGCAGACTTTCTTGATCATCATTGAAGAGAATCGGGGTCTTTTCAATCCGGTTGCGCAGCTCTTCAAATTTCATTTGCGCACCCTCAACACTCATATTGACCGCCAGAATACAGAACTCTTCACCGCCGATGCGAGCTACAATATCAGTGGCTCGTAATTTTTCCGGCAAGATATCGGCTATCTTTTTAATGACGATATCTCCGACATCATGCCCGTAGGTATCATTGACGCTCTTAAAATGATCGATGTCAAGCATTGCACAGACAAGGCTGATCTGATTTCTTTTCGAGCTGGAAAAAAGCATTCTGCCAGCATTGAAAAAATAGCGCCGGTTGTATAAACCGGTTAAATGATCTCTCACCGCTATATCTTTGGTAGCTTTCAAAAGATCGATATTTTCAACGCATTGGGTGACCCGACAATAAAATTCTTCCACCATGAATGATTCTTTTAGCAGAAAATCATTGGCCCCACTCTTAATAAAACGGGCACCGACCTCTTTTCCACCCTTAGAAGCTATGCCAATAATTGCCAAATCATCGTGTTTATAAATTTCCCTGATTTTCTGGCAGAACATCCAACCGTCCATATCGGGCAGATGGTATTCGGTAATGACGAGCTTTATCCCCTGATGCTGTTCTAGAATACCCAGGGCTGTTTTGGCATCCTTTGCTGTAACCACCCGGTATTTCTGCACATAGAGAAGCTCCGAAATCATTGTGCGGAACTGAGGTGAGTCGTCTACCACTAAGACGAGGCTGTCTTCGTTCTTAACCACCCGCTGCATTGCCGTTACAATGTAATCAAGACTATTAGGGTCATCTTTGAGGATATAATCGGCAACTTTCTTCGACCACACCAATTCTCTTACATCTTCTGTAATGTTGCTTGTAAACACGAATGTGGAGATTCCTCTACCAATAACCTCGTCGATCACTTCACCATTAGGTGCATCAGGCAAATTCACGTCAAGCAGAGCCATGGAAAAATTATCATTGGCCTGATCGAGCAGTTCCTTGGTTTCCCGAAGTGTCTTTACCCAATACACCGGGACATCAAAAACCGCCTCCAGCTTTTTTTTGGTCAAACGACCAAACATTGTACTATCTTCTACCAGTAAAATCTGTCGCATGAAAGTGTCTCGCAGTGGGCTGGAAACTCATGTTTTCGCCTAATTGATAAGGAATAATTTTCAACTTTTACCGTTACCAAATTCATCGAAGTTACACTATAAGCCTACCTGTATTCTCCCTACCATGCAAATGGGTTTGCCGAAAAAGGTCTCACTCTCTCTGGAGAATCTGCTGGTAACGGACAAATGTGGGTGATTCTCATTTCTACTATGAGAATATTCAGTGGAGGATTAATCCGAATTTGATCTTTTCTACATATTCTTTTATTCACAAATGAACACAACTCTGTTAAAACTTCGGCATAACATACAAACGTTCAACTGATTTCAGAATTATAATAAGGATAAATTATGAAGTACTTCTCAATATTATCTGCAATTTCAATTTGCTGTATGCTTTTCCCAGTAGCTACATTTGCAAATTCATCATTTGATGGTGATATTAGCCTGGGCGTTATTGCCATCGACAGCGCGAATAATCTCAATCCAAACAGTTCAAAGCGTATTATTGCAAACCTTGACTCTGCGGCTGATCGAGAGCTCTCAACCATACCTGTTATTCTACCAAATCTTAGATATACACCCGATACCAAGAATAGCTTTCATTATTTTCTGTCAACCAGACCGCCGATAGAGGAAGTCGGCGGTTTTGCCCTGGGTTTTGGCATAGGTTTCTCAGTTGAAGACATAGCAGATATCGGAATTGGACTTCTAGCTGCACCATTTGGCGAAGTTTGGAAAAACCCATATCTGGTGGGCATACCTCGGGATGATACGGAAAACAGTAAGTACGGTTTATATGCCACCTTTGAGGAGATTCTCTCCTCAGGTTTTGAGTTAACCTTGGCCTATTACCATGATGATGTAGATAACGATGAAATAGGTGATCTTTTTACCGAACTTGAGCGAGATGGCCAGGCCTTTATTGCCAATGTGGGATATTCATGGCGCATATCCGACACATTTTCTTTAACCCCACAATTTCTCTATACCTATGGCGATTATGATGGTGATGCAAATTCCTACGACAGCTACCAATTTAGCCTTGAGGCACGCTACCGAACCGGGATGTGGGTATTCATGCCGGGAATTTCCTATGGACACACCGAATATGACGACACGCATCCGATCTTTGAAAGAACCAGGGATGAAGATGAATTTTCATTTGATCTAATAGTCCAATACATTGAGCCTTTCGGTTATGAAAATTGGGCCATTACCGGTATCGCCGGCTACGGGGAGGGGGATTCGAATATCGATTTCTTTGACACCGAATCAATCAGGGCTGGAATCGCCATAGTCTACAAATTTTAAGAGACGGTATTGTTATCCTGAGGTCGTGAAAGCCTGTTAAGACTATCCCGGAGGAAACTGGCCTAATACTTCTCTGACAAGTCTATTCACCAACTCCGTGGTCTGCTGCGGAGATGGATGACTCGTTACTATATCTGAGCCTTTGCCCCGCCAAACGACTGAATTTGTCTCAGCATCGTAAATATCGATCACCAGGGTACCGACATCATACTGACGAATATCTGATCCAACACTAACTCCAATCCCGCTATATCGACTGCGAGAACCGTAACCATAGCCATAGAATGCTGTACTGGGGTAGGATTCAATTTTTTGAGTTATTGAGTAATTGTAAGTAACCAGAAAATCAGCCTGCTGTTCCCTTAAATAGCCTTTTTCTGCCAATACTGCAGTGATAATGTCAGCAAAACGACGGTGAAGCAATGGATTACTCTCGCGTACGTCTTCCCCTTGTTTGATGGGTTGAGGGTGCCAATTGTACGTCCTTAACTGGGAAAATACGGCAGTATTCACATAATCCTGACTGACCTTCACACTAGAGCACCCAAAGAATCCGACGGTAAAAAAAAATATGGTGGACAACAATAAGATCTTATTCATCATATCCCTCCGGTGAAACTGGGTTCTCCTCAAACCCGAATACATACTTCAATTCAAAGATACCCAGTAGATGATTTTTATTTCCAACTGTTGGCTGACATGCCATTACTACAGCTCTGTGAGTGCCATCATCTTAAGCTATTGCACGGCTCATATCGTTAATATCTCATAGCAATACTTATAACCCTCTATTCGCTGACTGCCACCTTGCAACACGGCTATTTTGTTCAATCAGGATGACAGCATGAACATTGTCTGCTCTCACCCTGATATGGTATACAGATTCTCGTTAACCGCTTACTTTGCGAAGAACCCACTCCAATGGGCCCCGGCGAAAGAATTTACTCCACCACAGTGACACAGCCATTCCCGCTAAACAGAAAAGCAATGCGGAGATTAACGCAGTTGGTAAATCCTGATTCTCTAACCTACCGAACTCTTCCAGAATACCCATGCCGATGACTACGTGAGCGATATAGAAGGTCAAAGCATATTGTCCCGTTATTATCAACGACTTCATGATGAGATTGGATTTTGATACCTTGGTCGCCAGCCAGGTGCACAGGGTGATGATCATCAGCGCAGTTCCTCCGGCGGATAGCATATAGAGTGGCATAGGCGGCAATGGTACCGTTCCAAAAATATCCTGGATATCTACCGGATCAGCAAAGGGATAGGCAGCCAGCATAAACTCAGTTAAAAAATGGGAAGCAGACTCGGCAAAAACCGTCATCGCCAAACCGTATAAAAACAAACTGTTTCTCACTTTTTTCACACCTAAATCCCTGCGACCCAGCCAAATACCAGCAAGCAAAAAGGCAGTCCAGGGAAATACCGGATGAAAGCCATTAAAAAATATGTGCCGCAGCATACCCTCAACAGTCCACAAATCAGTATACTCGAGGGTCTTCCAATTCCACCCCTGCTCGTAATCAATAAAGAGGAGGAGGACAAGAAATACCACGATCATTGTGCTGATACTCAACATCAGCTTGCGTTCGGAACTGTTGATAAAAAACGTTCCGATAAGGATGTAAAAGCCGTAAAAATGAAGGATGTCAGCAGGCCATAGGGGAGTATAGAGGAGCCCGAAAACAAATAAGAAAGCCGCTCTTTTTCGTAATGAAGCCAGCCGCACTGAGAGAAGATAACCATTGCCTTCAAGGCGGGCACTTCTGCATAAGAGCGACATTCCCACACCTGCCAGTACGACAAATGTTGCTGCGGCCCGGCCGTCCAGTAATCCCACCAGCCATATCAACCAGTCAGGACCGTTGGTTTCGGCTCCCATGACTACTTTAAAATTAACAATGACCATACCTATAACCGCAAAAGCTCGGGCAAGATCATAGCCATACTGTCTTTGCGATGAGAGCATTCGCTGAGAATGCGATATTTTATTATATGTACGAGTTGAGTCCATGATTTATGTCTCCACTAAATAAGAGGATGTGCCGGCAACGGAGAAACACCTCTACTGTTAAAGCTTTAGTCAGCAATCACACAAAGTATATTAGATTAAATATTGAGTAAAAGTCGGTTAGTTTCTTACAACGAGTCAGAAGAGACTCCATCTTTTCCAGCAAAAGCCGGCCAAGCAAGGGTAAAACGGGCTCCGCCATGAGGTGAATCGGTTACCATTACACGACCGTTGTGCCAGTTGCTTATGCGTTTAACAATGGCAAGCCCCAGGCCATAGCCACCCGTCGCTCGGTTTCGGCTGTTGTCCAATCTGGTAAAAGGTTCAAAAATACGTTGACGATCTTCTTCCGCTATACCACCACCATCATCATCAACATGAATGAGAAGTTCGTCGTTGTCTTCTTCAAGCGTTACCTCAATGATGGACTGGGCATGGTTCATCCCGTTGTGAATAAGGTTGGTAACCGCTCTTGTCATGTACCTGATTTCCATAACACCTTCTTTCTCTGAGGATGTGAGAATGTTGTTGAGCTTATAGGTAATCCCGGGATGGGCTTTGCCGGCCTTATCAGTAATCTGCGCGAGCCACTCATGGATATTACAGGGCTGCAAATCAATCTGCGGATTACCACTATCAAAACGGGCATAGGTCAAAGATTCGGTTATCAGGTTATCAAGCTCATCTACGTCCTGAGATATTTCACCGATATAGTACTTTCTGTCCGCTTCTTTTCTTGCCTCGTTAAGCATCTCCAGGCCAAAACGCACCCGAGCGATGGGAGTGCGAAGTTCATGTGAAACAGCGTTGGTCAACTCGCGCTGAGTGTTTATCAACTGCTGAATTCTATCTGCCATACTGTTAAAAGAGTCAGCTAGTGGCGTTAGTGAAGATCTTTTGGGGATAACTGCTCGAGCCTCCAAGTTGCCATCACCAAAGGCAATGGCTGAGTTACTGATTTTGCGAAGTTTTCGCCAGAATGGCAATGCCCAAACTGTAGTAAAAATCGCCAGAAAGATGAGGACCATCCCCCATATGACGATATAAAGCATATAGAGTCCAATACCTTCTTCTTCAAATGGGCCCATTTTCAAGAGATAGTTGGTATCCCCAAACCTTTGATAAAAGAGATTTCTATTATCTTGGAGGATAACCCGACCATGTTCAAAGATTCTGTTTTCTTCTTCAGTAAGAACGATCTCATCCCTTGCGAGCAAACCGATTGGATAGCCAAAGAATTGCTGCAAAGAAGTGATATGTTCGTTCCATCGGTCTTGCGGAATACCTTCAAGATCTTCAGCCAGCATATGAAATGTGCCACGCACCAGATCACTATAGTAAACATTCAACTCTTTCTTATAGTAATGTTCTGCTATTTTACTGGCTATGGGACTGACCGCAAGGTCTATGGTTACCAGGGTTACCAGAATGAAGAGAAAGTAACTAAAAAATATTCTTTTCATGATAAACTCATCCAAGGCAATAGCTGCCTCGTTAATCGCATTGTATCGTTACGCTTGGGAAAAAGTTCCATTACTGCCTCTCCCAGGCATCTTTTACAAAAAGATACCCCTGTCCCCAGATAGTTTTTATCCTTCGAGGTGCTGCAGAATCATCTCCAAGCTTTTTTCGCAACCGGGAAACCATCACATCCATTGAACGATCAAGCCCGTCGTAATCAATCCCACGCAGTTCATGATAGAGCGTCTCCCGGCTCATCACCTCTCCGTTATTGCTTGCCAAGTGCCAGAGAAGTCCGAACTCATTGGTTGTCAGTTCAATAAGCTCACCTGCAAGAAGCACACTGTGAGAGTTTTTGCGGATGCACAGCTCTCCAAAATTCAATTCATCATTATTTCCTGTTGAAGAGTTTTCCGTTTCGCTCTCACGTTTTTTTTCAAGGCGTCGCAGCAGAGCACGAATACGAGCCAAAAGAACTCGCGGCTCCACTGGTTTTTTGACATAATCATCAGCACCCATCTCCAGACCAGCCACTTGGTCCATGTCATCTTCCCGAGCTGTCAGGATCAGGATGGGCCCTTGATAATCGCTTCGCACACTTTGACATACTGCCAGACCATCTTTACCAGGCAGCATAAGATCAAGGATCACCAGGTCTGGCTTTTCCTTGCGAATCCTCTCAACCGCAATATCGCCACGATCTTCAATTTGAATGGCAAAGCCTTGTTTCTGCAAATAATCCTTTATCAGAGCTGCGAGTCTCTCATCGTCTTCAACAACAAGAATTTGTGGCAAATCGTTCATCTCTGGTATGCTCCTTTCTCGAACAGTTGAGTCAGATACAGATAATTTTCAGCCATTTTTGGGCTGGAAAGTTTCATCCCGAAAACTAAGGGTTTTGCTTGATATCGAGGCATGCGAGAAATTTTACCATAGGTATATAATTGATATCGAAGTCTGCGCTTATCTCCGAGATAAAATTTTAAGCATAACGAAGATATCGATCAAAAGACTAGTTTTAGTTTATAGCAAGCAGCCAATGATCTCTACACGTAGTAACAGTTGTAACCCTCCCTTTAAACCGCATTAATGGCAATTCTATGTCAAGTTCCACGTGAGATTTTGTCAGCTTACTGTGTCCATCACCAGTCAGCGTGTAGTATTCGGTCTCCTCATAGGATTTTATCTTGATTCCCTCTTCAGTAAAGGGAACAGATGTGATACGGCTAGTGATTTCAACAGGGAGTCCACTGTCTTGTGCAACCCAGGCAACACCCTCGATCTTCGTGTCTTTGTCGATGAAGATAAAATCAAATCCAGCACACTGAACTCCATGGATCTGACGCAAACGACCGTTGAAATCTGCAGTCAAGCTTTGGTCATCGGTGGAAGAAAAAGGTGATTCTTCCAGAACTTCAGCCAGGGTCAGAATACCATTGATCTCTCTACGAGCCTCTGCAGTGACATCCTTACCGTTTTCCTCGGCCGATTCTACAAAAAGTTCAACCTTTTGTTGCGGTGCCGGTTTCAGGGAAAAAACTGCATGGGTTTCCTCAACCATTTTACCCAGCAGACTAAAGGTTTGCTCATGTTCTACAACTTCTCCCGGAACCCACTGGTTATGCTCCATATAGAACACGGCTTTCCGCCATAATCTTTCCATGTCATCTTCGGAATGACCGGCCTGCACCAGTGCAGCAGAACAGATTGCCAACAGCAAACAGAGTCCTATGCAGAAGAGGTAAATTCGCATATGTAGTTGATTTTTAGTTTGTTCGTTATCCGTATTCATTTTTGCCTCCTTATACATCTTTTTGTTATGCACATCCATAATAATTCTCGATAACCTCCGTAGTTTTACTGCCTGTTTATCAACCAGCAGCCTTTTAGTTTAGAAGGTGAGAAGATTTCAAATTTGCTCCTCACCGATACATTTAGGCACAGCGCTGCCATGCCGTTTTTTAAACAATCTCAATAGCTTTGTAATTATTTGCAACCCGCCAACATACAGGGTGGGTACAAGGATCAGGGTCACAGTTGTGGCAAACAGTATCCCAAAACCGAGTGAAACAGACATGGGTATGAGAAACTGTGCCTGGAGACTCTTTTCCAGCACCATTGGCAGTAAACCGAGGAAGGTAGTCAATGAAGTGAGCAGAATTGCTCGAAATCGTGCACTCCCAGCCTCTCTGACTGCTTCCAGCAGAGGTTTTCCCTCCCTGCGTCTGACATTAATGAAATCAACCATCACCAGGCTGTCGTTCACTACAACTCCAGAAAGAGCAATAATACCGCACAACGACAGGATCGATACCGGCAGCCCCAGGAAAAAATGTCCGAGAACTGCACCCACAACCCCAAAAGGGATGGCAGTCATGATTATCAATGGTTGAAGATATGACTTTAGGGGAATTGCCATCATAACGAAAATCAGCAGCAAAGCCAGAACCGAACCTCGCTTCAGCTCATCGAGTGATTCCTTGTTCTCCATGGCTTCGCCTGCGAGATCATAACGTAAACCCGCATATTTTTTCTGCAGATTGGGGATATGCTGTAATTCGATATCAGCGATAATTCTCCCGGGTTCTGCTTCTTCTTTATTCACATTGGCCGAAACCTGAACTATGCGGTTGCCATCAACCCGATCGATACTTGCATAACCATGGCCCAGCTTCTTTTTTGCGATTTCGGAAAATGGTATTTCAACACCTTCAGCTGTGCGGATATACTTTCCTGTAAAAGAGCTGTCTCTATTTCGCTCATCAGCGGGATAAAGTATCTTCACCTTGACCTCATCTTTTCCCAACTGGAGAGTCTGGGCTTCACTGCCATGAAATCCCTGGCGCAACTGGCGGGCAAGATCACCGCTGTTTAGCCCCAATAGTGCAGATCCTTCACGTAGTTCGACCTGCAATTCTGCATTACCCCTCTGAAGTGAGACTTCTGCATCATGCACTCCACCATAGGTGCCAAGAATGTTTTTCAGTTCCTTGGCCGCAGCTTGGAGTGTGTCAGGGTTATTCGCCTTCAGGGTAAAAGCCACCGGACTTCCGGAGTCCGCTGTGCTGCCGGAGAACTTAAGATGCTCAACACCATGTATCTCCCCAGTTTTCGACCGCCAGAGCTGGATTATCTCGTTAGAACCGGCATCGCGCTGTTCGGACGGCAAGAGTTCAGCATAAAACCAGACTTCGGTGGAAGAAAGTGTCACCGCAATAAGCGAGGATATGACATCATCAGCATAACCTTCTTCCTGCTTAAACTGTTCGTTTACCTGGCGAGCCGCATTTTCAAGCTGCTCTGTGACTGCATTGGTTTTATGAAGAGGTGTCCCTGCTCTGAGCTTCAGGGTTGCTTCTATGGTATTGCCCTCAATGTCGGGAAAGAAAATAAAACCAACATTCCCACTCTTAATCATCCCGGCTGTCAGTATCAGCATGGCAATAAAGACGGTGAGGGTTGTCACCCAATTGCGCAGAGCAGCTAGAAGCAGTGGTTGATACACCTTAGTAATACACCACTCCAATATGGTGCTGATCATTTCCTGAATAAAGGAGAGCAGATTTTTCTTCTTCCCCACTCTTGCCTGTGGCTGCATCCTACTCAGGTGAGCTGGCAGGATCAGCTTTGATTCAATAAGGGAGAAAACCAGGCAAAGTATCACTACAAGCCCTATCCCCCTCCAGATCTTGCCATTAATGCCGGGAATTAACAGCATAGGCAGAAAGGCCGCAATTGTTGTCAGAACCCCAAATGTTGCCGCGGTTGCCACTCGCCTGGCACCCTCGATCGCATGCTCTACACCACCTCCTTTCTGGTCAATTGTGGTGTGAATTGACTCGCCTATTACAATGGCATCGTCCACCACAATTCCCAGTACCAGGATGAAGCCAAACAGGGTGATCATATTTATGGAAATATTGATAAATGGAAAAGGCATGCACCAGATAGTGCCGAGAAAACATACCGGCAGACCCAGCATGACCCAGAATGCTACCTTGAGACGAAGAAAAAGGATAAGACTGATAAATACCAGCAGCCCACCAAAGCCAAGGTTCTTCACCATCAAGTTGAGCCTGCTTTTCAGCATTACCGAGTTGTCGGCAATGGTGTCGAGTTCTACAGAATCGGGCAGCTCCATTTTTTTTTGCTTAACATAGCTTTGCACCGCTGCAGCTACATCAAGGCTGCTCTGACTGCCTACTCGAAATATCTGCAGCCCGACTGCCGGTTTCCCCTGGAAACGCAAAAACCAATCTGCTTCTTCAAAACCATCGATGATTTCCGCGACCTCACCAAGCCTGATGATCACACCATCTTGGTCCGTAAGAAGCGGTATTTTGGCAAACTCTGCGCTGGTATGTGCCTGTGAGTCTGCACGAAGAATTAATGCTCCCTGCTGGGTCTGTATTTTACCGGCAGGTAAGTTTAGAGAATTTTGGTTCACCGCTGCAGTGACATCATCAAAACTGAGTCCATATTTCAGCATTGTAGCTTCAGCAAGCTCGATACGAATCTCCCGCTCGCGGGTTCCATGGATCTCAACCTGGCTTACATTGGGATCAGCAATGAGATCATCCTTCATCTGCTGGGCAATGTGTTTCAACGATCTTTCCCCAACCGAACCCGACAGAATCAACCAGAGAACGCCATCCTTGGTGGTTTCCTTCGAGATCACAGGCCGTTTGATTTCCACCGGGAATGTACTGATACCTTCCACCCTGTTGCGTATCTCTTCGAGTATCTTATCCACCGAGTATGTATTGAGGATTGTGACGGCCAGGTTGGCCAGACCTTCATAGGAGCTTGCCTGGATCTTCTTTATCCCATCGATATCCTGAATCGCTTCCTCTACCTTTATCACAACTCCCTGCTCCACATCCTCTGGTGCAGCTCCCGGGTAGGCAATACTTATCTGGATTCTGCCCGTTTCGATCACCGGGAAGAATTCCTTG
>JAAUXX010011185.1_pt1 | contig 11019 bp, 11 predicted proteins | sample 7278111 | NCBI WGS metagenome assembly JAAUXX01 (sample SAMN14350116, study PRJNA611818) | marine sediment metagenome | isolation source: surface marine sediment (1.8m) | place: French Polynesia: Moorea | collected 2018-08
GGCGAGCTTGACCTCTCCAGACACGGACACGAGCACGTTGTGCGGCGAGACGTCGCGGTGGACGATCGTCGCCGAGCTGCCATCGTGGTGCAGCCCGTGGGGTGTCTCCTGTGCCGAACCTCGACGGCGATTCGGACTGGAACGTGGTCGGTGAGACCTACCGCCAGCAAATTGCGGCAGCCCTCCAGGAAACCGTCCTGCCGGGGCTCGATGAGCACGTCGTCACGTCAAGGCTGCTCACGCCCGTCGACTTCCGTGATCGCCTGTTCTCGTACAAAGGCGCCGCGTTCGGCCTCGAACCGATCCTCACGCAAACGGCCTGGTTCCGCCCGCACAATCGCAGCGAGGACGTCGACGGTTTGTATCTGGTCGGTGCGGGAACGCATCCGGGCGCCGGAATGCCGGGCGTTATCTCGAGCGCGAAAGTACTCGACGAAGTCGTGCCGGACCCGAAGGCCGCGTAGCCGTATTCGGTACTTGACGAGTTCGTGGCGCCGCCTAGACCGCTAGGGCCTCGAAGACCGCCCGTGCCGCGAGGCTTCCCGATATCGCTGTCATGGGTACACCTGGTCCGGGGTGAACGCTACCGCCCGCCAGGTAGAGACCGCCGATCCGCGACCGCGCGCCATCGCGGCGAAACGACCCGAACATGCCGTGCGTCGGCCAGCCGTAGATGGCCCCGTCGGTCTCGGGAAACCGGTCGGCGAAGTCATTGGGCGTAAATCGCGTCGCATCATCGCCGGCGAGGTCGACCTCAAGCCCGGCATTCCCGAGCAATTCGCCGACCGCCGATTCGGCCGATTCGAGTTCCGCGTCCGACATGGAACGGGCCGGCGCATTGACGAGCACGAACAATCGTTCGCTGCCATCAGGCGCCCTTGCGTCAGATCGATCCTGCGCACAGACGTACACGGTCGGCTGCCCGCATATCGTCGACTGATCGAACAGGGCCGCGAACTCGGCCGGGTAGTCTCGACCGAAGAAGACCGTATGGTGATCGAGCGGGAAGCCGCCGACATCTGCCGCCAGGCTCCAGGTTATCGCCGAAAGACTGCGCGGCTCCTCGCGGCGCGACGTGACCGCACTCTGAACATCATCCCCCAGCCGGCCCCGCGTCAGTGCCTGTACGTCACCGTTGAATACGGCAGCGTCTGCCTCGTGCAGATGCCCGCGTTCGTCGACGACGCCGGTTACGCGGCCGTTCCTGGCGACAATCTCGCGCGCCGCCGTGTCGAACCTGAATTCCACACCCTGCCGTTCGGCCACACGAACGAGCGCCTCGGCAAGACGCTGCATGCCGCCATCGACATACGCCACGCCCACCCGCTCGGCGTGAGCGATGAGCATGAGCGTCGCCGGGGCCTCGAACGGCGATGACCCGCAGTAGGTCGCATAGCGCGCAAAGAGCTGCCTGAGGCGCGGATCATTGAAGTAGCGCCCGAGCTCCGACCAGAGGCTCGTAAACGGTTTGGTCTTGATGAGGCGCGGAATTCCGCTGAGCCCCATCGAGAACGTCAGGCCAACCGGTCCGGGCTTGTCCCGCTCCATGAACGTCGTTCTGAGCGTCTCGAACACGGTCTCGGAGTCCCGCGCAAAGCGCCGGTATGCATCGGCTTCAGCATTTCCTGCAAACTCGCGAATGGCCTCGACGGACGCGTCGACGTCGACGAAGAGGTCCAGCCTGCTGCCGTCGGGCCAAACGTGGCGCGCGAGGCGCGGCGCCCGGTGCAGCGTCAGCTCGTCGTCGAGCTGCGTTCCGGCGAGCTCGAACAGGCGATCGAACACCCAGCGCATCGTAAACACGGTCGGTCCGGAATCGATCCGCCGCCCCGCCGCCTCGAGTTCACGCATCTTTCCGCCCGGAACGTCGGCCTGCTCGAGGACCGTAACGTCGAGATCGTCACGCGTGGCCAGTTCGAGTGCGGCAGACAGTCCACCTATACCGGCGCCAACGACGACGACGCGTTTCCTCACTCTGCGCCTCGCCGGCGAACAGTCACGCGGATGTCCTCCGCCGGCCGGGTCGTCAGGCGCGCAACGGGCCTGACACGTTCGGCATCGCGCACGTCGAAGTCGTAGCGTCGTGCGAGCCGCGCGAGAATCAGGCCGCTCTCAATCGTGGCAAACGCCGCGCCTATGCAGACACGCGGTCCGAGCCCGAAAGACATGAGGACACCCTTGTCCTCGCCCGCCGCCGCATCGAAGCGATCGGGATCAAAGCGGTCCGCATCGCGCCACAGCAGTGCGTTCCGGTGAGCGGTCCAGGGCGAGACCATGATCATCGCGCCCTTCTTGACGCGGTAGTCGCCGATCGTCGTCGCCTCGGCGGCGACGCGCGGAATGAACGTGATCGGCGGATAGAGGCGCAGCGTTTCACGGAACACGTTGCGAATGAATCCGAGCTGCTTGACCGCCTGGATCGACACAGGCCCATCGCCGACGACGTCATCGACCTCGCGCCGAATTCTCTCGAGCACGTCAGGGCGCTGCGAAAGAATGAAGAATGCCCAGGTCAGTACGCTGGCCGTCGTCTCGTGGCCCGCCAGGAAAAACACCCCGAGCTCGTCAATCAGTTCCTCGCGCGTGAAGCCCTTGCCCGTCTCGGCGTCACGCGCAGCGATGACGGCCTCGACAATGTCATCCTCGGCCGGCGCCGAACCGTCGAGACGCGGATCGACGAGATCGCCAATATGTTGCCGTATGCGTTCGCAGGCATCGAGCACCTTCCGTGGCTGCCTGACGTCGGCCCAGGGCTTGCCGAAGATGAGCTGCCACAGGTCGACGCTTGCAACGCTCGTCTCGAACTCGGTAAACGAATCGCAAACGTCCCTGGCCGTTCGCGATGCGAGAGAGCGCGAGAAGATCGTGCGACAGATAACGTCTGCCGTCAGTTCGCTCATCGCATGATCGAGCGAGAACGACTCCCCGGCTTCAGCGCGACGATCGAGTTCAGACTCGTAGTCATCGACTGCCGCCTGCATGGAGTCAAACGCGACGTTGATGCGAAGCTGTGAGAACGCCGGGTCGATCATCGCGCGCTGGCGACGCCAGCGCTCTCCGCTCGAGACGAATATTGAATCGCCAACCAGCGGCTCGAGGGCGCCGACCATGAGATCGTTTTTGGGGAAGATCTCCAGCGGATCCGTCAGGATTTCGCGGGCGATTACCGGATCGTTGACGAGCAGGATTGAACGGCGTGAATACCCCAGATAGGTGTAGGGCTTCTCATACGCGTCGATCGGAACGAGGCTCAGGAGATCGCCGTCGCCCTGACGGATGACGCGAACCAGGGAACGTATCGGTGTCTTCGGCTTCGGCGCCGGCGGACGATACAGCGCCGTCATTCACGTCCCTTGTGGCAATGCTCGTGCACGCGAAAGAGTATACGCGTTTAGCCGCTGGCTTAGCCAAACGCGTATCATGTTGACGTGCTTTCAATGAGCGACACAGTAGAATGCAGCGCACGGTCGTCCTGACACTCGGCCGCCTGCCTGTTGCACTCGACCTGGCGCGCAGTTTTCACGCCGCCGGGTTTCGCGTCGTCATTGCAGAGACCTACGGCATGCACCTGGCGCGGATGTCACGCGCCGTCGACCGATCGGTCAGGGTCACGAGCCCGTTGGACGACCCGGATACGTATCTCGACGATATCCTTGCGGTAGTCAACGCGGAGAATGCCCAATGGCTTGTCCCCGTTTCGGAGGAGACGCTTCGGGTTGCCGCTCTGGCCGAGAGACTGCCCGCAGGTGTCGGACTCTTCGCCGCCAACCGGGCTTTGCTCGAAGAAGTGCACGACAAGTATCGCTTCGCGAAGCTCGCAGACTCACTGGGCCTGCCGGCGCCTCGAAGCTGGTTGGCGCATGAATTCGATCCCGATGGCAGTGCCGGGACTGTCGTCGTCAAGCCCAGGCATTCCTGCTCGGGACGTGGCGTTCGCTTCGTTACGCGGGGCGACGCGGCGGCGGGCACATCCGCCGACGACGTGATCCAGGAGCAGCTTCACGGCAGCGAGATCTCCGGCTTCGGTATCGCGCGTGACGGCACCCTCCATGACCCGGTTCTGTATCGCGGTACGGTGCTCTCGGGCAGCGTGTCCGTGTGTTTCGAACGCCTTGACGGGCCGAGCGCCGCGCTGACGTGGATGCACGAATTCGTCCGCGCGACCGGCTTCACGGGCTTCATTGCGTTCGACTTCATCGTCGAGCAAGACGGACGCGCTGTCGCAATCGAATGCAACCCGCGCGCGACGAGCGGCATTCACTTTATCGCCGAGCGTACGCTCGCGGCTCGGGTTGAGGGATCCACGGTGGAAACGGACACCTACCGCGGTCACCGGCTCCTGACCGAGTCATGGTCGTGCTACACCGCCATTCTCGGCAAACTCGGCAAGCCCGCCGATTTCACGCGCGCGTTCGGCGAACTTCGGCGCGCACGCGACGTCAGCTGGTCGCGCCGGGATCCGCTGCCGTTCCTTCTGATGCCCGTGAATACGGCGCGAATCATTGTCGATGCCCTGCGAGCACGCGCGAGCTTTGCCGAGGTCGCCGTACGGGACATCGAGTGGCGCCCGCTCGAAGAGACCTCGCCGTGACCAGCCCGTCCGTTCTCGCACGGCGTGAAGCTACACCGGGTCTGATCGACTTCATTGAGTCGGTACCCTTCGGCAGCACGAACTATCGTCGAATAGACCTCGCCCGGACGCTCGGCGCGCTCGACAACGCAACCTACCTGTCCCTCGAGGACGACGACTCGGTAGTCGGCAGTTACGTGCTCGCGGGAACTGGCGCACACCTCGACGATGAGCCAATTGCGTCTGTGTATCGCGGATTGCTCGCCGTCGATCCCGCGCTGCGGCGCTCCGGCCACGGCAAGCGCCTCGTCGAATCGGCTTTCGAGGGATTCGCGAGCGCGAACGAGCCGCTGATTACCTGGGGCCTGATCGAGCGTGAGAATGAGGCCTCCCTTGGGCTGCTCGAGTCGCTCGGCAGCACAGCTATTGCGAGCGTGTCGACCCGACTGGTGTACCGGCAGTGGCCGAAGCCCTCAGCACGTTTTGTGCGCCTGAGAGACGACGCCGAGAGGCGGTATTCCGCGCTGGTCTCAGCGCCGTCTGCAGGCCTCGTACTCGAAGCGCCGTCAGAGCTGCCTGCTTATGGATTGGTCGAAGACGGCGAGCTGCTGGCAGCCGCCAGGATCAGCCGCGCTGCAGTGGATCTCGGCCCGGGCGGACCGCTTGCCCGGTTCATGCACCGCTACGGTTATTCACGCTATCGAGCGCTCGGAAAGCGTTTCAACCGTCGCGCGCTTCGCTGGCTCGGCATTCACGATCCGCTCATCGTTCCGGGTCACGCTGCCCAATGGCACGAATTTCTATCGGCGCTGTTCGCGGAACACGATGTGCATATGGCGCTGTTTACGTTTGACGTCCTGCATGAGCAGGCGGCGATGCTCGACGAAGCCGGTCTGTTCGGCCGATTCGCCGATGCGACCCGGCAGGAGCTCAGCTTCGTTGCAAGCGGATACGGGCTGCCCGCAGGGTGGGCTGAAAAGATACGGGCCACGCCCATTCGGGGTGGCCCGGTGCTGTAGCCCGCAAGAATGGGGGCAAGGTGCCGCGCCGGTCGCCATGACGGGGAGAGAGTCATGGCGACCGGCGCGGAGCGTGGACGGGAATGCCTTATCGACGAACCAGTGAAGGGTAAGCCGATACCGCGTCCGCTCCGCCAAGCGGCTTGTTCAATCCCTGGTGACAGGTCATGCAATAGGCCTTGGGCGCGTCACCGAGTTCTTCGCCGAGACGATAGTCCGGATACACGGGCCCGAGCGGGATCAGGTAGTTCGCGTTCAGATCCCGAACCATGTTGAGCCCGTAGTGCGCCGTAATGCGCGCTGGCGTGCTCTGCTCCCAGTTCTGGAAAGCGCGCGAGTTGTGGCAGTACGTGCAATTCACTCCCAGCGACTGCGACCAGTTCATCATCAGGCCATAGGTGTGCTCCGCATCCTTGATCGACAGCCCGAGTTCAGGGCCGGCGAACGCCTCGCTCGACGCCAGGCGAATCGAAGGATTGCCTTCGGGCTTCTTCAAGAAACGCGTGTACGTATCGGATGGCAGACTCGCGAAACCGACACCGACGTCAGGCATGTTTTGCCCGTTGCGCCAGCCGACGAAATGCTGGTTGCCGTAGGCCGACATGCCCTCAGAGAACCAGATGTACTCGGGCACGTTATTCCCGCGGTGACAGGTGTAGCAGTTCACACCGTTATCGCCGACGTGATCCGACCACGTCTCATTGACGTGCTGCGTCATCTGGATCATCCGCCGCGACACGACCTTCGTGTAGATATCATCGCTCGCAAGGTTGTCCGGATAGTGGCAGTAGTTGCAGCCCTGCTCCGGCGACACCCATTGCGTAATCGTCGTCATCAGTCGCGTGAACTCACCGACCGAGAGATCGCCGAGAACCTGGACATTCTGGTACACCTCGCCGGCTTTCGGCCCTGCGGACGGTGCAGGTGGCAAGGAGTCAGGGTAGCCCTGCTCCTGCTCCGGCGCCCGGGGATTGCTGACGTCCACCATTGCGGTGCCGCGATAGCCGTTCTGCGACGTCTCGATCGGCGGCCTTTCGCAGGCCGCGAGGAACAAGGTCGCCGATGCCAGCGCGAGTAGCGCCTTTTGCGTTTTGCTAGTCATCATTGTGCCCCTCACGGTGCTGCGGCCGGGTCGCTCATATCTGGGTACACCTCGGGATACACAGGCACGAAGCCGTGCTGCAGTCCCCATTCGTACCAGTTATCAACAACCGTACCTGTCAGAAGAATGCCGATACCGCCGGTGAGCGTCGTCAGGACGGCGAACCACCAGGCCCAGCGGTGAATGGACTCGAACGAGGCGTTGAAACCCATCGTCCAGCGCCAGAACAAGCCGCCGCGCTCCGCTGCAGTTCCCCGATCGTAGATCTGTTCGATTTCGCGGTGCGAACCGTAGTTGCCGGAAGCGACGATCGTCGCGCCGTGCATCGCAAACAGCAGCACGGAACCGTACAAAAACGTGATCGACAACATGTGGAACGGGTTGTAGAGCAAGTTTCCGTAACGAAGCGAGAACGCCGTCGTCCAGTCGAGGTGAGGGAAAATGCCAAACGGTACGGCTTCACTCCAGCTACCCATCAGGACCGGACGGATGAAACCGAGCACGAGATATAGCCAGATCGCCGAGGCAAACGCCCACGCGACGTGCGTGCCCATTCCGAGCTCGGTCGCTCGACGGTACATTCGCACCCACCAGAGCACGATCGACAGCGTGAGAAAAGCGCCTGCCAGGAGCCACCATCCGCCTTCATTGAGCGGCGGAATTCTCAAGCCCCATTCGGGTCCAGGTGGCTCGAGCGCCAGCCACGGCAACAGCCGGAAGAACTGCACCGGATCCCAGCCAACGGAGGCCCACATGTTTAGACCGATGATCTCGAAAGCTGCTATGCCAAACAGCAACGAAATGAGCCCTGTCGTCCCGAGGTAAGTCGGTCCAACCTGGTGCTCACCGAACAGGCCGAGTAGCCGCGATGTCCCTGCCTTGGTGCGTTCCCAGATCCCAGCAGGAAGTGGAACGCCCGGATCGGGCTCACCGTGGACCATCACCCGGTTGAATATATTTTGATATGTCGCCATCGGATGCTCCCCTTAACTCCAGATCGGCAGCGACAGCCACCAGTTCCACCACTCCGGCCAGCCACGCGTCCAGAACGGTCCGCTAATGATGATGCAGATCGCGCTCCAGAGCCCCGCATTGAGTGCGAGGAACAGGCCGAGACGATGGATGCCCAGCGAACCGATCGAGTAGCCGATCGTGTCGCGGAAGAAGCTGTTCTCGTGATACGCCGTCTTGACTGTGTCGCCCTTCTTGTGCGGGTTCGTTGCCGACAGGATGGCGCCACCGTGCAGGCCGAGCGCCAATACCGTCGTGAAGAAGAACGTCACGGCAATCATGTGCGCCGGGTTGTAATGGAAGTGCAGGTACTGGTAGCCCGTGTTCGACACCCAGTCGAGATGACTCATGATCCCGTACGGGAAACCATGACCCCAGGCGCCCATCAACAGCGGCCGGATTACGACGAGCGTGATGTACGCCAACACGGCCGTACCGAACGCGATAGGTACGTGGTAGTTCATACCGAGCTTGCGGCTGATCTCCGCCTGCCGCAGCGCCCAGGACACGAATGCCCCGACTGCGCAGATCGTGATGAGCTGCCATAGCCCGCCCTCGTGTATCGGCGCGAAGCCCAACCCGTAGCTGATATCCGGCGGTGCGATATTGATTTGCCAGATGTTCCAGGTCGGACCGGTAGCAATTCCGTAGAAGATGAGTGCAGTGCCGAGAAGCGCGAAAAACACGCTCGTCACGCCAAAGAATCCGACGTAGAACGGACCGACCCAGAAGTCGAACAGATCTCCGCCGATTAACGTGCCGCCCCGCACCCGGTATTTTTTTTCAAAGCTCAGCATGGACATGTCGATACCTCAAATGCCGAAAGCTTACTTCGCCGATCCTGAGCTACGCGAAGGCGTCCCCCCGCGAGCTCAAAACCGGCGAAGCCGGCTAGCGCTTCACTATTGCCGTTCAGCCACCATGACGTCTTCGTCTCTGGTTTGAACCGCAGCCGTTGCCCCTGCGGGCGCCTCAGACAGCCAGCTGCCGTAACGCGGCGTGCTGAGCTGCACAAAGTGATTGACCAGCACCATGAAGAATGCAAACGCAAGGATTGCGATCATTCCCCGGCGCGGATCTACCATTAGCCAAATTCTCCACATAGCTAGGTACTCCTCTGATTACAGATTGAAAGAACTCAGAACCACGGACGCCACATCCAGATAAGGATGTGTGCCACGAGGGTCACGGCTACAAAGCCCAGTGTTCCTTGCATGAAGTACTTGTGGAACTCTTTGGCCTCCCTTGATGTAAGACCTGTCAAAGATCCTTTACCGTCAGTCATAGTTGTTACTCCTCAACACAAAGTCGACTTGGTTGTGGTTACCGCGAAACCCTCGCGGCAGGGGTTGGCCGACCGAACGAGCCGATCGGACAAATCCTGTTGTTACTGAAAAACCGTTCCTGCGATCGTTGCCGATATACTGGTTGCCTCCGCAATGGGAGAGCCATAACCGCGCTTCCCACCTGCTGGCCAGGGCCGCCAGCGCCAGCCGGATAAACGCGCAACGATTGCGACCGGTAACAAGACCGCAAAGCACACAATCCAGACGAAGCGGCAAGCCCATACCTCGTCCTTCCTGAGTCCGTGCGTCAGTCTGTTTGCATTCACTGGTCTACCCTCCATTCACAGTCTCCCCTTTATGCCGCCGCCTCTTCCCTGTCGTCGGCACCGGCTACGGCACGCACGATGTCGACGGTCACTGCGTCGAGCCCTTCGTTGCGCGTCCTGAGTTCGATGGCGTCCCGCAGCTGGCGGGCCGCGGAAATGCGGATCAGCACGGGCTTCCTGGCAACAATCGCGTCGAGCGCCTGCTGCGCCGCCGGTGACCAGCTGAGCTCGCGATCGAGGCTGGCGGGCGTGCTCTCGATGTTGTCGAGCTGCGTCCCGAGCGGCAGGATGTTGAACAGCGCGTCGAAGAGCGCGTTGCAGACCTCCTGCACGACGTAGGTTGCCCCGCCGTATCCCATGAACGGCGTGCCCGTATGGCGACGAATAATCGAGCCCGGGAAAGACGCCGGTATGTACTGCGCGGGCGAACCACTCTCGGACAGGTACATGCGTTCGTTGTAGCTACCGAACACGACGAGAGGGCTGTGTTCCCGGAGTGCCTGGCGGACCCCTTCGTTGTCGGGCTTGATGCCGGGTTTGCGCGATACCGCCACCGGAACCGGCATACCGAGATCGTTTTCGAGGAAGTTCTTGAGGCCTCGGGCGTACGTCTCGCCCGCGACGATTGCGACGTTTGCCGTGCCGAAGAAATCCTGTGTCACCGAACGCCACAGGTCCCAGAGCGGCTTGATGGTCGTGTGCTTTTCCTGCTCGATGAACGGCTCGGGATCGAGCTCGAGCAGATCGCCGAGTTCCTTCAGGAACTTCGTCGTGCTGCTGAGACCGATCGGTGCCTGCAGGTACGGCCGATCGAGCGCTTCGCAAAGGATCCGCCCGAATTCGCGGTACATGCAAATGTTGACGTCGGCGTTGGCGAGCTTCGAGATATCCTTGAGCTCGGTGCTGAGCGGGAAGACCATGTTGATCTCAGCGCCAATACCTTCGACGAGCCGGCGGATCTCGGCGAGATCGGATGGCATGTTGAACGTGCCGTAGGCCGGGCCAATGATGTTGACGCGTGGTTTCTCGCCTTCCTTGCGGACGCGCGGTTTGACCTTGCCTTTCTTCGGACCGAACTCGGTCCACAGCCAGTACATTGCGCGATCCGCGCTCTGCCACTGGTCTTCGTCAATCGTCCGCGGCAGGAAGCGTTTTATCTTCGTGCCCTCGGGAGTTACGCCGCCACCGATCATCTCGGCAATAGAGCCCGTCACCACGACGCTTGGTTTCGAAGGATCGAGTGCGCCGTGCGCGCGCTTCATTGCGCCCTCCGTACCGGTCTGTCCGAGTTCCTCCTCGGCCAGTCCCGTCACGACGATCGGCAGCTCGTGCGGCGGCAGCGCGTCCGTGTAATGGAGCACCGACGTCACGGGCAGGTTCTCGCAGCCGACGGGGCCGTCGATGATGACCTGCAGGCCCTTGACGGCAGTGAACACATAAACACTGCCCCAGTAGCCTCCGGCCCGGTCGTGGTCGATGACCAGCATCAGGCACCACCTCCCGAAAACTGCGACCTGTCGTGATCAATAACCAGCATCGGCACCTCCTCCCGATAGCTGCGACCTGTCGTGGTCGGTGACCAGCATCAGGCACCTCCTCCCGAAAACTGCGACCTGTCGTGGTCAATAACCAGCATCAGGCACCACCTCCCGGCGCGTCGTGCCAGACGCCGCTCGTCGGTCCCGTGCCGACGCCTTCGAAGAAC
>JAAUXX010001681.1_pt1 | contig 11004 bp, 7 predicted proteins | sample 7278111 | NCBI WGS metagenome assembly JAAUXX01 (sample SAMN14350116, study PRJNA611818) | marine sediment metagenome | isolation source: surface marine sediment (1.8m) | place: French Polynesia: Moorea | collected 2018-08
TCCCATCTTCCCATGCAGAGCATAGAGTCCACGAATAATCTCTGCATAGAAAAGTCCAATGCTATAAAAGCTATATTGAGGATCGCCATCACGAACTGATAGCAAGTTATTGGAATTGGATCGTGGTCCCACTATTGGTTGACCTTCATCTACTTCTTTTGAGCGTTCAATATTAAGAAAAGTCTCGATAGTATCTGGAGAAAATTTTCCTAACCCAACTTTAAAGTCTGTTTCGCCAGTGGGAATGAAGGTAGGATATTTGGGAATGAAGTCATCACTACTTAGGGTATTGCTAATATCTCCGCCGACGGCATTATATACGTTTGCTGCCAAAACTAAGTGCAGCATTTCTTCTACTGCCACAGAACGAATAATTTGAAATGCTTCGATGTTGCTTCCTGGCTTGATTGAATAGAGTGCCGTCATGTAGGGGGGAATTGTGGAATGCTCGATCATCATCGCCTGTTTCAGATAAAAATGTAGATCGTCTACACTCTGAATTAAGTCATTTTCCTGACTACTGGTCATTATATTGCTCCTGGAAATGTGTTCTCAATGTTCTCAATGTTTTCAATTTTTTCAGCTCGTAAACTGGTGCTAGTAGACTTGGGCGCAAATAAAAATACCATTTATTTAACTTGGAACCCTGACAGTATTTGAGTTGCTACTTGCTACTTAAGGATAGCGGTGCTAGTCTAATGTTCTTATCGCTAGCTTTAATTGGTACTGCAATGATTTAGAGTTACTAGGATTTTAAATCTCTCAGCATCTGCTCTGAACTTTTAAAACTCAAAGCAGCAAGAGTCAAAGTAGTGTTGGAACTGCCAATGGAAGGCATACTTCCTGCACCAATTAGATAGAGATTTTCATGATCCCAAGATTTCAGATTCTCATTAACTACTGAGTTATTTTTATGAGTTCCCATTACGTGAGTCCCCGAAAAGTGATTGCCACCTCGAAACCAGTAGCTTTCTCCCTGATACATAAAATAGGCAGGGTCAGTATCATCATAGTGAGTATGATCTTCTGCTCCTAAACGCTGGAAGATTTTCTGAGAGAGGTTTCTGGCATAAGCAAATGTCTTTTTACAGTACTCAGCTACGTCAAAGTGAATAACAGGGCGATAATTTCCCAGTCGATCCATATATTGAGGATCGATAGTTATCTTGTTACTAGGATTGGCAGGTAATTCGCACATAAAGGCTAGTAATAGTTGTCGCGAGATCCGACTAATCAGCTCTTGGCGAAGTTCGGCTCCATACTTATGACCGTTATCTACGGCATCTTGCACCACATCAGTAGCACTGGTTCCTGACCAGCCCCAACCATCATTATGGATATCAATTGCAAATGCAGATTGATTTTTACGGAACGAACCTTTACGAAATGTACTGATTCCTGATGTAACCAGGGGGCCTCTCATTGTACCAGTAACTTCAGGCATTAAAGCCCAAGCCAAGAGGAAGGGATGATCCATAAGATTGCAACCCATCAGTCCACTAGTGCTAGGCAGTTCTGAAGCAAGCATTAACTTGGCATTTTCTATGGCATTAGCAGCTAAGACAAATAAAGTACCCTTGGCAACTCCCAAAGTATGCTCGGGAGAGTTCTTATCCTGATAGCGTTTATAGTGAATAGCGGAAATACGACCGTTTGCGCCATCCACTTCAACCTTATAAGCTACAGCCTGAGGAAGAATATGCACTCGCTCAGGAAACGCTATTCTCTTTAGGGTTTTTCTGGCATCGTACTTAGCTTGAACTGGACAGATAGGTACGCAGTTAGCGTTACCTTGACACCTTTCTCCATACTCCACAGGCTCGACACTACCAACTCCCTTGGGAATAAAGTTGTAACCATCATTGTATTTTTTATAATCAGGGTTAGGTATACTATTGCGACCCTGAGGAAAAGTACTGAGGTCTAATTTAATAGTCTCACCCTCGATTTCAACGGTAGTCCCATGAATTTTCTTACTAACTTGTCGATCCAAGTAAGAAGGAGGAAGCTCTAGCATAGGGAAGACATAGTCATTCATAAAAGGTACACCTAGACCTTTTTGTTCTTCTGTGTTCCCTGAAACACCGATCTCATATTCCGCTTTACGGTAGTAGGGCATCAGATCTTCATAGCTAATCGGCCAGTCAAGACCATGACCATATCTAGTGCGTAACTCGAAATCCTCGGGCAACATCCGTATGGTTTTCCCTTCCCAATGCATAGTTGTTCCCCCTAAAACTCTTGTATAGGAACCACTAAGAGGTAAAGGACCTTTCTCTTCAAAATAGCCATTGGCTCCATCAGTAGGACTAAGAGCATTGGGATTTACAGGATACGGAGCGTTGGCGTTCTTATCCACAGCACCGTAGAAAGTTTCAACATGACTTTGAAAGCCATCAAGAGTTAAACTCTTACCAGTTCCAGCCTCAAGGATTAACACAGTCTTACCCTGTTCACTCAACTGTTTTGCAACGATCGATCCAGCTACTCCTGCTCCTACGATGACAGCATCGTATACAGTTTTAGAGACAGTCTCGCAATCAACCAATTTGACAATTGTCTGGCTTTGGCTCATGGGTTACTCCTTCAAGGTTACTGGTTCAAGATTTGAGGCTTGGAGTTTACAGGTCAACTCAAGCAAATTAAATAAATCTACTTCCCATTCACACACTAATACCCTGTCAACTTTGAATTGATGGATTGAGACAAGCAACAGAAACAGCAGAAGACGAAAGAGCTATTCACCAAGATTTATTCCTCAAATTAATCTTGACGCTCCACTAGATAGTAGAAAAAAATACTTAATCAGTCGTCAATTACCTAATTTATAAAGCAATTTAAAATGACAGTAAAAAAGTAAATAAGGACACATATTCATTGATATATAAAAATATAAATAAATGAAAAATAGTCCAAATATATCTACTAATTTCAAAAAAAATACTGCCAATAAGTTACTTTTGTATTTTTTGACAATTATGCCACTTTAAAATTAATGTCTTTGCTTGTTGTAAATAAATGCGTAAATAGTAAGAAGTAAACTTATTATCGTCTTCTTAGGTTAATTATTTATAAAAAAAATGTCAAGCAAATATCAAAAAATCCGCAGAATTCCCTAAGTATTTATGTATTGCCACTTAGATATATAGCAGAAGTAATTAAGCTTTTATTTAGACCAATTAAACTATTTTTCCAGTAATTATTCTGAGGGAAATATTGTGATTTCATCATATTATTTCAAGTAGACAAGGGAGTTCCCTGATTAATTTTAATTTAGGCAATGTTTCTCCGCCGGAATATCCGAGAAGGTAGTTTTTGAACTTACTAAATTATGCTTTAGCTATCCGTTAAACTCTGAGGAAACAAATTTGTTTCTTGCCAACATAATGAACCCTGTTCGTTAACCGCTTAGGTAAATCAGATCTAATCATTTAAATAATAATTATTAGTGGTTACTTAGTAGTAATTTGGGTAGATTATACAAATCCTTGGTTTTTTGCATAAATCTTCAAATTTTTAACGCACTTTAGTCATTTCGTGATGCTTCCATGTTAAAACAAATTAGCCGTTTATTGGTTTCCGTCGTTATAGTTATCCTCATGGGAATTATAACTACAATGCCTGCTAACGCTTCAGTAACAAAAAGCAATGCAGAATTAGTGTCTTTGGTTTCTTCCTCAAAGACAGTCACTATGTTCGATCCTCAAAAAGTTCGGCTAGGCATTACGCCTACAGGTTGGAGCAATAGTGACGATCCTAGTATCGATTTAGTTCCTCCTATTCCCTACCAACAAATTCTTAGTGAAATGGCTCTGTCTGGCTTCAAAGGTTCGCAAATGTCTGGTAAATATCCCCAAGACATGGCAGTATTAAAAAAGGAGTTGGCACTGCGGGACTTTACTATTTCTGAACCTTGGGTGGGAACTTACTTCACCATTGATGATGACGAAGATAGCAAAAAAATCTTCCATCAACAGATGGAGTTTATGAAGAAAATTGGTGGCACAACCATTGTGGTTGCTGAACTTGGTGGTGCTGTTCATCAACAACCTGTCGCTCCCTTACCCAACAGACCTATTTTTAATGATCGCCAATGGGAAAAATTGACTAAGGGATTAAATGAATTAGGGAAAGAAGCCTACGAGGCAGGAATGCAACTATGCTATCACCCTCATGTAGGGACAGGAGTGGAAACCCTCGGAGATATCGATCGCTTGATGGCAGGGACTAATCCTAAATATCTTAAGTTACTACTTGATACTGGTCATCTCTACTATGCAGGGGTAGACCCTCTAATGGTTACACAAAAATATGCCGATCGCATTAAACACGTTCATTTAAAAAACATTCGCAAGGATGTGTTAGATCAGTCGAAGAAAAAAGGACTTAGTTTTTTAGACTCCATACGAGCAGGATCGTTTACTGTGCCTGGGGATAAGGAAGGCATAATCGATTTTCAGCCCATTTTAGAAGAACTTGCTCAAGCTCACTATGAAGGATGGTTAGTAGTAGAAGCAGAACAAGACCCCAACAAGGCTAATCCCTTACAGTATGCCTTAATGGCACGGAACTATCTTCATCAAGAGACTGGGTTGTAATTTAGCCCTTCGGGTTCAGCATTTGCTCATGGTGAGGCACTTTCGTTGCGCGGGTTTCCCGACTTGAGAAAAGTGCCGAATCTGAAGGAGGGAGACCCCCAAGACCGCAATGCTTCACTATTAGCTATCAGCTTTTTCACTCATGGTATTAGACATGGAGTAGACATGGAGTCTAAAGATCGCAACGAAATTAGAAGAGTATTTGAAGAAGTTTATGCCGAAAATGTGAGGTGTAAGAATCTTCAAGGTTACAGCGATATGTACACTGAAGGCGCACTTTGGATGGCCCCCAGTGTACCAGATCGCTGTGGTCGAGCCGAAATTGTCGAAGGATTTGCCGAACAAATTGCCAACCAAGATATTGACCCTGTTTTCACTGCTGATGAAATAAAAGTCATGGGGGATGTTGGTTATGTGATGGGTATTTCGAGCGCAACTATTTATCCTCACGACGGTAGACCCCCTAAACAGGTCAAGTTTCGTGCTTTGTGGTTAATGAAAAAAGAGCAAGAAAACTGGAAAATTGACCGTCAAATTTGGAATAACAAACCTTTATGAGAACATGAATAATCCTTCTTCTTTGCCTGATATTTATTTAAGCTTTTTTCTGTTCGCTGCGGATGTAAAACCCGATGATTTAGACTATCGGAAGATGGTTGTAGAGCATATTAAAAAGCTAACAACCTTTGGTTATAGTGGCGTTGAGTTTCACATTGTTCCTACTGATTCCCAAAATTATAACCAAGATATTCAAAACTATAGCGATTTACGACATTATTTAGACTCCCAAGGGTTAGCTGATGTTAAAATCGCCACTAATGTAGGCGCGACAAGAACTTGTTACCCCAGTTCTCCTTATCCACAACAACGGCAACAAGCCTTAGAATACCTTAAATCAAGAGTTGATATCACTGCTGCTTTAAGGGGTGATATCATGATGGGCCCAATTGTTATTCCCTATAATGTTTTTCCTACCACAGACTCTAATGAACCTATTTGGAGCGATCGCTTGCAAGAGCAATTAGCTGTGCGTTATCAAACTGCTCAACCTATTCTCAATGAGTTAGGGAAATATGCCGAAGGAAAAAACGTTAAGTTAGCTATTGAACCAGTCACCCATTGGGAAACTCCTGGACCGAATACCTTATCTCAAGTAATTGACTTTCTGGCAGGAGTAGAAAGTAAACAGGTGGGGGTTGTGATTGATAGTGCCCATGAAACCTTAGACGGAGATGGGCCAGAAATTTTTAAAAACCAAGTAGCTGAACTTGCCCAACAAGAAAGACTCCATTATGTTCAAGTTTCACCACCCGATCGCGGAGCGGTTCATAACAGCTGGATTCCCTGGCAAAGTTTCCTAGAACCAATTTTAGAGGTCTATCAAGGACCGATCGCGATCGAAATTTTTAATGCTATTCCTGCCCTTGTCGATCTTGTCCGTTTGTCGCGACGCAAGTTTTGGATACCAGGGGAAGATGAGCCAAATCCCTATCCCAATGCTTATGATATTGCGGATAAAGCGATCTACAAAACTCAACAAGAAATCAAGAAGATTCTCGACAATGTTAACTGCTAATTCTTGTCTGGTGACTTCTTGAACAATGAAAGTCTTGCAGAGAGGCTGTGGAGAAAGGAAACTTTGCCTCTTTGTAAGCTCCGTCCCCTAAATCTAATGTCAGACTCTCAAAAGGATGCTTATGATCATAGCCCAGTCATTCAATCAAAGAAGAAGAATCATCTCAATTTTTCTAGTCTTTGTTCTTGCCTTTAGTCTGGTGTTTGTGAGGGGAAAACCAGCGATCGCTGCGAGCGGGAAAAAAGAAAATATGGGAGCTTGGTCAACGGTTCCGCTACCATCTCCAGAAGAACGGATGCAGTCTGTTCATACTACTCTTTTGCCCAATGGAAAAGTCTTGATGGTTAATGGTAGTAGTTTTCGCAGCACCTTAGTCAAAAAAGATGGAGAGTATGAATTTATTGAAGGTGTAGATCTAACCAAATACGATCTAATTAACAATACTGGATTACTAGATCCCGAGACAGGAGAATTTGAGCGAATCCCTTCTCCTCCTGCTTTGCGATATGACAAAGATCTTAAGCATAAGACAACTAACGATCTCTTTTGTGGTGGTCATGTTCAGCTAGCTAACGGAGATGTTTTATTTGTTGGGGGAACAGGACGTTATTATCCTGGAGGGGCTTTTACAGGAACAAAATGGTTGAACCTTTATCACTGGCGTACTGGTAAATGGGAAGATCTCGGACAGATGAAAGATGGGCGTTGGTATCCAACCCTAATTTCTTTAGATGATGGGAAAGTCGCGATTTTTTCTGGTTTAAGATTTGGTGAACCCAATCAAATTAATCCTGGATTAGAAATTTACGATCCCAAAACTAATAAACTTCAGTACATAGATCTGCGAGAAGTCAAAAATAGCCCTTTTAACACCAAAGTAGAAAATGAAGATGTTTACGACAGTATAGACCTTTATCCTCGTATTTTTCCTCTTGATGATGGGCGACTTTTGATCACTGGAGATGAAGCTGGTATTGCTGGAGTACTAGTGCCTCATAAGAGTAAAAAAAGCTATCTGATGAGCATTGACTCAGACGAATCAGGAAATATTTCTGTCAGCTTTGAAGAAGGACCAGAAAGAGTAGAAACATCAAAGGCTTACGGAACTGCTTTGCAAATTCCCAATTCTGAAGAAGTTTTATTATTCGGTGGTATTATCGGTACCAACAGCATTAGTTTTGGACGAGGTGGTAATACTGAAGGGTTTCCTGGAGCCAGAATAGCCACCAGTTTACAACATTGGATTTCTCCCCAAAATAGTGGGCAAAAAAATGGTCAATGGGAGATTTTTCCTAAGTTTCTCGATCGACCGAGAGCTAACTTACAAGCCGTAATCTTACCAACTCAGGAAATTTTGGTGATTAATGGCGGAGAATATCCCGAATATAAACCCATTTATCAACCTTTATTATTAACTCCCGCTCAAACCGTAGCATCAGGCTATAAAACTAAGTCTTTAAATCCTGCCAAATTCCCCAGACTGTATCATAATGGTGCGATTCTATTACCTGACGGTCGAGTGTTAGTCGTTGGCGGAAATGCTAATCGGGCTGCGGTAGAAAAAGATGGCACGATTCATGTAGATGTACTTGGCGATCCTAAAACCTTTTTTCGTATTGCTGGGTTAAAAAATAAATCTGGCAAAGCTGAGGCATTTGACATCGATACTTTTTACAAAGATCCACAACATTATTTTGCTGAGGGTGATAGTGAACCCTTTGTGCCCGCGGAAATTTGGCAAAGTGAGATATTTAGTCCTCCTTACCTATTCAAACCAGGGACTCGTCCTGAAATCTTGAGCGCACCCGATGTCCTCAAATATAGCGAGACAGGAACTATTCAAGTGAAAGACGTTACCAAAGAAGGTTCTCTAGTTCTCGTCAAATTGGGTACTGTTACCCATTCCTTAGACTATGGACAACGATTAGTTGATTTACCGATGCAAGTTTTGGCAGATGGATCTTCGCTCGAATTTACCGCACCTAACAACGCCCATCTATATCCACCAGGATATTACATGATGTTTTACCTTAATGACATTGGCAAACCCTCCCACGCTAAAATCGTCAGACTGGAAAAGGCATAAAGCAGAGTCTTGAATACAACTGATATGTGTCGCCGAAAAGGCATTTGGAGACCTTAAACGGGCGTAAAAATTAGCAGCTAATAATACGTCAATCCTGGCGAAATTGAGGTGATTAATAAGGATTAAAACTTAATCATCCTGTGTTTTAAACCAAGAGAATGCCAAATTCACATATTTAATCCTAGAAGAGAAAATCATGAATAATATTAAAACAGTCGGTATACTTGCATATCATCGTTGCAGTGAATCTGATACTATTGTAGCTTTTGAAGTACTACGGGGTGTTCCTGTCCTACTTGAGCTATTAGGCAGAAGCAACGAAGCACCTGAAATTAAACTTGTAGCATTAAAAGAAGGTCCAATCGAATTACAAATGGGTTCGATGGTTCAATCCCAAGCCGTGCTTCAGGACGATGATTTGTTTGACTTGCTATATGTTCCTGGAGGTCAGGGTTCTGGACAAGCAATTGCAGATGAGCGAGTCCTAAACTGTATCCGCAGACACAAAGAACACGGTAAATTTATTGCTGCAAATTGTGTGGGAGTAGGGATTATTCACCGTGCAGGGGTTATCGGCGATGCTTGGGTAACATGCAGTCCTCCTATTTCTAGAAGATTAAGAGAGGAAGGCATTAATGTCATCTCTCCCCGTACAATGTGGCTTGGTGCACCCGAACATAAGTTGTGGACGATGGCTGGAGGAAGTTCCATTAATGCTGGCACGGTAGCTTTGGTTAACTATCTGTGGGGCGATGAAATTGGTAAGGAGTTATCGATGTGGTTTGATACTCGGTGCGCTCTTGGCTACAATTTGTTTACCACTAAAGGCCGCGAGTATTTCCTCTATCCCGAAGCCGAAAAAAATATTCAGGATGCAACTGCGGATAATCTCTTACCTCCATTGTATGCCTCTGTTGTATAGTGCTTCCTCTTCAACTTAGGACATAAAAGTATTGTAAGGGCGTAGCTTCTTAATAATAGAACTCTTGAAAATTGTTCTTCGCCCCTACAATACGTAGTATTTAGTATTTTTTCAAATTCAAATCTTTATAGGCTAACAGAACTATGATTACCTGTACCACAGCATTAAAGGTAAAAGATGGAAAACAGGCAGAGTTAGAGAAACTACTTGTTTCCCTAGTTGAGAAAGTCAGAGCTAGTGAACCAGGTACTAAAATGTTTCAATTCGTGCGTTCGCTCGATGATCCGAACAAATATCTTTTTTTGGAGCAGTATGTCGATCGAGAGGCTCTAGACTTTCATCACAACACCGAATATCTGCAACCAATTGTTGAGCAAATGATGAATTACATCGAAGGACAGCCTGATATACTGACTTTTGCTCCTATAGGTCAAGATTCGCAAGACTTAACTCAAGAAAAAGATGCAACAGTTCATCATAAATATTATCAAGATGATATAAGTACTTATTTTCATATTGGTATCATTGTTCCCGATCTAAAGAAGGCGATAGAAGACTTTTCCCGAATTTTGGGAATCACGTTCACCAATCCAGAATATTTTCACATTAATCGACTAGAAGACCCAGAACCTCATAGTCACGATCCATATGTAGCATTTTCTAGAGAAGGACCACCCTATTATGAATTGATAGAGGCGAGCGGAGACGGCATTTTTTCAGCTAAGCATCAAGGCACAATTCTCTACCTTGGTTTTTGGGAAAAAGACATGAAAGCTCGCATAAAGACATTAGAAGAAGAAGGTATCGAAATTGATGCCTGGTTTCGGAACGAAGAGGACAGCGTACCTTTTTGTGTCATTACAAGCCCCCAGAAACCGTTGGGCATTCGCCTAGAATATGTTGACCAAAGTGTACAGCCTACAATTGAGCATTGGGTAAAAACAGGAGCTATTAATCCCGATGATGTGACTGGTGGGTAATTGGACATTTTAATAAGACTTAATTTTTGTTGGAGTAAAACAAATCAATCATCGCGTTGTTTTTAGCAGTGTAAATATCAGCGAATCTAAGAATAAGGTTAAATCTATGGCACTAACAGACGCAGATTTTAAAAATCTTCCCAAAACTGGAATCGATACCGAAAAACCTGGTAAATATCAAGGATTACTTGAAGATTTGCAGGGAAATATTTTAAAAGGACATGGAAGAGAACATAGCGTGCATCTCTTTATCCAGTGGAAAAGCGATCGAGTTGAGGGAGCAAAAGAATGGATAAGAGCCTTTACTCAAACTTATGTAACATCGGCTAAACAGCAAGCAGATGAAGCCATAGCTTATAAACAAAAAGGAATATCTGGAACTATCTTTGCCAATGTTTTCTTGACAAGATTTGGCTATGAAACATTAGGATTTGAACCTTTTCAAGTGCCTAAAGATCAGCCCTTTACTATGGGGATGAAAAATGAGCAAATTAGGGAGTTCTTGGGAGATCCTGAAGTAAAAAAATGGGAACCAGGCTTTCAAGATGAAATTCATGCCCTTATTCTAATGGCTGACGACAATATCAATGAGCTATTGCAAACCGTCAATCAAGTTACTGCCAAACTACGCCAAGTTGCCGTAATTCTTCATCGAGAAGATGGTTTTATTCTTAGAAATGAAGCCAATCAAGTCATAGAACATTTTGGATTTGTAGATGGGGTCAGTCAACCCTTATATCTGAAACGAGATATAGACAGAGCAAAAGCCAATGGTTCTGATTTCAGTAAATGGGACCCTAGAGCTTCTTTAGATATTATTTTAGTCAAAGACCCTAATGGCA
>JAAUXX010014174.1_pt1 | contig 10961 bp, 8 predicted proteins | sample 7278111 | NCBI WGS metagenome assembly JAAUXX01 (sample SAMN14350116, study PRJNA611818) | marine sediment metagenome | isolation source: surface marine sediment (1.8m) | place: French Polynesia: Moorea | collected 2018-08
ATGATCGCGTTGTTGCCGCCGAGTTCGAGCAGCGCTTTGCCCATACGCGCGGCGACTCGTTCGCCGACCTTGCGACCCACGGCGCTCGAGCCAGTGAACGAGATCAGTGCGACGCGTTCGTCGTCAACGAACTGTTCGGCGAGCTCATTGCCTGCGTCGTTGATCAGGTAGAACACGGGCGGGTGGCCGAGATCGGCGAGCGCCTCGTTGACGATCTTCTGCACGGCGACGCCGCACAGCGGGGTCTTGGGTGACGGCTTCCAGACGTTGACGTTGCCGCATACCGCAGCGATGAAGGCATTCCAGGAGTAAACCGCGACCGGGAAATTGAAAGCCGAGATCGTGCCGACGATGCCGAGCGGGTGCCACTGCTCGTACATCCGGTGCTGAGGCCGCTCCGAGTGCATCGTCTTGCCGTAAAGCATGCGGGACTGGCCAACAGCAAAGTCCGCGATGTCGATCATCTCCTGGACTTCGCCGTCGCCCTCGGCCTTGATCTTGCCCATCTCCATCGTAACGAGGCTGCCAAGCGCGTCTTTGTAGTCGCGCAGGACGTTGCCGATATGTCGGACGGCTTCGCCTCGTATAGGCGCGGGGACGGTGCGCCACTCGAGCGCTGCGGCTTCGGCCGCGCGGATGACCTGCTCGTACTCATTGGCGGTCGTCGCCGTGACGCTTGCGATGCGTTCGCCGGTTGCCGGGTTGATGGAATCGATAGTCGCCGCATCGGCGGATTCGAGCGACTGGCTGCCGAGCCAGGTGCCCGGATTCGTGTCGCCGAGCGCCAGCGTGTCAAGAATGTTCTGCATGTCTCCCTCTCTAAAGCGGCGTTTCGAACGAATTCCGGACGCCCTTATGGTTGTCGTGCCCGTGTCCGCTCCCCTACGGACACATTGCTGTGACAATGGACGAGCCCGGAGGTTGCCGCGCATCGTTGCCCGAAATCATTTCGGGCGGCGCGCATTGTGCACGGGCCACTGAATGAGTACCAGTGCTTTCCGTCGAAATGGCCGGATCCTTTTGCCGGCAAAACAATGACCTGCAGAAAGGATCGCGATTCCACATAACATACGTCCGAAGTTGTACCGCTAAGCTGTTGATTGCCGTCGAAACTTTTGATGCCCGCAGTGCGACATGGCATAGTCCGCGAAAGAGGGGCACAAGACCCCGTCAATCACTCAAGACCGAGGTTAACGTGACCCGAAACGTCGCCCGGGCCGACTGGCATCCTGCCAGCTGGGCCAACTACACCGCGAGCCAGCAGGCGAGTTATCCGGACCAGTCTGCACTCGATAGCGCTATCGCCGAGTTGTCGAAGCTGCCGCCGCTCGTCACCTCGTGGGAGGTCGACGCGCTCAAGGAGCAGATTGCCAAAGCGCAGCGTGGCGAGGCGTTCGTACTCCAGGGGGGCGATTGCGCCGAGACCTTCGCCGAATGCACGTCCGAGAACATCGTCGCCAAGCTCAAGATCCTGCTGCAAATGAGCGTCGTCATGCTGTACGGCATGAAGAAGCCCATCGTGCGGGTCGGTCGCATGGCCGGGCAGTACGCCAAGCCCCGCTCGGCTGACACGGAGACGCGCGACGGCGAATCGCTGCCGAGCTTCCGCGGCGATCTCGTCAACCAGAGCCCGTTCACAGCCGATGCGCGTATCCCCGATCCACAGCTTATTCTGCGTGGCTACGAGCGCGCGGCACTGACACTGAATTTCGTTCGATCACTGATCGATGGCGGGTTTGCGGACCTTCACCACCCGGAATACTGGGATCTCGACTGGGTCGGTCATTCGTCCACGGCGGAGGACTACCGCGCCATCGTCAGGTCGATTTCCGATTCGCTTGATTTCCTCGAGACCGTGTCGGGTGCGCCCGTTCACAAGACCCAGCGTGCCGATATCTATTCGGCCCATGAAGGTCTGCACCTGCACTATGAACAGGCCCAGACGCGCTATCTCGATCGTCGTGAGCGCTGGTACAACCTGACGACGCACTTCCCGTGGATCGGCATGCGGACAGCACAGCTCGATGGCGCTCACGTCGAGTTCTTCCGCGGCATCGCGAATCCAGTCGGTATCAAAATTGGACCGGGCATGACGCGTGAGTGGCTGCAGGGTCTCATCGGTATGCTGAATCCGAACAACGAACCGGGTCGCCTGACGCTGATTCACCGTTTCGGTGCGAAGTCAGTCGAAGAGCATCTCCCAGGGATGATCTCGGCGGTTCGCGAGACGGGTTCGCCCGTGCTTTGGGTCTGCGACCCGATGCACGGTAACACCGAGAGCACGGCGGACGGGGTCAAGACGCGACGCTTCGACAATGTGATTGCCGAGGTCGAGGCATCGTTCCGCGTCCACGAAGAGCACGGCAGCTACCTTGGAGGCGTCCACCTGGAGCTGACCGGTGAAAACGTCACGGAGTGTACGGGCGGCGCCCGCGGCCTGACCGACGGCGACCTTGCGCGCGCGTACAAATCGACGGTCGATCCGCGCCTCAACTACGAGCAGGCGATGGAAGTGGCGATGCGGATTGCGGGCGTCCACAAGTGATCGGCGCGGCCGGGAAAATCAGTTAATCCTCTCGCTCTGACGTATCGAGTTCGATTCGCTCCGACGAATCGCCGCTTTCTATTCGAATCGCCACGGCACTCAGGCTGACAATGAGCTGGCAATAGCTGTCGCTCTTTTGCTCAACGACGTCAAGGGACTGTTCGACGACGATTCGTCGCGATGCGTCGCGGTACACCTCGCGTTCCGTTGTCACGCGCGCATCGCCATGACGCCGCGCCAAAATACGGGCGAGGCTGCGAGCGCAAGCACGATACCGATGATTCGGAGCGGCACAATGGTCACGCGCCCGCTGCCGTCGAACTCGAACCGCGCTTCGCCAAAGTCCGGTTCGACGTCGATCACCGCCTCCTCGACGCTTCGCAGCACACCGGACAGGGGACCGAGCAACGCCCATAGCTGACCCGTATCGGCGGGATCGCCGAGTCCGAGGCGCGCGTGAAGCCGGATATCGTCTTTGCGCACCGCTTGCCACAGGTCGCGCAGGAAACGCAGCATGCGCTGGCGAAACTCGCGAATCTTGAGCGCAGCGAGCGGATTTGCTCCTCGGGACGCCGCGTCCTCGTCCGTGGGCCCACGTTCGTCGTCCAGGTCCTCGAGGTCGAGGTCCTGCGATTCTCGCAGACGCACGTTGACGAGCCCGAATGCCCAGACGAGCCGCACGTCCTCCTTGAACGGCAGCCCGGACACCCGAAAGGCAACAGCGACGGGTATCGCGAGGATGCCGATCAGGATCGCCAGCAGCGCGAGAAACGCCAGCATTCTGAAAGGCTCGTAGCCTAGTCGTCCGATTCGCTATCCGATGTTGCGGCTTTGCCGACGGCTTCGGCGACCTTCTCGAGGACTGACGCTGCGCCCGACTTGATCGGCTCGACGCGGACGCCTGCGTCGTTGACGATGACGAGCGCGACGGGTTTGACGCCGCCACCTCCGCCCGTGCCGCCACCTTCGCCGCTGCCTTTCTCGGCCTCGGTGCCCTTGCCGGCGCCTACGCCGAAGCCGAAACCGACGTTGATCAGCGGAATGAGTGTGTTGCCTTCAATCGTCATCGGCTCGCCGACAACGGTCTTCGTGTTGAGCATGCGCTCGATCTCAGCAACGGACTTGTCGAACAGGCTTTCTATGTTTGGCATCGTTCGCTCCGGTAGATGGATGATGAATCCTGCAGGACGTTCTTGATCTACCAGTACGCCCGGAGCGCCAGCCTGTCCATACGCGCATACCGAGGCTGGCAGGCCACAGGCGTCAACGCGAGCTTGAGCCCTACGTCGACAGCGACTTCCAGGCCTCGGCGTTGCCGATCTCCCGCCATTCGCCCGGGGGCAGGCCCTCGATATCCCAGGGTCCGACCCGGCATCGGATCAGCCGAAGGGTGGGCAGCCCGACGGCCGCGGTCATGCGGCGAACGATCCTATTTCGTCCCTCGGTGAGTCCGAGCTCGAGCCAGGTGTCGGGCACGCTCTTGCGGTAGCGCACGGGCGGATCTCGAGGCCACAGATCCGCGGGCTCGTCGATTTGCCTCACGAATCTTGCCCGCGCCGTGCCGTCCTTGAGGTGAACGCCGGCCTCGAGTTTCGCGAGCTGCGCAGGTTCGGGGGCACCTTCGACCTGCGCCCGGTAGACCTTGACGGTCTTCGATCGCGGCTGACTGATCCTGGCCTGCAGTCGCCCGTCGTCGGTCAGGAGCAGGAGACCCTCGCTGTCGAAATCGAGCCGGCCGGCCGGGTAGACGTCGCGCACGGGGATCCAGTCAGCAAGCGTCGCCTTGCCTTCGACGGGTGAGAACTGCGACATGACGCGAAAGGGCTTGTTGAACAGGATCAAGGGCATCGGTCGAGCCTACCGGACGTGCCGCAGGCTGTCGTCTCTGGCCCGGTTGAGGTCTGCCGGGGGGCGAGTACAATTCACGCCTTTCGCGGCCCGCGTCCGGGCCTGCCGGGGAGAATTCATGCAATACGACCACATCGAGGTGCCCGCCGACGGCGAGGCGATTACGGCCAACGCCGACCACACGCTCAACGTGCCGGACCGGCCGATCATCCCGTTCATCGAGGGCGACGGCATTGGCATCGATGTCACACCCGTCATGCTCGACGTCGTTAACGCAGCGGTCGAAAAAGCCTACGGCGGGGATCGCAAGATCGCCTGGATGCAGGTCTACGCGGGCCAGCGCGCCTCCGAGCTCTACGGCGCGGCAATGTACCTGCCCGAAGAGACGCTGCATGCGCTCCAGCACTACATCGTGTCGATCAAGGGCCCGCTTGCGACGCCGATTGGCGGCGGCATTCGTTCGCTCAACGTTTCGATTCGGCAAACGATGGACCTTTACGCCTGCGTCCGTCCGATTCGCTACTTCCCGGGCGTCTCGACACCGATGAAGCAGAGCGATCTCGTCGACATGACCGTGTTCCGCGAGAACACCGAGGACATCTACGCGGGTATCGAGTACCCGACCGGCTCCGAGGAAGTGCAGAAGCTCATCCACTTCCTGCAGACTGAACTTGGCGTCACAAAGATTCGCTTCCCGCTCAGTTCCGGCATCGGCATCAAGCCCGTGTCTCGCGAAGGGTCCGAGCGCCTGATCCGCAAAGCCATCCAGTACTGCATCGACTTCGACTATCGCTCCGTGACCCTGGTTCACAAGGGCAACATCATGAAGTTCACGGAAGGCGCGTTCTGCCAGTGGGGCTACGAGCTTGCTCGAGTCGAGTTCGGCGCCACCGAGAAAGACGGCGGCCCGTGGCTGTCGTTCAAGAACCCCAAGACCGGCAACGAGATCATCATCAAGGACGTGATCGCCGACAACTTCCTGCAGCAGATCCTCATGAAGCCGGAAGACTACGATGTGATCGCGACGCTCAACCTGAACGGTGACTACATTTCCGACGCGCTGGCAGCGCAGGTCGGCGGCATCGGTATTGCGCCGGGCGCCAACGTCAGCGATGCGGTCGGGGTGTTCGAAGCCACGCACGGCACGGCGCCGGGTTTCGCCGGCAAGGACCAGGTCAACCCGGGTTCGCTGATTCTCTCGGCCGAGATGATGCTCCGCTACATCGGCTGGACCGAGGCGGCGGACAACATCATGAACGGCGTTGCGCGGACGATCGCAGCCAAGGAACTCACGTTCGACCTCGCCAAACTGCGCGAGGCCATGCACCGACCCGTGCATCGGGAACCGGGCGACAAGGCCGGCGTCGAAGAACGGCTCGAGGAGCTGATTCCGGGCGCAACGCTCGTCGGCACGCGCGGCTTCGGCGAGGCGGTCATTCGCCACATGGATGACTAGGGCGAGCGAAGGCGCGGTATTCGATCTCGACTGCCGCGCCTGTCCGCGCCTCGCAACGTTTCTCGACGACGTTCGCGACAAGCACCCGGACTACTATTGTCGTCCCGTACCGCCATTCGGCGACGAACAGGCGAGATTGCTGATCGTCGGGCTCGCGCCTGGAATGCACGGCGCAAACCGCACGGGGCGGCCGTTTACGGGCGATCACGCCGGTCTGATGCTTTATGAGACCTTGCACCGTTTCGGCTTTTCGACCCACGAGACCTCGCAGTCGGCCGATGACGACCTGAAGCTCGTCGACGCGCGAATTACGAATGCCGTCAAATGCCTGCCGCCCGAGAACAAGCCCGTGGGGGCAGAGGTCAATACCTGCAATGACTTCCTCGCCAACGAACTCGCGGCGCTTCCGGCGGATTCCGTCATCATGGCACTGGGCGGCATTGCGCACCGGGCGATCATTCGTGCCTTGAAACTCAGGCAGGCGGACTACAAGTTTGCTCATGAGGCGCTGCACGAACTTGGCGCCGCAAAGCTGCTCGATTCGTATCACTGCAGCCGGTATAACACCAACACGGGACGGCTGACCCGTGAGATGTTCGAGGCCGTGTTCGCGAAGGCGCGCGATCTTGTTGGAGCGCGTCGCTAGCTTGAGAAGGTGTCAGACCCCTTTTCGAGGAAAGGGGTCTGACACCTTTGCTCGATTCTTACCCGCGCGATGTCCGAGGCAGTATTCGCGAAGGCCTCGAGCTTGTTGAGGTGCGACTTAAGCTCGAAAGGGTGTCAGACCCCTTTTCGGGAAAAGGGGTCTGACACCTACTTGCAATGCCATGGCCATGACTGACGACTTCGACCTCGATTCCTTCCTCAAGACGCTGACACACCGTCCCGGTGTCTATCGCATGCTCGACGCGAAGCACCGGGTCATCTATGTCGGCAAGGCGCGCGATCTCAAGAAGCGCGTGACGACCTATTTCCAGAAAAGTGTCAACGAGGCGAAGACGGCCGCGATGGTCGCGCAGGTCGCAAAGGTCGAGGTCACCGTTACCAACACCGAGGCTGAGGCGCTGCTGCTCGAGCACACGCTGATCAAGCAGCACCGGCCGCGCTACAACATCGTCCTGCGCGATGACAAAAGCTATCCCTACATTTATGCGTCGACAGACCAGGCGTATCCGCGGCTCAGGTTTCATCGCGGTGCCCGCAAGGGCAAGGGACGTTACTTCGGGCCGTACCCAAGCGCGGGTGCCGTGCGCCAGACACTGGCCGAGCTGCAGAAGCTGTTCATGATTCGCAACTGCACGGACTCGTTTTTCCGCAATCGAACGCGACCCTGCCTGCAGTACCAGATCAAACGCTGCACGGCGCCGTGCGTCGGGCTGATCTCGGAGGGCGAATACGAACGGGACATCGAAGCCGCAATCCAGTTTCTCGAGGGCCGCAACCAGGCTGTGATCGATACCTTCAAGTCGCGTATGGAGGACGCATCAAAGAATCTCGAGTTCGAGCATGCCGCGAGGTTCCGCGACCAGATCAAGCGACTCAACAAGGTCGAGGCCCGACAGCTCGTCTCACGCAGCGGCGGCGTTGATCTCGACGTGCTGGGTTTCGCGTCAAACGGCGCGATTCATTGCGTCGCCGTTCTGTTCATCCGTGGCGGGGCCGTGATCGGCAGCCGCAACCACTTTCCGAAGCTGCCCGGTGAGACCGACAAGGCGCTTTTGCTCAACGGCTTCGTGGGCCAGTACTACCTCGGCAAGGAGGCGCCCGCGGAGATCATCCTCGAGACGCCGATCGAGGACGCCGAGCTGATCGAGCAGGAGTTGACGGCGAAATCCGGCCACAAGGTGGCGATACGATCGAGCGTTCGCGGCGATCGCGCGCGCTGGCTCAAGCTTGCGGGCACAAACGCCGAGCAGGGTCTGGCGATGAAGGCCGCGAGCAACGCGACGATCCGCAAGCAGTTCGAGAGCCTCGGCAAGGTGCTCGACATGGACGAGGCGCCATCGCGCCTCGAGTGTTTCGATGTGAGCCACACGATGGGCGAAGCGACGGTGGCATCGTGCGTCGTGTTCAACGAGGCCGGTCCGCTCAAATCGGACTACCGGCGCTTCAACCTCAAGCCCGACTCGGCCGGCGACGACTATGCGGCAATGGCCGAGGCGCTCAGGCGCCGCTATGCGCGGATCAAGAAGGGTGAGGTCGCAATGCCCGACGTGCTCTTCGTCGACGGCGGCAAGGGCCAGCTCAAGGAGGCCATGAAGGTCCTCGAGGATCTCGAACTCGACTGGCTCAACGTGGTCGCGGTCGCAAAGGGCAGGGCGCGGCGCGCGGGCGCCGAGCGGTTGTTCCGCCCGGGCGAGTCAATCCCCGAAGAGTTGCCGGCCGACTCACCGGCGTTGCTGCTCATCCAGCAGATTCGCGACGAGGCGCATCGTTTCGCGATCACGGGGCATCGCCAGCGGCGCGGCAAAGCGCGCAGGACGTCGCGGCTCGAGGAGATTCCCGGGCTCGGCCCCAAAAAGCGCAAGGAACTCCTCAAGCAGTTCGGTGGTCTGCAGGGTGTCGAGGCGGCGGGCGTCGACGATCTCGTCAAGGTTCAGGGGATTGGACGCGCGCTGGCTGAAACCATATACAATGACCTCCACGCCGACGGCACCTGACCAGACCAAACGTTCGTGAAACTCAATCTTGCGACCATTCTGACGCTGTTTCGCATTGCAGCGATTCCCGTTGTCGTCATCATGTTCTACGCGCCGTTCGAAAATGCCCGGCCGATCGCGGCCGTTCTCTTCGGCATTGCCGCCGTCACGGATTTCATCGACGGCTGGATTGCGCGCCGCTTCAACCAGATGTCCCGCTTCGGCGAGTTTCTCGATCCCGTTGCCGACAAGCTCATGGTCGTCATCGTCCTCGTCATGCTCGTGCAGGCGCAGTCGAGCCTGTGGGAGGACATCATTGCGATGATCATCATTGGCCGCGAAATCACCGTGTCGGCGCTGCGCGAGTGGATGGCGTCAATCGGCGAGCGCGCAACGGTCAAGGTTCAGTTTTCGGGCAAGCTCAAGACGACGTTCCAGATGTTCGGCATTGCGTTCATGGTCTGGGAAAAGCCGCTCTTCGGAATCGATATCTACAGGGTTGGCTACTACCTGCTGATTGCCGCGGCCGTGCTCACGATCTACTCGATGTTCGCGTATCTCAAGGCCGCCTGGCCCTCGATGAAGGAATCGGTCTGAGCGCTCCGGGCGCTCGCTAGCGCGAGCGCAGTTCTGAAAGCAGGGCGTCGTCTTCGGCTGTCCAGCCTTCCCCGGCTTCGCTTCGGAGCGACATCATAATGTCGAGCGCCTTTGATAGCTCGCCCTCGGCATGCGCGATGCGCGCATCGAGACGCCGGAAATCGTGATCGGCGTCGGCGTGGGGCCGGATTTCTTCGACATGCTCGCGCGCCTTGCTGACGTCGCCACTCTCCAGGTAGGCCTCAGCGAGGCCTTCGCCGGCCCTGGCGAGGATCAGGCTGTCGCCATTCAGGCGCGCGTAGTCGAGCGCGAGCGAAAACTCCTCATTCGCCGCGTCGAATGCACCCTCGGCGAGTGCGGCGCGCCCATTGATCCAGTGCGCGCGAGCGATCGTTGACTCGTTGTCACCGGCGTCGTCGAGCATTCGCTGTCCGAGGGCACGCGCGCCGTCGATGTCACCGAGTTCGATCAATGCGTTGGCAATACCGATACGAGCCGCTCGGATTCCGCGCTGCTCGTTAATCGACTCGAAGACCTCGATCGACTGCTCGAAGAGCTCGATGGCTGCGCGGTACTCGCGGGCGTTGGCCTCGACGTATGCGGCCTGGATGTACGCGTTCGACAGGCCCATCGGGTAGTTCTCGATGGCAAGGGTACGCTCGATGACGTCGCGAGCGATCAACCGCGCGCGCGTCAGGTCGCCGGATTCTCGATAGATCGTTGTCAGGCCCGACATGACGCTGAGCTCGCCCTTCGTGTCGTCCAGGTCTCCGTAAATCGCCATCGCCTTCTGATGTAGCTGAACAGAGCGCTCCATGTTGCCGAGTCGGCGCTCGATCGTTGCAAGCCGGTTCGTGGCCGGTGCTTCGTAGCGACGCTGGCCGCGGCGTTGGAAGCCTTCGACGGCGCTCTCGGAATACTCCCGTGCACGCTCGATGTCGCCGAGCCGCGAGAGCAAGCCGGCGTAATTGTTGTAGAAGAACGGCGAGGGTTCCTCGCCAGCCTCAACGTAGGCCGCGAGCGCGTCTTCGTAGTGCGCGCCGGCGGCCTTGTCGTCGCCCTGCCAGGAGTCGACGAGCGCCTGGTTGATGTTGACGACGGCGCGCTCCTCGGCCAGCGAGCGCTCGCCCGCCGCGTCTGTCGCGCGCTCGAACATGGCGTCGGCCTCGGCGTATTGATTCAGCGTCAGGTGCATGCGGCCGTAACTGTTGAGCGTTGCCACGACGGCGCGTGCATCCTGCCCCGATTCGGCTTCGACGAGCAGTTCATCGAACATGCGCGTCGCCTCGTCGTATTCCTCGAGGTCGCGCGTGCAGAGCGCTATCTCGTAACGCAGCCAGAACAACTCCGGCGACTGCGCCGAGGCGACGCGGAACATCTCGCGCGCTTCCACAATTTCGCCCTGCAGTTCGAGATCGAGTGCGCGGGCATAGAGCTCATTGACGAACGGGTCGGTCGAGACGAGCGAGAATCGCTCCCGCGACTCGTCGATATCGTCCGTGATCATTCCCGAGATGACCTCGGCCATGTCCGCGGCGATCGCGGCGGGGGATTCTCCAACGATGACGCGCCGTGACCGCGTGCCGTCGGCGTTGGTCACGACCGCGGCGAGCCGGTGCAGGCCACCGCTGAACTCGAGCGTTGTATGCAGCACGGCATCGGCGCCGGTCTTCTGGCGGAGCGACTCGAACTGTCCTGCATCGGGCGGCATCGAGAATACCGTGTCACCAACGGCGCTCAGCACGAGACGGTCCGGCGCCACGTCGACGCCACCTTCGTCCAGCATCTTGCTCATGAGGCTCATGAGGCCGAGCCTCACCCAGGCGGCGTCATCCTCACCAATCTCGCTGTGGACCGGCAGCACGGCCAGCGTGCC
>JAAUXX010001442.1_pt1 | contig 10960 bp, 8 predicted proteins | sample 7278111 | NCBI WGS metagenome assembly JAAUXX01 (sample SAMN14350116, study PRJNA611818) | marine sediment metagenome | isolation source: surface marine sediment (1.8m) | place: French Polynesia: Moorea | collected 2018-08
ATCGCGCCGTCGATCCCCAAGATACTTTAGTTAAAACTGCTAGAGGTGTAGGTATTTGTTTTGGTGATTGAATTTTAGGACTTATGCAAGAATTGATAATGTCTGTAGTTTAGACTAACTTCAAGGCGAGAAGAGAAAATAGCCAAATTTTGTCAAGATAAATAAGTAAGAGTACTTTACTTTAGGTTGTTATGTTTCCTTTCTGGACTTATTTTTGCTCTGACTGTAAGACAGCTTCTCCCAAAGATCATAAAGAGCGCAAACTAAAATTTCTCAAATGGATCAGAGATGATCTAGAAACTAGATTGGCTGGTATTAATGCAGCAATTACTACTTTAGAAAGTCAACTTGAGCGTGAGGAGGTGAATTAATCAAGTAGAAGTTGAGGATTAAGGAGTTTAATATTTACTTTTTAAAAGAAGGTAGAAGGAAGAAGTAGGTTTAAACCTTCTGCCCTCTGCCTCCTGCCCCCTGCCTTCAAGTAATCTGAAGCAATCCGCTCGCTATGCTCTGGAGGAAATGATTGGGGATTTCTCAGGGCATGATAAGCCTCAAGATGATGGCAGAGGCGTACTTCATAACTTACTTTCTCCTAATGTTTAAGTTTGAAAAAATAAAAACTGCACAGATTTGATAATTTGCGATCCGAGATAATATTAACCTGAGCAATCTTTTCGAGCAGCAAAATTAGGAAGCATCTAAACATATGAAAAAATAAGCTTGTTTTTGTTGAGACTAATTTTTTATGAAACGTAGGTCTTTTCTTCAAATATCTGTAGGCAGTGCCTTACTCTCATCTATCATTGGCTCAGGTTGTAATAATTCTAGTGAGCAGAGTAGTGCAGATACTAACCTATCACAATCAGAACAACCAAAATCCCTAATTTTAACTACAGCGACTACAGGAGGAACTTTTTATCCTGTTGGTGTTGCCATAGCTACTTTAATTAGTAACAAAACACCGCTTAAAATAAATGCGATTAATTCAGCAGGTTCAGCAGAGAATATTCAACTACTAAAAAACCAAGAAGCTGATTTAGCTATTTTACAGAGTTTGTTTGGGAGAATGGCATGGTCGGGTAAAGGGAAATACGAAGGTAAGCCAGAACAAGAATTTCGCGCTATTACTTTACTCTGGCAAAATGTAGAGCATTTCGTTATTCCCAAGCAATTTGCAACCACAGGGAATATTGAGGATTTAAGTAATATCAAAGCAAAATCTTTCTCTATTGGTAAGCGTGGCTCTGGTACAGAAATTTCTGGTCGTACTATCCTGTCAGAATTGGGTTTTGATGTAGAACAAGATTTTCGTCCAGAATATATCGGTTATTCTGAGTCCGCAGCAGCACTACAAAATGGTCGCATTGCGGGAATGAATATTCCTGCTGGTGTTCCTGCTTCTGCCATAACTCAAACCTATGCAGCGATGGGAGCAGATAGAATAGCTATTTTGGAGTTTAGCGAATCTCAATTACAAATAATTAATACTACTTTTCCTGTTTGGCAACCTTATCAAATAGAAGTCGGGGTTTACCCTGGTCAAAAAGAACCAATTCAAACTATTGCCCAATCAAATTTTTTAGCAGTACATCCTAGTGTAGATGAGGAAACAGTCTATCAAATTACTAAAACTATTTATGAAAATTTGGGTGAATTACAAGAATTTCATAATGCCACTGAAGAAATGAGTTTAGATAAAGCGATTTCTGGTTTAACTACTCCGCTACATCCAGGGGCAATTAAATATTACCAAGAACAAGGCTTAGAAATTCCCTCTGAGTTGCTTTCTGTTTAGACTCATAAAACAATTAAATCGAGCTAACAGCTAACAGCTAACAGCTATTTAAATGTCTGAAAAAAATAAACTACAGCCTGTTATTTATTGGTTGGCTATTGCTATCTCTGGATTTCATCTTTGGGTCAATACTTTTGGCACAATTAGTGAATTCTGGCGCAATAGCTTACATCTTGGTCTTTTGGGTGCTTTAGGTTTTCTCATTTATCCTCTTTTTCCCCAAAAACGCGCTGGAGCAAAAAGCGATCGCTCTTATAGAATAATTGATATCTTGCTCAGTATTTTGATAATAGCTACGGCTATTTATTTTATCTGGGCTGAAAATGCTTTAATTGAGCGCAATTTAGAACTTACAGTCATTGATTCTATTGTAGGCGCGATCGCAATTATTCTCACTCTAGAATTAGGACGGAGAACATCAGGCATTATTATTCCCTTCATCAGTTTGTTTTGCCTGAGCTATGTTTTATGGTGGGGAAAATTTATTGATGGTGCTTTTTATTTTCGAGGAATGACCCTAAATAGAGTTCTTTATCGAATGTGTTTTACCGATGAAGGACTATTTGGCAATACCGCTTCAATTTCCTCAACTTCTGTCTATATATTTGTGCTATTTGCCTCTTTTTTACTTAAATCTGGCGGTACGGATTTTATTGTTAAGTTGGCAAGGATTGTAACCGGAAAAATAGCAGGAGGCTCTGGATTAGTAGCAGTAGTAGCTTCAGGTTTGATGGGGACAATTTCTGGTAGCGCATTGGCTAATACTGTTGCCACTGGCTCAATTACCATCCCCATGATGAAAAAGAATGGCTTTAAAGCTCCTTTTGCTGCGGGAGTCGAGGCAGCAGCTTCAGTGGGTGGACAGTTGATGCCTCCAGTAATGGGAGCAGGAGCTTTTATTATGGCTCAATTTACCGGTTTACCCTATCAAACTATTATTGCGGTGGCTTTTCTTCCTGCCATTATGTATTTTGCCACCGTTGGCTTTTATGTTTGGCTGGAAGCTCGTCAAAAAAAGCTGGAGGTTTTGAGTGAACATAATTCTATCTCTTTCTCAAGCATAGGCAGAGAAGGTATTTCCTTTATTCTGCCCATCTTACTCTTAATAATTTTATTGATTTTAGGTTATACCCCTACTTATGCAGCTGGTTATAGCATTATTGCGGTATTTGTAAGCTCTTGGTTTAGTAAGCATCACCGTATGGGTATTAAAGAAATTCTCGATGCTTTAGCTTTGGGAGCAGAGAATATGGTTGTCACAGGGATTTTGCTCGTGGCAGCAGGATTGATTATCGGCAGTATTGCTATGACGGGGGTATCAATTACTTTCTCAGGAATGTTAATTGATTGGTCTGGTGGTAACTTATTCTTAGCTCTAATAATGATTACCTTGGCTTCTCTGGTTTTAGGTATGGGTTTACCTGTGACTGCTGCCTATATTATGCTCGCGGTTTTAGCAGCCCCAGCCTTAGAAAATATGGGTGTATCATTACTAGCTGCTCACATGATTATCTTTTGGCTATCCCAAGATTCTAATATTACTCCTCCTGTCTGTTTAGCAGCCTATGCAGCAGCAGGAATTGCTAAAACCTCTTCAGCAGCTACCGCTATAGAAGCAATTAAGTTAGCCAAAGGCTTGTATATAATACCTTTGTTATTTGCTTTTACTCCTTTAATTGATGGTAGTTGGAGCGAACAGTTAATAGTATTTGTCTTTGGTTTATTAGGACTTTTTGCCCTCGCTTCTGCTATATATGGCTATTTTGGTCGAGTAATTAACACGCTAGAAAGAATTTTCTTGATTAGTTTGTCATTACTGTTTTTTTATCCCAATATCTTAGTTTCTATAATGGGTTTACTAATACTTCTTCTGTGGCATTTTCTCGCTCTCTGATTGATCCATATAAATATTATTGTGCTTAAATTAATTTTTCTTTAGCTTTGTTATTAAGACGAAACACGGCAAGAACTTTGAATAAATTTTAGGTAGTTGTTAGTATTAGTATTCCCATTTTCTAAAATTTATTTATGTCAATTTTTTTTACTAGAAAGTTCAAGTATCTCTCTCAATTCAATCTTGGGTAATTTAATTTATTGCTATGGGCGATCGCTGTTAAAATAGACATGACCAAAGTATATTTTGGTTTAACTGTAGGCATCATCCTGTTTCTAGCAAAAATATCGATAATTTCAATTGGTAAATATCTAGCTGATTAAAATACAGAAGCAATTATGTTACGGGATCTTACTGTTCAAAACTATCGTTGTTTTGAATATTTCCACATTGATGGTTTAGAACACGTTAATCTTTTTGTTGGTAATAATAATAGCGGTAAAACTAGTTTGCTTGAAGCTATTTATTTATTGGTGAATTTCGATCGTAGCAAAGCATTATCTGAAATAATCAATAATCATTTAGGATATTGGGATTTAACCGATTATTCTTATTACGATCCAGAAAATTTATTCTATCAGTATCAAACAAACAAATTTATTTTTATTAATTCAGAACAAAGGTCAAAAGGGTTACTAATTTTTCTTAAAGATAAATCTTATCTACTTGGTGTTGAAACTAATAGTATTCAAGATATTAATAATATTTGGGATAGTGTATCTCGATACAAAGAATTCAAATTCAATCTTGTTGATTCAAAGTATATTAAGCCAGACAATCAAAGTAATGATTTTTTTCTAATCAATGATAAGTTTGACCGAGAATCAAATTTATTTGTACCTACTGGAAAAATCGACTTTAATAAAATTTCTTTTATGTGGGATAAAATAAATCTTACCAATAAAGAAAATAAAGTTATTGAAGCTTTGCAAATAATTGATTCTGATATTGAAAGAATAGGTTTCTTAATTAATAAGAGTATAGAGCCTATCAGAATCAAAAAAAAGAATTACGATCGCCTTATTCCCCTAAGTGAAATGGGAGAAGGAATGTACCGTATTCTCACTCTTGCTATGCCATTAGTAACGGCAGAAAATGGCGTTTTATTAATAGATGAAATAGAAACAGGGTTGCATTACAAAGCCCAGACAGATATATGGCGTTTAATTATTGAAACTGCAACAGAATTAAATGTTCAGGTCTTTGCAACTACTCACAGTTGGGATTGTATTGATGCTTTCCAAGAGGCTTTATCACAAGTAAAAAATAAATCTGTCGGCAAATTATTTCGTTTGGATAATAGATATGGCGAACTTTGTGCAGTTGAATATAATGCAGAAGATTTAGAAGTAGCTGTTAGTAAGAATATAGAAGTTCGTTAAGGATAAATTATTGAAAATTATTCTTAGCAAACTCCCCCTCTTCCCCTTTCAAGTGTATGTTTTTAATAAAGTTGAAAATCTTAACTCTAGTTAGAACGAAAGAATGGGCTTTTCCCCCTCTGCTTCCTCCGCTTCCTCTGCCCATCTCAACCGTTAAATCTTAAAATCATACCCCTGAAAGCCACACTTCCCTCAATCAATTCAAAGTTGACAGACTACTAGGAGGTAAATGGGCAGGAAGAACACTAATACAAGCGATCGCGATATATATTAAAGCGAATCTGGTTTCAAAAATAGCGATCGACTGAAATCTCGCCTTACGATACCATTCCAGTACACAATTAATTATGCCAAATTTAATTAGGGCTACTGTAAATGATAAAGCAGTAATTAAGGGTAAATAGTTTAAACCGTACAATCCTACTAAAATTAAAGCTGCCACACCATGATAAATTATCCCTGGTTTTAATGAGCGGGTTCTTTTCCTCCGTAACTTAATTGTGTAGATGGCACTACTAAAAAATAATGTGTTTAAAATCCACATTGCCATGGCTTCAAGGGAGAGACTTCCCGTAGTTGCGCCATAAGCTAAAGGTGCTGATAGAGAAATAACCGCAAAGATAACTATTTCGTTAGAGATGGATTTATGGCTTTTTCTGATTACTGCGATGCCATCAGCAATCAAACCAATTAGGGCTAAAATATAAATCCATAATAATACTGGAGACTGCAACCAAAGAAACAAAGCTAAAGCTATGGTGATTGTTCCGTATATCCCTCCCCAAATCAGATATCGCGGTTGCCAGTTTTTTCTGAGTTTTAGTTGAACTATATAAGGATGTTCTACCTGTAAAGCAAAGAAAGCACAGATTAAAGCTAAGTTTGTTGATTGATTCCACTCTTGTGCTAAAGCTGCACCAGTCAGAAAAGAACCAAATAAGACTAATAATACGCCTTGTTCTGGAGAAAAGGTCGGACGACACCAAAAAGGTAATTTTTTTCGCTTTTTAGTCATAAAAGTATGGGTTATAGGGGAAGAAGAAGCGATCGGGCAAAGCCTGGCACTTCGTGATCGCGCTTGGCGTGCCAGCTTCGCTGATCGCCATAAACTTAATCCATAAAACAGACAATACAATTATTGACTTAATTGCAAAAGTTTAGCAATAAGCTTGTAAAGATATTTTAGGCAAGTTTAGATAGTGTCTTTTTCCTAAATATTTGTTAATTTAAAAAAGCGATCGCCCATCGCCAAGATTTTATCGCTATAGCTGAGAGAATAATTCTTCCCAATTTGTTGTAGGGGGTCTTTGTCCAGAATTAATTATTTCAAGGGTTTTTTGCCTCTTTCATAGTTGTGACTAAAGAAAAGTATAACTGTGGTCAAAATTATTTAGACAAGCTCTGAAAAAATTGCATTTTGATATGTTCATCAATTTTATAATATATTTATTTTTGATCACTAATTTTACCTAAAGGCAAATTAACGTAAAAAGTACTACCTTGACCCAAAATACTTTCTACCCAAATTTTACCGTTGTGTTGTTCGATAATATGGCGACAAATTGCTAAACCTAAACCCGTACCACCTTTCTGACGAGAATCAGAAGCATCTACTTGTTGAAAACGTTCAAAAATGTTTTGGAGTTTGTTAGCGGGAATTCCTCTACCAGAGTCTTGTACGGAAATTTGTAACCAATCTGATTGTTTATCTGCCTTTACGTAAATAGTTTGATTTGGTTCAGAGAATTTAATGGCATTACTAAGTAAATTAGTCAGGGTTTGTAATATTCTGTCAGGGTCTATCAATAGATTAATAGGTTCAGGATTGCTTATTTCTAAACTAAAATTAATTTGTGCTTGTTTTGCCATAGGGTTCATGGTTTCTATGGCATGAGTCAGGAGTGTGACTATATTATATTCAACCTGTTGCATGGTAATCTTACCCGACTTCATCCGCTCTAAGTCTAAAATGTCATTAACTAGACGAATAAGACGTTCAGTATTTTTAATGCCAATATTGAGAACTTGTTGACCTTGTTCTGTCAGAGTGCCTAATTTACCAGAACTTAATAAATCCAATGCTCCCATCATCGAAGTCATGGGGGTACGTAGTTCATGAGATACTAGAGAGATAAATTCATTTTCTAACCGTTTATGTTCGGTAATATCGTTCATAATACTCAGAGTACAGGGAGTACCAGCTAATTCAATCAATTCTACGGATAATAAAACTGTTTTTATTTCTCCATCTTTAGTCCGAAATTGAAATTCTTGGTTGTGAACAAAACCTTTTTCTTGAGATTGTGCGACTATATCTGCATAAGTTGCGATCGCTGATTCTAAATGGATATCTGCAATGGTATGACCGATAATTTCTGCTTGGGTATAGCCACTCATAGCCAGAAAACCACTGTTAACATCGACAACACGTCCTTCCGCTAAAGTAGCGATCGCGATAGGATTAGGACAGGAACGAAAGGCTTTAGCAAATTTTTCCTCCGCAGCCGTCTTTTCTTTAATTTCTTGCTGTAATTTGGCGTTTTGCGCTTGCAGTTGATTTTGCAGTTTGCAGATCGTCAGATGAGTTTGCAAACGAGCTAAAACTTCTTCTACTTGGAAAGGTTTAGTAATATAGTCTACCCCACCTACTTGAAAAGCTTTGACTTTATCGAGAACATCTCCTAACGCACTAATAAAGATGACAGGAATATCTTGGGTACGTTCATCCGCTTTTAATTTCTGGCAAACCTCATAACCATTCATTTGAGGCATCTTAACATCTAGTAAAATTAAGTCTGGTGGTGCTGCGATCGCTCCTCGTAAACCAGTTGAACCTTTAGTTACACTACGCACTTTATATCCTCTTTCCGTCAGCATCTGGGAAAGTAAAGCCAGGTTTTCTGGTGTATCATCAATGACTAAAATATCTGCAATGGGTTTACTGATTAATTGGCTAGACATTTAAGTAATAATCTTAATTTGCTTCTAGTTCAAGGGTACAAGTTTCAGGATATAGATTGAAGCCTTGTTAGATTACAAATGATGGATTGTTGATTGCGAGTTTTTAACTCTTAAGAATAAATTCCCGAAAAATGATTAAACAACCATAAAACAATTGCCGTTATCAACAAACCTAAGATTCCAGCAACTCCAGCTAAAGGTTGCTGATTAATTCCTGTTAGCCAAACTTGCTTTTTTTCTGTGTAGGTAATTAATTCTGCTGAGTCTACACAAGATAAGCTGAAAATCCAACCTGTGTGCAATCCAATAGCTAAACCTAGATTGCCATTATCTATTAATCTTGCTCCTACTAATACCATTCCCATTAGCCACAATCCTGGTAATTGAGGTAAGGTTTCTTTTGGAGACCAAATCAAATGTAATACAGCAAAAATAAGACTAGATATTATTGCTGCTAGCCAATAAGTATAATCTATCTCTAATTGATTAAAGATAAAACCACGAAATACTAATTCTTCTACAATTGCAATTCCCAGTCCTAAAATTAAAATAGGTAAACTAACTGGTAATAAACGCCTAGTATTTGACCATTGCAGTTTAATTAAGCTTAACAATGATTCTAAGATAAATATAATTGTTAAACTAATGATTCCTAGACCAAATCCTATGGTAGAAGATAAAAAAATATTTGGCTGCCAATTTAATCCATAGTATGCCCAAGATGTATTTTCTATTTTAGTGACAAGCCATATAATTACAGGAGCGATCGGATAAAGAGAAGCAAGTAAAATTAATTTGTGCTTGATTGAGATCGATTGGCCTGGTTGCCAATCAATTAGTAGAGCAATAGGTATAGCGATCGGCAACCAGATAACTCCCCAGATTATTAAAAAAATAATTACCTTAAGCAAAATCAGCAGCAATTATCTAGCAAATGTAAATAAATACAAATCACCTTTGTTATCAAAGGCGATTTATGCAACTTAAATTGTTGGACAGAGTGTCAATTTTCGACAACGCCATTCCCGTCATCGTCAATTTGTTTAAGATGAATGTGTTTGTAACCTAATTTGATTTCAAATTTATCACCTTCTTTTAATCCCATAGCTTGAGTATAGGTAGAACCGATCACAATTTGGCCATTTTTATGAACACTTACTCGATAAGTAGGTTCTCTTCCACGACCATCTTTTGCACCTTCTGGATCGAGAGGAACACCCTTAGCTCCTAGAACAGCATCATAAAAGTCAGTTAAATTTACTCTAGTTTGATTATCTTTTGTGATTGTATAATACCCGCATCGTTTAGCTGTTTCTCGTCTAGGTAAGTGAGATAACTCTTTTACTTTTTGAAGTAAGGCTTTTCCTGTTAATGGAGCAGTTGCCATTTCGCTCATAATTGTCTATATTTTCCTCTTTTTTTTGTGATTGACAGTTACACTTGTCTTCTTTAATTGACATTATAAAAAATATACCGTTAAATATCTAAATTGTCACATTTTTTTCTGAATTAGGATTTTTTTTATAAAACAGTCAAAACTATTTTTGGCAATAGTTAGCTAAATTTAAAACTTTTTTTCTCAATCAAGATTTTATTTTTGTAAATCTGTAAAGATTTTTGACCAAAGTAACTTTAGCTAAATTGCTTATTTGCAGCTACTAAAGGTGAAATTACCTCTTTTAACATTATTGAAATTGACTATTAGCACTAATATCTATAGCAATATGTCAATATTTCAGAGAATAAGTTAGTAGAGGATAGAACATAACTAATAAGTAGCTGGGTAAAATCAAATAAATACCAGCATTTTATTGCTCATCCATCTTCCCCATTTTCCCTACCTTTCCTATCTTCCCACTGTTTTAAACTTAATTAAGCCTACCTACTTAACTGTAGGAGTGAATCGTGGCACTTCCAATCATAAAAACCAAAACATTAAACAATACCTCAATAAACTGAAGATTGCTATATATTTTTTTAAACTTCTATTCAATTATCATTAAATTTTTCTGTTACAAGAACGGTAACGTTACCATCATTTATCTAAAGCAGAAGACATACTAGAAGAGACATGAAGATAATTCTTCCTAATTAGAGGTATTTTGGTTCAAGATTTATAGTTATTCCCATGAAAGATACATATACATTAGCGCGCTCGCCTAAGCTATTAGATGATGCTCGCACCTATCAAATTCTATTTCTAGCTTTTTTTCTGTGTTTAGGTATTGGCACAAGAGATTGGACATTACGCCCTGATTTAATTGCTGTAGTAATAGTTAGTTGTCTTATAGTTCAATGGTGCTTGTCTGCTTTGGTTGAATATACTAAGAAAAAAAATGACAGCATTTCCTTGACTTATAATACTCAACTTTTGACTAAGAGTATATTTAATCCTAAAGTTATTTCTTCTCTACGAAGTGCTTTAATTACAGCCTTAGGATTGTGCTTATTACTCCGAGGAAATAATTATACAACAATGGCGATCGCCAGTTGTTTAGCTATAGCTAGTAAATTTTTATTTCGTTTCCATAACAAGCATTTTTTTAATCCTGCTAACTTTGGTATTATTTCTGCTCTAATTCTTACTAATGATGCTTGGGTTTCTCCTGGTCAATGGGGAACAAATTGGTGGTACTTACTATTATTTGCAGGTATGGGAGGTATTGTCCTCAAAAAAGTCGGTCGTTGGGATACTTCTGTTGCTTTTCTATTAAGTTATGCAAGTTTAGAAGCAATCCGTAATTTTTGGTTAGGTTGGGGTTGGGAAGTATGGCAACACCAGTTTATGAGTGGCAGTTTATTACTATTTGCTCTGTTTATGTTAACTGACCCTCGCTCTATTCCTAATGCTACGATTAGCCGTCTAATTTGGGCAGTTAGCATTGCTGTAGTTACTTTTATTTGGCAAGATTATTTCTATCTTTCTAC
>JAAUXX010028319.1_pt1 | contig 10950 bp, 9 predicted proteins | sample 7278111 | NCBI WGS metagenome assembly JAAUXX01 (sample SAMN14350116, study PRJNA611818) | marine sediment metagenome | isolation source: surface marine sediment (1.8m) | place: French Polynesia: Moorea | collected 2018-08
GCGGCGTTGCAGCGCTTGCAAAGGGAACCACCCTTCCCTTCGCACTGCGCCTTGCTGAGAAGCACCAGGCAAGCGCTGAACCCGTCAATATTAGGTTGAAGGAGTACTAGTACTCCCGCGCTGGCAATGTTGCAACACGAAAACCGCCCGGCGAAAATTTTGTTACACTTAGTCCGCGCCGCTTATACAAAAGAACTCTGATGATGAACGAAAGAAGAGAACCCACGATTTCCGCCTACTCTCCCTCCAGGGAGGACTCGGCTCGCCAGCAGGCCGGCGGTGGCGCCAAGGCCGCGCGCGGGGCGCAGCCGCGCAGCTCGGCGCGATCGCCCGCCGCCAGGCCGGTGGTCGTCAAATCCAGGGTGGCGCACTTGGCTTTCACTGTTGCTCTGCTGGCGACGACGGCCGCCGGCGTTTTGTATTGGCAGTTATTGGCAACACAAAAAGTGCTGGCGCGGGCCGATGAACGCATCGCCGATCTGGAAAGCAAATTTGCTCTCTCGGGTGATGAAACCGCCGCGTCAACCGAAACCATGCAAGCCAAACTTCGGTGGGCGGACTCGGAAATCAGAAAACTCTGGGGCGTTGCCTACGACACCAACCGCAAGGCCATCGCCGCGAACAAGGTGAATATCGCCCAGGCTAAAAAAACCGCTGACGCGGCGAAAACCCAGGTCGATGGAAAAATCGCCGCGGCGACGCAAACGCTGGCGGCGGAATTGCGCCTCGTCAGCGATTTGGTCGACGCGCAGCAGACATCGCTCACCGCGATCGAACAACAGAACCGGCAAATCGTGCGAGGCACCCAAACGCTGAGCGACAAGATGAACAGCCTCGAGGCTTCCAAACGGGAATTGGAGCGCAGAATCCAGGCCAATGAACAGGCTATTGAGGCCATTGACGCCTTTCGTCGCAGTGTGAATCAGCAGTTATTGCAATTAAAAGGCGGCGGCTGACTGCCGTGCCCGCCAGTCGCGTTCCTCCGCTCCGGCGCTCGATATGGCGTCGGATCAGGAGTCAAATCCATCCATGCCTCACCCGTGAATGGGGAATTGCTTCATGACCACGCTTATCCGTCAGCAAGACATTATCGACAGCGTTGCCGACGCGCTGCAGTTTATCTCCTACTACCATCCGAAAGATTTCATCGACGCTGTGCATGCGGCCTACCAGCGTGAGGAAAGCCAGGCCGCCAAAGACGCGATGGCGCAGATACTGATCAACTCGCGCATGTGCGCCCAGGGGCACCGCCCGATTTGCCAGGACACCGGCATCGTCACCGCCTTTGTCAATGTTGGCATGGATTGCAAGATCGAAGGGGATCTGAGCCTCGACGCCATGGTCAACGAGGGGGTGCGGCGGGCTTACCGCCACCCCGACAACGTCCTGCGGGCGTCGATACTGGCCGATCCCGACGGCGCGCGGCAGAACACCGGTGACAATACCCCCGCGGTGATTCACCACAAGCTGGTGCCGGGGAATAGCGTCGATGTGCACGTCGCGGCCAAGGGCGGCGGCTCCGAGGCGAAAGCCAAATTCGCCATGCTAAACCCCTCCGATTCCGTGGTGGAATGGGTGTTGAAAATGGTGCCGCAAATGGGCGCCGGCTGGTGCCCTCCGGGGATGCTGGGCATCGGCATCGGCGGCACCGCTGAGAAAGCCATGTTACTGGCCAAGGAGGCCCTGCTCGAGCCCATTGATATTCAGCAGTTAAAAGCCCGTGGCGCGCGCAACCGGGCGCAAGCATTGCGCCTGGAACTCTACGACAAGGTCAACGCGCTCGGCATCGGCGCCCAGGGCCTGGGGGGACTGACCACGGTGCTCGACGTCAAAGTGCTGGACTACCCCAGCCACGCGGCGAACAAGGCCGTGGCCATCATTCCCAATTGCGCCGCCACCCGCCATGCCCACTTTACCCTCGACGGCACCGGGCCGGCCCGGCAAACGCCGCCACGTCTTGAGGATTGGCCCGCAGTGAGTTGGGACGTCGGCGCCGATGTGCGGCGGGTCAACCTGGACGACGTGCAAAAAGCGGACTTGCGCGCATGGCAACCCGGCGAGACCGTGCTGCTGTCGGGCAAACTCCTCACCGGGCGCGACGCGGCGCACAAGCGATTGGTCGATATGATCAATAAAGGCGAAAATATGCCGGTGGACTTCAGCAATCGCTTTATCTACTATGTTGGGCCGGTCGATCCGGTGCGCGATGAAGTGGTCGGCCCGGCCGGGCCAACCACCGCCACGCGCATGGACAAGTTTACCCGCAGCGTGCTCGAACACACCGGGCTCATCGGCATGATCGGTAAGGCGGAACGCGGCCCCGCGGCCATCGACGCGATTCGCGACAACCAGGCAGTCTATCTGATGGCGGTGGGCGGGGCGGCCTATCTGGTGTCAAAAGCCATTACTGACGCCAAAGTGGTGGCCTTTGAGGAACTGGGCATGGAGGCCATCTACGAATTCGAAGTCAAAGATATGCCGGTCACGGTGGCCGTCGACGCTCGAGGTGAGTCGGTGCATCAGACCGGTCCGAAAATTTGGCAGGCCAAAATTGAAGAGCGTGCCCTCAACATTAAATAGGTAATGACTATGTCTGAACTTTCTGCCGGCGTGTGCGAGCCCTGCCGGGTTGGCGCCCCGCAATTGAGCGCCGAGGAACTCGCGCAATTGCAACCTCAAATTCCGGATTGGCGCGTGATTGCCGTGGACGGCATTCAACAGCTGACGCGCCAATATGCCTTCAAGAACTTTGCCGCCGCCATGGCATTTGCCAATCTGGTTGGCGATGCCGCTGAAAAGGCAGGGCATCATCCCGCGCTTCTCGTGGAATGGGGCAAGACCACGGTGACCTGGTGGACACACAAAATTAAAGGCTTGCATAAAAACGATGTGATAATGGCGGCGAAAACCGACGCGCTGTATTCCTGAAAATGGGGGAGCTTGTTCGTTTTAAAAAGCCGTCGCCGGCGGAAAAGCACAAGGGCAAGACCTTGTGCCGCCACGGCTATCACAAATGGAAGGTGAAAACGGAAAACCGCTTCGATGTCAAACGGGGTAAATTGGTTACCGTCTACCAATGTAGTCGCTGTGGTAAAGAAAAAAGCGAATTGCGGTGATTGATATTGGTTAAGTCAATTGTGCTGGCGTAGGGGGAAGATGAGGCTATTAACCCGGCATAAATGCATGCCGGGTTAATAGTGGCAATTCGAGCGGCTGACTCAATAGGGTGTAGCGATCAAGTAAAACGCTTGCTCAAGGTGTTGGAGGGTGCAGTGCTAGGGGTCAACGACCTTACGGCGAATTTGGGCTTATCGCACCGGCCAAGTTTTCGGCAGCGTTACTTAAACCCTGCCTTGGAACTGGGTTTAATCGAACTCACCCAGCCGCAATCACCTCGCAGTCCCACCCAGAAATACCGGATGACTGCGCAAGGAAGCGCTGTGCTTGAGAGCAACAGAAATGAACCGATATAAGCTGAAGCAGACTCACTGGTTATTTGGCCAGAGTGTGACATTGCCTTTTCGGGTTCCGCGAGTTCACTACGCATAAGAATTCGCCAGCGAGAGCGCTCGCTAAAAAGACGCATCGGCGATGATAACCCTGTCGTACATTTTTATGAGTTTTACGCTTTTATCATTCTCTAAGAATGTTAATAAATCACCCGGCTTGTCGGCGTCGAATACGCCGGTTATATCGCGGGATTTTGCGGTTTCGCTGGTTATGACAATTTTTTGTCGGTTGTAGCGGTTGAACTCATTGACTACCTCATGTAATGGCGTCGATCTAAATACCAATTTCCGCTGCCGCCAAGCGGTTGCCGTGTCGATTTCTCGTAACACGGACTTACGCGTGATTTCACCGCTGGGCGTGATGGTTAATTGGTCTCCCGCCGAGGCTTTGTATTCCGTATCACTATTGGCGGGCCGAGCGGAGGCGATGGCGACTTTGCCTTCCACAACGGTAACGACAGTGGCGTCCTCCCGGTTATCGCTGCGATAAACATTGAACGATGTCCCCACCGCGCGCACGACCGCATCTTCTGTTCTGACATAAAAGGGCCTTGCGGCGTCGTGGGCAACGTCAAAAAGCGCTTCACCCGCCAGCAACTCGATCAGCCGTCGCTGCGCGGAATAACTGATTTTTAAGCGCGACAGGGTATTGAGATGCAATATGGACCCGTCTTCGAGCGTCCAGGATCGTTGTTCGCCAGTCGTGGTGGCATAAATGAATTCATTGGGTTCGCGGCCATAAAACATCAAAGCGAGGGCAGCGACCGCGACAACACCGGCAATAGCGCTTACAGGCCGGGCCAGCGTGGAATTCAACCACCTTGATGCGCGCGGGTTTGCCCGTCGGCCTTTGTCGAAATCCTGGGTTTGAACTCTCGAATCGATCCGCACTATGTTCGACGGGGAAGTGTTTGACACGGAATTTCCTTCATGCTCGATATCCAGCTCTTGCAGAAGCGTATCGATAGCCTCCTTGTTCAAGTGTTTGATATTGTCCAGACTCTCCCATGTCGCTGTGACGGCAAAGAATTCGTCGATATGTTCAGGGGACTTTTTTAACCAGCGCACAAACGCTTTACGTTGGGATAGGGGGCACGCTTCATCTTCGAGCATGACTGCCCAGTGAAACGCTTGTTGCACGACTTGTTCGTTTGGCTCGTTGCCAACGTCATTGTTTTCGTTGCTTCTTTTCATAAAGTATCCATTCAAAGCCAGCGGCGCTTTCGACAGTGCAAAACGGCGAGAAAAGCATACTTCTTAACGGTATCCGGTGATAGATTGAGTTCTTTGGCTATTTCCTGGTACGTTTTTCCATCGTATTTAATGGCCAACAACACTTTGCGTTGCATTTTCGGAAGCTCGCGTAAAATTGCTGTTAGACTGGAAAAATGTTCAATGCGATCAACGCCCGTGGTCGGAGACTCCACCTTCTTTTCATCCTCCGGCTCGAAAAGCTCGCCGTGGCGTTGGTTTTTGAGCTCCATTTCATAAATAACGTTGGCGGCCACCCTGTAGAGGTACGCTTTGGGGTTGTCAATCAAATCCAGATCATCCTTTCGCATCAAACGTAAAAAGGTCTCTTGAATGACATCATCCGCTTCCACCCGGGAGCGATACAACCGCCGGGCTAAATAGCGCTGTAACTCAACTTTGTACTGGGTATTCAAGCGCTCGGCGGAGTTAACGTGATTTTGTTTCCTATTCATCAGCTCAGACATCCTGCTACATAAGACTGCTCAGTTAGGCCAAAATGGGTAACGATATTTTCGATAAATTCCTGTCAGGCGCATATTTACAAGCAAGTAACATTCCTTACCACTTATAGCATAGAGCGATAAGCCCATGGAAGATGACAAAAGTTGGCGCACAAAAAAACTTTCATGCAAATATTACACGACAATATACCCATTTTTACGACCCGTGACACTCATTATTACCATAAGCGCGAGCAAGCGCACTGAACAGGTCGGTTTTCAACATTATTAGGGAGCAGCTAGAACAATGAATACGACACGTAAGACCCGGAGTAAAACCTTAAGGCATCTTAAACGTCTGCTGACAACGTCGCTTGCTTGCACAGGCTCGGTCGCTTGGGGGGCGGAAATTGGCTGTACGCACGGCATCATCGAGGTGGATATTCAGGCTCGGGATATGGGCCAGGCGATTAATACCTTGGCGCAGCAGTCGGGCTTCCGCGTGGTTTTCTATTCCGATGTGGCGAAGGATATCGAAGCGCCACCCATGGTTGGGGAATACGAGAGTTGTGAAGCGGCGGTCGATGCGCTGTTGAGCGGCAGTAATCTTCACTACCGGGTGATCGGTGACAAGACCGTTGCTATTTTTGATGCGAGCAGCTCCGCGACGCAAGGCGGTTACGCGGGGGCGTTGTGGGCGGCGAATGGGAATGTGGCCCTGGGTGCGGGAAAACCTGCGACGACTGAAGCCCGCGTTGGTGGTGATGGCAGCGGTCGGGACTTCAAATTGGAAGAAGAAGTGGTGGTCACCGGGAACAAACGCCTAACCAGTCTGCAGGAAACCCCGCTCAGTATCACCGCATTCGGTACGGAGGATATCGCGCGCCGCTCATTGGACTCGATGGATGATTATCTGAGGACGGTGCCTAGCTTGAGCTTTGTCGATCGCGGTACCGGTCGCAACTCGGTGGTTGTTCGCGGAATTTCGGCCGATACGAGACAAGAGGGGTATAACAATGGCCCCACGGTGGGGGTTTTCCTCGACGAAGTGCCCTTATCTTCGGTGGGCTTGTTTGGTTCAACCGACATCAAGATGGTGGATCTCGAGCGGGTGGAGGTGCTGCGCGGGCCACAGGGCACCTTGTATGGCTCCAGTTCTCTCGCCGGGGCGGTGCGAAATATTCCCAACAAACCTGATGCGTCAGTGTTCAAGGGGAGTTTCAAAGGCACCTATTCCCAGACGGCGGAAAAAGGTGATGACAACAATGCCTTTGAAGGGGTGCTGAATGTGCCCATTATCGAAGATAAGTTGGCCATCCGCGCCGTTGCCTACTATTTTGACGACAGTGGGTACGTCCAGAATATCGCCGGCTCGGACCCGGATGCTCAAGCGACGGCGGCGCTGTTTGGCAGCGAACGCTTCGCCGTTGACCGGGATAACATGGGCGCTTCCGAAGTCAGTGGCGGTCGTATTTCCCTATTGTGGCAGCCCATTGAGGCTTTTGATGTAAACCTGACCTATTTGACTCAGGACGCAGAGCAGACGGGCTGGCTTGAGGAGGAAGTCGACTCGGGAGACTATATTAGGGTGCGGGAACGCCTCAGTAATCCCCTCGATGCTGAAGAGGGTCTTGAAGACAACACCGATATCGCCAGCCTGCTGGTTAATTACGAATTTGACTGGGGAACGTTAGTGTCTTCTTCCTCCTGGAGGGAAGCCGATATTTTTAGTGCCTTCAACGTGGGTCCCGCCCTTGGTGTGGGAAACGTGCCCCTCATAGATGAATTTGCCACTGAGTCGCTTGTTCAGGAAGTCCGGCTGGTTAGCGATTTGCCGGGAGCGCTCCAGTTTATTGCCGGATACTATTACGAGGATGTGGAGGTTTCGCAGGACGAGATTATTACCGATGACCTTCTATCGACCGTTTTTGGGACGAGAGTTTTAGCTGATTTATTGCTTACTGAAGACGTCGAACAAAATGCCTTGTTTGGAGAGCTGTCGTACGCTTTCACCGATAAATTCAAGTTGACACTGGGCGGACGTTATTTCGATTACGATCGGCGCACGGGTCAAGTGCAAAGCGGCCCGTTGTCTGGCGTTGGACTAGGTCAGGCGGCGGTCGCTGATCTGAAGAGCGATGAACAAGGATCGACCTTTAAAGTCAACGCGGACTACAAACCCAATGAAGACAGTCTGGTGTATGCCCAGTGGTCAGATGGCTTTCGGTTGGGGGGGCCGGTGGTACCGGTGCCGGCGAGTCTCTGCGACGTTGACAATGATGGTATTTTCGATGGTACAAGTCTTGATATAAATGTCACTGAGACAGAGTCGGACGAACTAGAAGCTATCGAAATTGGGGGTAAATTCCAGTTGCTGGATGGTCTGCTCATTCTTAACGGCGCTATTTTCCACAATACCTGGGACGGCATCCCGGTGAATGTGGTTGGAGACTGCTTCTTATCTTTGCAAGCGAATGCCGGTGAGGCGAGAACCCAGGGGATGGAGCTGGAAGCGCGTGCGCAACTGGCAGAGGGCTTGATTATCGATGTGGGTTTTTCACTGCTCGATGCTGAATTCACCGAAGATGTCTTGGAAGTGAATGTCGCGGATGGTGACAGGCTGCCCGGCTCGCCGGAGAAGACCGTCAATGTGGGTTTCGAGTATGAAACGGATATTGGCCAATTGCCCTTCTTTTTGCGAGCGGATTATGCCTACGTCGGCGATTTTTATAGCGATGTCAATGAAGCGGGTGAAGAGCTTGGCGACTACGACCAGGTGAATGTTCGCGCGGGACTCGCAATCGATCGGATCAGCGTTGATATCTTTGCCAATAATCTGACCAACAACGATGCGCTTACCTGGTCCGAGGTGAACCCTTTGCCAGTCGTCTTCCGATTGCGCCCGCGCACCATCGGTATGAGTGTTGGGTATGAATTTTGATTAGCATCTAATGCATTGGTCGTCATCGATACGTCAAAGAACACCCGCCTGCTTTGCGCCGGCGGGTGTTCGCGTATCCGTCAGCACAGCGGCTACATGAAATTGTATAGCAAAGGGAGATCCGTTCATTGAAGCGAAAACATGTATCCTTTAGCACGACACTTTCCCCCAAAACCAAGCAAGATGCCTACTACGCCATGCCGCGCGTCGCCTGCGCATTACTTTACGCGCCCATTCTGATTGTTCAGGGCATTTACGCCAAGCATCACGGTTTGTCGCTCACCGCCATCGCCACCGTGTTTTTGTTTGCGCGACTGTTCGACGCCGTTACCGATCCGGTGATCGGCTATCTATCGGACCAGCAGCGGCTGCGCAGCGGCACGCGCAAGCCTTTAATGGTGCTGGGCGCGTGCGTTATGGTCGGCAGTGCTTACTTTCTGTACTCTCCACCGGATGACGTTGGCTTGGTCTACTTCGCCACCTGGTTTTTTGCGTTTTATTTGGGAACGACCTTATTTGAGGTGCCCCACCTGGCCTGGGGCGGCGAGATATCCCACGAGGCGTCCGCAAAAAACCAAACCTATATCCTGCGCGCGACGGCAAACTATTCCGGACAGGCGCTGTTTTACAGCCTGCCGCTATTATTTCTGTGGCAGAGCACGGAGATCACCCCGCAGACCCTCCAATTTTCCGCCATCCTCTCCGGCGTGTTGATGCTGCCGCTACTGTATTTTTGTATGAAAAAGGTTCCCGACGGTAGCTGCTATAGCCACCCTACCGCTGTCGGTATTTCTGAACAAAAAACCTTGGCGCAACTGAAGACCACCGCAAAAAGCGTCTTGCACAACAAGCCCTTCCTCTTGTTTTTGTGCGCCTTTATATTCAGCGGCGTCGGGCTTGGCATGTGGTTCGGTTTGGTGTTTATTTTCGTCGATGTCTACCTGGGGCGGGGCGATCTCTTCGCCGAGATCAGCCTGATTACACTATTTGTCAGCGTGGCGGCCACGCTGTTGTGGATGCGGGTGGCCAAGTCCATCGGTAAAAAGCGCGCCTGGATGGCGGCGATGGGGCTGGGGATCGTGTCCTTTGTCTACACCGGGTTTTTGAGCCCGGAAAATGTGGGCTATTGGGCCCTGTTGATCCTGCTGATTATTCTCTACTTGTGCGCAACGTGTTTTGAATCTCTGCCGCAATCGATGCTGTCGGACATCGTGGATTATTCCACATGGAAATTCGGCACCTATCGCGGCGCCACTTATTTTTCGTTTTTCCTGTTCGCCACCAAGGCCGCCCTCGCGCTTGGCATGGGGGCCGGGTTGGCGATTGCCGGTATTTTCGGTTTTGATCCGTCGGCGTCCCAGCAGAGTGCCGCCGGCGTCGTCGGGCTGAAGTTGGCGATGGCATGGATTCCCACGGTGTTTGTCCTGATCGCCATTGTATTCATCGCCCTGTCGCCGATTACCGCGCGGCGTCACAGAATTATCCGCCGCCGCCTGGATGCCCTGGCGGCCAGGGCAGAGCGCCAAAGGCGGCCCAGTCAACGCCGCGCTTTCCGCGCCGGGCAATCCTTGACACCTGCGGCGTAAGGGGTGGATGTGCATGCGTGTCGGCAGTGAATTTACCGCGAAGCAAATATCGAACCGAACCCCCAACCCGGAAGCGACGCCTTCCACCGTCAAACACTCGGATTTCGTCATGAAGGGAACAACAAAACAAGCCAACACGGCACAAGCGCCCGGCAGGCTGATCAATATCGACGGCGTCAAGCTGCACATCCGAGAAGGCGGGCCGACAACGGCAAATGCGGGGGCGGAATGGCCGCAACCCACTGCGGTGATTGAAGCCGGCTGCGGCTTGCACTCAGAACATTATCACTGGCTGCAACACGCGCTTGCCCGGCATTTTCGGGTGTGTAGCTACGATCGTGCAGGGCTGGGCTGGAGCGATAACCACTATAGCTCCTGTGACGCCGAGACCATCGCCGCTCAGCTGCACAGCTTGCTGATGCGCGTCGGGATTGTCGGGCCGGTTCTTCTGGTGGGGCACTCCATCGCCGGCTTATATCTGCGGGTATATGCCCATCGCTATCCCGACAATGTCGTGGGTATGGTATTGCTGGATGCCAGTCATCCCCACCAAAAGCAACACTTGCCGGTTGCCGGGCCGTCCTGGCGCGAGCGTGTGCTGCAGCATGCGCTGGGTTGGTGTGCGGCACTCGGGTTAACCCGCATTTATGCTTTAGCGTCGCGTCTGGAGCCCTATTTTTTGCACGATCTGCCGCGGGAGTCCAAGGCGCGGCTACGCGATTTGGCGCATCGTCGGCACACCTATCTTACTCCCCTGCGGGAATCCGCCGCCTTTGATCACGCCGCCAACCAGGCCCTGGCTTGCGGGGATTTGGGGGAGCTGCCGCTGTTGGTGGTCACCGCCGGTGAGCCCGCTAAAGCCCCGCGGCTCGCGCCGGATCAGGCCCGCCAATTGGCGTCGGCTTGGGAGTTACTGCAACAGGATTTATTGAATCTGTCGACCAACAGTCGGCGGCGAATTATTGACGGCGCGGACCATGTTACCGTGATCACCAACAAAACCTACGCGGTACAGGTGGCGGAGCATGTCGCGCGCTTCGTGCAGGGCACTGTCTTGGCGCACATGCGGGCAAGGGAACGGACTTCCGTCCACCCGGCTAGCGCCCGTCCAGAAACGGGCGCTAGCGGCATCACATGGAGGTGATGCTCGAAATCAGTGGCTTAGTCGGCTTTGCTCCAGGCAAAGCCTCGACATACACTCCGTCCCTGGAGATAAGCCA
>JAAUXX010029840.1_pt1 | contig 10926 bp, 8 predicted proteins | sample 7278111 | NCBI WGS metagenome assembly JAAUXX01 (sample SAMN14350116, study PRJNA611818) | marine sediment metagenome | isolation source: surface marine sediment (1.8m) | place: French Polynesia: Moorea | collected 2018-08
AGGTCGGCATTTGAGAGATCGGCACCTGAGAGGTCGGCATTTGAGAGATCGGCACCTGAGAGGTCGGCACCTGAGAGGTCGGCATTATTACTTATAGGTTTAAATAACCATAGTCTAATAAATATTATTACAACAAATATTACCTCAGGAAAAATAATAAGTATAAATAGTAATGTCAATAGATATATAGAATAATCTGTTTTAGATGTATCTTTAGATAATTGTTTTTTTGTTTGTTTATTTAATTTTTTGCTTGTTTTTATTGGCATCAAATTAGGTTGCTGTTGATCCCCTGATTGGGTATTTTCTCTGATGGGGAAAGGATCATTTCCCTTTAGCAGAGAAGTTCTTTCACACCAAGGACAAAATTTTAGCTTTTTATAATAAAAATGTTGTGAATTATTATTACAAGATTGTAATTCTTTTTCAGCTTCGTACAATGCTTCTTTCCATGCTTGCGTAGTAGGACGACTTTTTGAAGCTGGTTGAGTTCGTTCAAAACAAATAATAAATAGTTCTTGTAACAGAGGATGAAGATTATCAAAAGACGGTGCTAGAGGTTTGGGTTTATAAGGCACTTTTTTATTCCCATAAGGAAAATGTCCATTCACGATCCTTTTTTTTGTGGATGGTATTTCATCTTTTCCCTGAAATACCCCGTCAAAAGGATAAGTTCCTTCCATTAGTAGTTGAAAAATCAAAACTCCTAAACCAAATAAATCGTGCTCTTGAGTCCGATCTATTTCTCTAAAGTTTTGATTTTGAAGTTCTGGTGGCGTAAACTCGATTTTACCAACCGGACAACGATAAACTTTACCGCTTTTGAAATCACGCACTTGAAAAGAATCTGTATCTACTAGCGTTACTAGCGCCCGCTCAGAAACCAAAATATTAGATTCATTCACATCACCAATTACATAACCCCGACTGTGTATTGCGGCTATAGAAATGGCTAAGTTGCGTGCTGTATGATGCAGATATAAGTAATTAAAACCTGGTATTTCTTGGCGACGAGTTTTGGGAGTGTAGTAATCATGAATAGGTCTTCCCCCCGTAATTCGAGGCATCAAAAACCCAATTATTTGGTCACTGCTAAGATCGCAGAGAAGGTCAATAGGCCAAGCAATAGATACATGTTTTGAGGAGGCAGTTGGATCGATAGGTGGATTGGCAATCATCACTTTGAGTTTGTCCGCATATTCATCTCGGTATTGATGATATACTTTAGCTACGAGAAAAGGTTCTTGTGATACTTTGTAAACGTTTCCTTCTCCTCCTCCCCCTAACCGCTCCTCTAGTTTGATAGTCTTTCCATTAGATAAGCGCTTTAATTGCATCTCTCTCTAATCACCAAAACTGACTAGCAAAATGGTTAAGTCATCGTCTGTTTTTTGAGATACCCGTGGCGAACTGAGAAATGAAGTTAATTGTTCCTTAGCTACTGCTTCATCAGTCATATGGGAGACAAATTTAAATAAAGGAGTAAAAAAAGGAATATGTGGAGTGCCCTCTGGCATTTTTAGTGCTAGCATTTGCAACCCATCTGAAAAAATAGCTAAATTGGCGGCTTCCCCAGTCCAAATATCTATCTTTGCTGCTGATAAAGCATTTGGCGAATTCAAAAAAACAGTCTGATTAATAAATTCCCCGGTTTGAGGAGTAGTCAAAGTAATAATTTGTCCTTTTTTGTCTGCTACCACTACCGCTCCATCTCCGATTTGAGCGGTTACTATCATTTGCGGAGTTGCTACAACAATAATTAAGGTACTGGCTAAATCTCTTAAAGGAACCTCTCGTTTACTAGCTTCCGTCTTTACAGAGGTTAATGCTGCTTCTAATGCTTCATGAAGAAGCATTTTCCAGGCTTCTCGATCTCGACTGGAAAGTAAAGCATTATTTTGACAAACTGCTTCAACTGCTTTTTGAACCGCAATGTTCGCTCCTACTTGAGATAAAGGAGCCGAACCCGCACCATCTGCTACACTTGCGACCAATACCTCACCTAGCCAAATCTGCCAAAAATGGGCATCTTGACAAGGAAGCTTTTGTTGTTGATGGCTAGTACCAACTACTGACTGTGATAATACTTTCCAAGTTGGTTTATTCTGATGATTTTTTTTTTCCAGTTCTGTTTTTTCTACTTGAGTTTCATGTGTAGTCATTTAAGTTACACAGATGTTTTTTTGTCAAGAATTTCTAGAGCTATGCCACGTTTTCTTTGAGAAACTTGATATCCTTTTTTGCTTCTACAATCGTTTCTGAAAAAGTCTTGTCACACAGCAGCCCAACCCGAATCCTTAAGTGATGGTAAAGGTACTTGTTCATCAGGTTGGGATTGAGAAACTTTCCCCATGCTTGCAGATAGCCAAAGGAATAATTCTCGGAAACGAAGACCTTTAAGTTTAATGGGAGTGCGAACCGAAATTTCACTTAACTTAGACATATCCGCCCCCTCAACACCCACAGCAAAAAAAGCAATACTTTTATTTGCTTCTTCATCTTTAATTGTCTGTGCAGCTTTTTTTATTATTATTTCGCTGTCAGTAGGAGAGCCATCAGTAATCATAAATAACCAAGGTCGATAGTAAGTAACTCCGTTGTAGCGGTATTGACTTTTCCTAGTTTTTATCATTTCTAATGCTTGTTCAATTCCGTCTCCCATACATGTCAGCCCTTGAGCTCTTAGTATAGGAGGCTTAAACTGATCGACTGTGACAAAATCTCGAACAACTTTAATACTACTGTTAAAAGAAACGATTGCCACCTCTACTCTTTTCTTGGCTAAGTCGTCTCGATCTAGTTCTTTCTTAAATATTTTCAGACCCTCATTTAAAGCATTAATTGGGGCCCCATACATGGAACCTGACGTATCTAGCAATAAAACACAAGGACAACGAGGCTCAGGATTTTCAGCGAATTCTACAGCATCCTCTAATCTAAAAAATTCTGTCATATTATTAAGATATTTAACTAATTACAAATTTTCATATTGCCAAAGCAATTTGTTTTTTTTTTTTTCATTCAACCTCAAAGGGAATCACACGTACCTACTCAATGTAAAACTTATTGCAAGTAGAAGAAAAGTTTTCAATTCTTCTTGTCTGGAGTAGAAACTTGTTTGTTAATATAAGTTTCTACTTAAGTAACCGAAAGACTAATTATAAGGTCAAATTAAGTAGAATTATAATTATATTAAGTAGAAAAATTGTTTTCATCTTACCAAAAATTTTATCATATTCGCACATAAGTAAAATAACCTAAAATTAATAATGAAACCTCTAAAAGCTTCGTTTAAATTAGCAGTATTACTAGGAATGGCGATAATAAGTGCTGCTTTCGGAGCCAAAAATACTCAGATACAAATCTTAGCACTAGAGCAGATTTCGACCGGACTGCTTAAGGAGATTTCAACCGCCTCTACATTCGCCAAAACTAGCCCCAAAAGCCTCGGCCATCAGGATGTGCAGTTAATGCCAATGCCTTTGGGTGGCTCTTCTGCACCTACTTCCTCTACATCAACTGTAGTGGCGGCAAATTTAGGAGGAACAATCGTAACGATTTTGTTAGTAGGTGGAGTTATCGTAACTGTAGGAGCAATCGCAGTAATTTTGCGACCCAAGGCAATTGTTGGATTAGTTACGATTGCTGAAGATGAAGTAGGAATTGCAATCAAGAAATTTACCTTTATTAGACGCACTCGTTCCCACCCACTAGTTGCCCTCAATCAAGAAACCGGTGTACAAGCTAAGACTCTCGAGCCCGGAAGTCATTGGCTTTACTGGTCTTGGATGTATACCATCAGCAAAGTGCCAGTCATCCGTATCCTCAAGGAAGAAGTGGGATTAGTTGTTGCCAATGATGGTGCTTCCATGAAACCTGGTCAAATGTTTGGTCAGGTGGTTGAATGCAATAATTTCCAGGATGCCGAAGCATTTATTAAAAATGGCGGTCACATGGGCAAACAGCTGGCCATTCTGAGGGCGGGTACTTATCGAATTAACACTGAATTGTTTAAGATCCGTAAAGTGCCAGTCATCCGTATCCTCCCAGAAGAAGTGGGATTGGTTATTGCCAGTGATGGTGCTCCCATGAAACCTGGTCAAATGTTTGGTCAAGTAGTTGAGTGCAACAATTTTCAGGATGCACGGGCATTTATCGATAAAGGAGGTCAGCAAGGTAAACAGCTTGCCATTCTGACAGCGGGTATTTATCAAATTAATACTGAATTGTTTAGCATCCGTCAAGTACCAGTCATCAGAGTTCCACAAGGACAAATAGCACTAGTCATTGCTAATGATGGTGCTCCTCTGCCACCTGGACGAATTTTGGGTGATGTAGTTGAGTGCAATAATTTTCAAGATGCACAGGCGTTTATCGACAAAGGAGGTAAGAAAGGTAGACAGCTTGCCATCCTCACATCTGGAGCTTACCAGATCAACACCGAGCTATTCAAGGTAATTACTGCTGCTAATGCTGCCCAACATGATTTGAAACCTGAGCAGTTACAGGTTTATACAGTAGAACCAGACAAGATTGGTATTGTTACCACTCACGATGGTCTCCCACTTTCAGAAGGTCAAATTGCTGGTTCTTTAATTGAAGGACATAACAAATTCCAAGACGGACAGAAATTTATCGATCGAGGTGGATACAAGGGTTTACAAGAAGAGGTTCTTACAGAAGGTTCTTGGCATCTAAATCCCTGGTTTGTTACGATTGAGCAAGTGCCAGTGACTAAGATTGAGGCTGGAACAGTTGGAGTTGTAGTCTCCAGTGTTGGCAAAGAGCCTGAGCAAGATGCTGTTGATAGTCAAGTTAATCCTATATACAAGTTAGTTGAACGTGAATACAAAGGAATTTGGAAGATCCCTCTTGAACCTGGCGACCATCACATTAACACAAGAATAATGAGAGTGGAAATCGTTCCAACCCACGAAATTCGACTGAATTGGTCAGACGATAATTCAAAGCCAGAATATAACTACGATAAAAATCTCGGAACTTTGGAACTTCGTTCCAAGGATCAATATTCTTTTAAGGTTGAGTTGACTCAGCACATTAGTATAACTCCAGAAGATGCTCCCAAGATGATTTCTAAAATTGGTTCTGTAGATGTTGAAGAATCAAAAATTAGCAATTCTTCTGAACCAATTAAAAAATATAGATCCATTAAAAATCTCGTAATCAGAGTATTGACACCTCTAGTTAATGCTTACTTTCAGGATTCTGCCCAAGATTATGAGGCATTGGACTTTCGTCGGGAGCGCAGTCAGCGACAAACAGAAGCGACAGAGTATATAAAAGGAGCGCTCAACAATTTTGGCGTTCAAGCAAGAGGTACTTTCATCACTAAGATCGATCTTCCTCCAGAACTGGAGGAACGCATACAGAGAATAAAACAAACTGAGTTAGAGCGTGATGTACTTGAGGAAGAAGAAAAAACTGAAAAAAAACGCCAACAATTCGTCGCTCAGCAAGAGAAGACAAAAATCCAGAGCGAATTAACTAGAAAACAAGAAGAATTAAAGATCGCTGAGCTAGAGAATCAAAAGAAAATTCAACACGCTAATACAGATGCCCAGTTCCATCAAATTACAAATCAAGCGAGACTAGAGGTTCGCGATCGAGAAGCCAAAGCTAAGACAAAATGGAAGGAATTGATCAACCAAGTAGAATTAGGTGCGCTTCGTGAGAAAACACAGATAGAAGCAGAGTTGCAGCGACTTCTCAGCGAAGTGGATGTTAATAAGCTTCTTCAGACAATTGAAAAACTCAGTCCCGATCTATATGCAAAGATGAAAGCGGACGAGCACTGGGCTAAAGCATTCGGCAGCGCTAACGTACCAAATACAATTTTCGGTACTCTTGGCAATAATGCTGGAACAAGCGATGGATTACAGGCGATGTTACCTCAGTTGCTGACAATGCAGTTATTTGAGCAATTCAAACAGCCAAATTCTACTACCCAGCTCGGCAATTCCCCAACTCCAGAGTTACCCAAAGCTGTGCCGACAGAACTCCCTAAATTAAAGAATTCATCTCTCAAAGCTCTTGAGCCGCGCTGTCCAGTCGTCCTGCTACTCGATACATCCAGCTCGATCTCAGACGAATGTATAAATGAATTAATCAAAGGAATTGCCACCCTTAAACGGGAGATTGAGCAAGACCCTAATGCCTCCCGCCGTGTTGAGATCGCTGTGATAACCATTGGTGGCTCTGAAAAAGTAGCGCACGACTTTGCTGCTGCTCATAGTTTCTCACCGCCGCACCTGGTAGCAGATGGGATAACAGCTATGGGTAAAGGGATTAAATTAACTCTGAACCAAATAGAAAATTGCCTGGCTATCTACGAAAATAAGAATATTAAGCACTATCGACCTTGGGTTTTGCTAATTGCAGGTAGTACGCCAGCTGATAGTATGCAAAATACAACAAAGCTTATCAGTCAAGCTGTTTCCAATTATGACCTAAATTTCTTGGTAGTTGGCATTGAGAGTGTAAACATAAATATCTTCAGCCAATTTGCTCCTCCCAGCAATCCACCGCTAATGCTTGATGGATGGAAATTTAAGGAGCTATTCCACTGGCTTGCGGATGCTCTCAAGAAAGTTTCCAGAAGCGAGGTTGATGCTAAAGTTAAACTTCCTCCTATTAACGAGTGGGCAAGGATAGATGGACTTTATCGACAATGAAAAATATCCTTCTTTTGTCACTAAAGGATATTTTTACAAATTTTCCTTATTTCAGCTTAGGAGAAATCAAGATTTAAACCCAAAATAACAAAAAAGGGATTAGATTAACAAACAAGTTTCTACGAGAGGCAAAAAGTTTTGAAAACTTTCCTTCCAAATTTTCCAGCAATTTAGTCCATTCTCTACACCAGGAAATCTCAAAGACGGGAGATGACCCTCTGGAGCATCTAAGGTAAAGGTGAAATCATCATATTTTTGATGCCAGTCATTGTTGACACGCCAGCCCACCCGAGCGCCGAATTTACTGAAGACTGTCCAATTGAATTTACCAGGTTGACCACCAACGCTAAGCCAGATTTTTTTTTGCACGCTGAAGCCAAAATATCCATTGCTATGTTTTAGCCAGAGTTGGTTGATAGTACGCAAATCTTCACAGGGAAACGATTCAATATCTTTTTCTGTTAAATATTCTTCACTTGTCCTATCGGCAGCTTGGAGCATAACTTTTGCTGTTTCAGAATCTGCGTCTCTCCACTTTTGTGCTGCTAAAAGGTCACGTAATTTAGTGTAGTCAATATTGCGATCGCTCTTTAAGGGAATTTCTTTTTCTTCTTGTTGTTTCTGTTTATTTTTCTCTAATTCTAGTTGAAGCGATCGCTCTTGTTCTTGTAACCGTTCTAACTCAGCTCTTAAACTATTAATTTCTGTTTCTTTTACTTGTAGTTGTTCCTGCGATCGCTCTTGTAGTTTTTGTAAATCTTGTTGGTAAATCGATTGTTCTTCTTTTAAACTCCTTTCAGTTAACTCTAGTTGTTTATTTTTTGCTTCTAACTTTTGTTTTAACGATCGCTCTTTTTCTAACTTAGCTTCTAAATTATTAATTTCTGCTTCTTTTGCTTGTATTTGTTGTTGCGATCGCTCTTCTAGTTGTTGTAATTTTTGTTGGCAAGTTGATTTTTCTACTTCTAACTGACCTTCTGTTTGTTTAAGCTGAGATTGATATTCTTCGGCTCTTGTTGCTACTTGCTTGCCTTGTTCTTCTAGTTGATTGATTCGAGTTTCATAATTACTTATTTTCTCTTTTAATTCTTCACTTTGAGTACTATAATTATCTCTTGACTGTATTAAATTTTGAAGAGACTCATCTCTCTGCTTTAATTCTTCTTTAAGTCTATCTATCTCTTGATTAGCTGCTTGTAAAGATTTGGCTTCTTCGATTAAACTTTGATTTGATTTTTCTTGGTTTTTTAATTTCTCTTGAAGTCTTTTTAGCTTGTTTTTCGAGTCAGACTGATAAAATTCTTCTGAGTAAGCTTTTTCTAATTGATAAATACGATCTATTATTTGATATAAAAATATTTGGTTTTGATAACCTGTATATTGTAATTCTATAATTGTAGTAAGAAAAAGTCTTAAAACCGATTGAAATTTATCATTATATCCGTAATCAGCTAAAACATTAACAATATTTCCCACTACTGTATTAGTTGCACCTGTTAAATCAATTCTATGTATAAACTCTTTTAGCCCAGCTGACAACAAGATATCTTCTCGATCTCTTTCGTTGTTCATCTCTCTTATCGAGCGGAGAATAGAAATTAGTTGTTGGCGTTCCTCTGGGTTAAGATTAATCATCAAGCAAAGAGCAAAGAGGACTTGTTTTTAGTCGAACGTCAAAGTCATGCCTACATGACAGCAAAAATTAATTACAATCAATTATATATCCGTTGGTCTTATTTTTGCTATGCCTGCTAGTGTTCGAGTCCCAGATGATATATATAAAGCAATAAGGCAGATCCGAATTGCTTTAGAGGGAGAGTATGAATTTAAAACACCTAGTTTTCAGGATTTTACTAACGTAGCCTTTGAAAGGCTTTTAAGAGAATGGGAAGACCCCAAAACCAGAGAAGAAATACTTCAGGAGTTACTGACTCGTCGGCAACAAGCACGTATGCGGATGGGAACTCCACAAAATAGCAAGTAAAATCACTCACACATACTTGGAAGTTATCGAGGGCTAAACTACTAAACACCTATGTCAAATCTAGACTCACTCGATCGCCTTGAATTAAAGAAGCTTCTGATTAAAGTTGAAGAGTTACAAACAGAACTAAGTAGAAAAGATTGCCTTAATGATGCAGGATTGAGTCAATTTGTTACCAGGATGAATTTGGGAGATCCTATAAATACAGCCATAGGACAAATAATTACTGTCTTGTGGAATTATGGCCGGCTTGAGAGTGGTGAGACAGCTATAGGTAGGTTTTTAGTTCATATTAAGACAAACACATTAGTGGGACAAGCAGAAAATGTTGTTCTCGATCGCATACTGGAAAAATATAAACTCATCAATACTGTACAACCCATCACAGATAAAAAGATCTCACCAACTCAAAACGATACTTTAGAAAAACAAATATTTATATCTTATGCGTGGGGTGGCGAAAGTGAGGAAATTGCCGCTCGCGTAGATAAAGTTTTCCAAGAACGAGGAATAACAATTGTTCGCGATAAACGAGATGCAGGCTTTAAAGCTAATATACAAGAGTTTATGGAACGCATCGGACAAGGTAAATGCGTTATTACCATTATTAGTGAGAAATATTTAAAATCTGAAAACTGTATGTTTGAGTTGGTAGAAATTGCCAAAAATGGCGACTTCTACGATCGCATTTTTCCCATAGTTCTTGGAGATGCTAAAATCTACAAACCAATATCAAGACTAAACTATATAAAACATTGGGAAGACCAAATAAAAGAATTAGAAGCAGGATTGAAAGAGGTTAGTGCTGCTAATCTACCAACATTTAGGAAAGACATCGATCTCTATACTGAAATTAGACAGACCATTGACTCGCTTATAGATACTCTCAAAAAGATGAATACCCTTACACCTGAAATACATAGTTCATCTGCTTTTGAAGAACTTTATAAAGCTATTGAAAATAAATTAAATCAAAGCTCAGAAAAAACTTCAACCCCAAAGTAGAATCCCCTCAGTTTCAAAACGCTGGGGTGCCAAAAATCAACAATCAGAAGAACAAAAAGAAACAAAAAAATTGCTGTATCAAGCTTGTGATAAAAAGCTTTTCAAATCAGTTTCAATATTATCTGTTCTAGAAATTTCTAAGAAAGCTTTATCGACCACAGATCTTCAAAAATTACTAAAAGACGATTTGATAATTATTGATAATCTTTGGAAACAATACAGCAACAATAAATTCGGGATTTTAGTTCAAGTTAATATCTATAAAGAACAAAAAGAAGACTACTACGACTTTTGCAATTCTGTAGGTTGGAGAAGAAATGGAAGATGGGTTGGATATAACGATTTAAATTGGAGTTTAAATTCTTTTTCAGGACATCTACCTTGGTTGCAAGGTAGAAAAATATTCTTAACAGAAGAATCTATGGGAAACATTAATTTTAATTCACAAGCGTTAGATTTAGGGGATATATTCTTTAGTTCAATAGTTCTAGTTCGATCGAAGGCTTATCCCACAATAATTTCAGCGACTTTACGAATCAGCTCTGAGATCGCGACTTCTAACAAATGACTTCAGATGACCATTTGTAGCCGAGAAAAAGGGTTATTGTCCCACAGATTAACTATATGGGCATAAATAGCCGTAGTCCTGGGGTCAGCGTGTCCCAAAGCCTCTTGAATAACTCTAAGAGGTAAACCTATCTTCGTTAGCAGATAACCCACAGTATGCCTCAACCCGTGAGTTGTAACAGTCCTACTCTCTGAATGCTTCAGCGCCGCGTCCTCTAAGCATTTGTTAACAATTAGCTGCATACTGCGGCGGGTCAACCTCTTGCCAAATGAGTTTCTAGAGACGCTAACAAACATGGGAGTATCTTTGGTGAGTCGTTCTCCAGTCGCTTTTCTAGCACGAAGATAACGCTCGAGCAATTGAGCCACATCAGTTCTCAGCGGGATCACCCTGATACTGCCTTTTTCCTTAACTCGCAGACCTATTTTATTTTGACGGCGGATAATATCCCCTACATTGAGCCTGTATAGCCCTATCTGCCTGCAACCCTGCACGAGCATTAACAGCACTAAGAGACGATCGCGCAGTCCCACCATACTATTATCTTTTGGCAAGGTATCCACCAGTTCCCTTTACGCACGTCAAAATGTAATACGACAAGATTACGAATTGGTCCAGTTGGGCGATCGAGAGCGCTCGAATTTTCGCGCACACTTAATTCCTCTTTAAAAGAGCGA
>JAAUXX010013507.1_pt1 | contig 10924 bp, 9 predicted proteins | sample 7278111 | NCBI WGS metagenome assembly JAAUXX01 (sample SAMN14350116, study PRJNA611818) | marine sediment metagenome | isolation source: surface marine sediment (1.8m) | place: French Polynesia: Moorea | collected 2018-08
CAGGCCGAGCCACGCATCGGGTTCTTGAGCTCGACGGCTTTGTCCAATCACAGCGAGTTCGGCCTGATCGTCATTGCGATCGCGGCCGAGGCCGGCATCGTCGGCACGCACTGGACGGCGACGCTGTCACTTGCGATCGCATTGAGCTTTCTCCTTTCGTCGACAATCAATACGCGAAGCCACAGTCTCTATTCGCGCTGGCGCACGCGGCTCAAGCGCTTCCGAAGTCCGAAGCTCGAACGCCGACGACCGGATACCGAAGGCGTGCGTATCATCGTCCTCGGTATGGGCAATATCGGCACGGGCGTGTTCGATGCTACGCGTGAGCGTCACGGCGATAGCGTGCTGGGCGTCGACGAGAACCGGAAAAAGATCGCGACGCATCGGGCGGCCGGGCGCCGGGTGGTCGACGCCGACGCGAGCGACGTCGATTTCTGGTCGACGATCCGCCTGGACCAAGTCGAGCAGATTTTGCTAGTGCTGACGAATCACCAGGAAAACAAGCTCGTGGGCAAGCTGCTTCGCGGACTGGGCTACGAGGGCAACATCACGGCCATCATTCGCTATCGCGACCAGGCCGAAGACCTCAAAGCGTTCGATATCGAGTGTTTCGATCTGTTCAACGAAGCCGGGCGCGGCTTCGCGGAGCACGCCGAGCGCTCGCGCATTCGAAATGAAGCGCCTGGGTAGGCAGGCAGCGCGGGGCCTCTGGCTCACGCTCGGCGTCACGACGCTCGCACTGGGCGCCATCGGTGTGTTCGTTCCGCTTTTGCCGACGACACCGTTCGTCCTCGTGTCGGCATTCGCGTTCGCCCGTTCCTCCCGGCGGCTGCACGACTGGCTGCTCGCCCACAGGGTCTTTGGCAAGCTGATCGAAGACTGGCGGCGCTACGGCGCCATTGACCGGCAGGCGAAGTTGCTCAGCGTACTGTCGATGATCGCCGTGCTCGTGATCTCGGTGGTGCTAGGGGTACCGACCCACGCGATACTCATTCAGGCCATCGTATTGTCGGCGAGCGCTTACTTCGTCCTCTCCAGACCGTCGCCACCGGACCAGTCGTAGGTGACCGGTACAGGGCGCCCGGGTTCCTGCCATGCCTCGCTCTGCCAGCATCAGTACGATCGTCAATGGCGACGCCGCAATGTGCAGCATTGCCGGGCCCTTACCTGTCATCACGGATGCTGCGTGTTGCGTGCGTTATCGACGCGCTCGACGAGATCCGTGATGCGCCTCGGCACTCGCAAAGGGACAAAGCTGACCGGTCCCAGGAAGAAGATCTCCCGGCCGAAGGGGCCGGGCTCACGCACCAGCAGCGTCACACGCATCGAGAAGTAATTGATATTGACGATGTCCTCGAGGGGGATCCTCTGCTCGATAGCGCCCCGCCTGACGAGCAGGAAATCGCCGCCGTCGTGCACTTCGTCGGCAAGATTCCAGACGAAGTGCTGCATCATGATGAGCAGGGTCACCAGCATGAAGACGGCCCAGGCAATCGCGAACAGCGGTAGATCGCCCGTGGAGAGCCCGACAACGATGATCAGCACAAGCAGTCCGATCAGGAAACCCGGCATCAGTTTCTTGAGAATGAACGACACTCTTGAGATGCGTTTCAACGGGCCCAGGGCTGCTTGAAATCGGTGGAACGGCCAGCATACCTGAACGGCCTCTGGATGAACTGGAAGAAGACTGGATTCACATGGACGAGGCGGCAGGACCTCAAGGACCCCGATCGACGCGAGTACTCGTGCTCGGCGGCGCCGGTTTCATCGGTCGCCACGCCGTTGCTGGCCTTCTCGATCTGGGCAATGCCGTCGTCATCGGCAGCCGGTTCCCTGGCCCTCTTGGCAGACGCGAGGCACCGCACCCCGCGGCAGCCTCAGCATGCCAGCGTGAGATCCGGCTCGAACGCCTGACCGACAGCGACGACTGGCTACCGCTCATCGACGACGTCGATGCCGTGCTTAACTGCGTTGGCATCCTGCGGCAGCGCGGCCGCGAAACCTACGATCTCGTTCACCATCGGGCCCCGGCCGCCCTTGCCAGAGCCTGCAAGCAGCAGGGCAAGCGCTTCGTCCACGTCAGCGCGCTTGGCCTCGACAAACCCGCCCGTAGTCGCTTCCTGACGTCCAAGCTCGCGGGTGAAAAGGCCATCCGCGCGGTGGGCGGCGACTGGGTCCTTGCGCGACCGTCCTTGCTCGACGGCGTCGGAGGCTTCGGTGCGCGATGGCTGCGCGGTATCGCCCGACTCCCCGTGTTCCTTGCACCGGCCGACGCTAAAGGACGCATCGCGGCGCTCGATGTCAGCGAACTGGGTGAGGCACTCGCCCGACTCAGCGTTGCGTCGGCCCAGGATCTCAGGCTCGGCGAATCCCGTATTTTCGAACTCGGCGGCGTCGAGAGCTGGGAGTTCCGGGATTACATCTTCGCGCTGCGCCGAAGCTACACCGACAAACCCGCACTGTGCGTCCCCTTGCCCGGACTTCTCGCGCGAGCCGGAGCACACGTCTTCGACGTGCTGCACTTCTCGCCGTTTTCGTTCGGACACTGGGAACTGCTGCGCCGTGACAACGCACCAACGCACAACCGATTGCCGGAACTACTCGGCCGGGAGCCCGTGTCTGTCGTGTCGCGAAACTTTCTCAACTAGAGCCCGAGGGACGCCTTTGCGGCCTCGAGCGTGCGATCGACGCCGTTGAAGTAGTCCTCGGCCGTCTCTGCCACGGGCACGTCTGGTGCCAGCCCGTCACGTTGCGGCAGGTTTTCGCGACCCGCTATCAGAGTGCGCTGGACGGGGACGCGGATCCTGATTCCTGACTCGGGCAGCGTCAGGAAGTAAATGACGTTGGCTGTCGCGCCCGTCGGCGCGCCGCCGGTCTTCTCGCCAACAAACGTGAAGCCACCGTGATTCCTGAGCGCTGCGAGCATATGCGTGACGCCCGACGCGTTGATCGGGCTCGTCAGGATGACGACGTCGCCGTCGAACGCATGCGGCAGCGGTTCGACGGCCGCCGGCGGCGGTCCCGCAACGAATCGGTAGTAGCCATCGCCGGCAGGCTCGAACCAGGCCGGGTCGGGATCGAGCGCGGCCGGGTCCCAGGTATCGATGTGCGGCCGGATCTCTGGATCAACGCTCGTAATTCGCGTGAGCACGCCCTCGCTCTGCAGCACGGGCTTCGCAATCAGGTAACGCAGCAAGGCATCCTGCGCGTCGTTCGACCCGCCGCCGTTCCGGCGCACGTCGACAATGAGCTTGCTCCTGCCTTCGCGTTCGAGTCGCTGAAAGTAGGGTTTCAGAAACTCGACGGCGTCGACGGGCCGCCGGTAGTTAACGAAGGTATCGACGGCGAGATACGCGCCATCGTCGCCGATCGTCTCGAAGCTCACCGCGGTGTCGAAGTTTCGCGAGAAACGCTGCTCGCCCGTCAGGGCCTGGTAGGCCTCGTAGTTGATCCGCTTGGTCTTGACGTTGCGAATCAGGCCCTCGGGTGACCGGACTTCCAGGAGGACGCGGGCTGGCATCTCGAGGTCCGGCGCGAGGAAGGGCCCGAAATGATCGAGCGCACCGCCCATGAACTCGGTCCCGTACTCGATAATCGACGGTTTGACGTGATCCGTATCGCCGTCCACGGGCACGAGCGGCTCGATCAGGCTCAACCATTGGCCGACATGTGCCGTGTCGATTCTCAGAATCTCGTCGCCTCGCACGAGGTCCGGAACAGCACTCGTATCGACGTACATCCGTCCGTCGAACAACCTGAACCGGAATGGCAGGTAGACCCTGGCCGAATTGCGCGCCTCCTCCATGTCTTTGGGTAGCTCAGCCTTGGTATGGTCGCAGCGAATCTGCGCGAGCAGCAGCGACAGCTGCAGATAAAGCTCGTCGCGATCCATTCCTCTCAGAGCATCGCGTTCGATGCTGTCCCAGATGCTGTCCAGTGTTTGCTTCCGGGTATAGCGGTCGTACCCGGGATGAATCGATTCGAGCGCGTTCCGCGCGAGCGCAACGTCAGCGAGTGCCTCTTCACCGGAGAGTTCGGACGGAGTGGCCGTGGCGGCTGCCAGGATCGCGAGCAATCCCACGCTTGCCTGGCCGCGAAGGCTCCGGAATCCGTCCCTCGTAACAAATGTTTGCAGCATCTGGTTCTCCTGTGCTCGCGATCGTACCCTGATCGCTCAGTTATCGTTGCCCGGGTTGGAATACATGCGCCGCTTTGCGTTCTGGACACTGCTGCCATTCCTGATTCCGCAGGCACTATGGGTCCGCAAGACGGCACCTCGTTTTTCAGATGCTGCCGGGCCACCAAACGGTTCTGTCGGGGAGGGCCCACCGAAACATCTTGTTGCAATCGGCGATTCGATCATCGCGGGCGTCGGTGCGCCGACTCTCGACCAGGCGCTCGTCGGACAGACCGCTGCGGCGCTCGCCAGCCGACTCGGTTCGGCGGTGCACTGGCGGGCATCCGGCCGAACGGGACAGACATCGACGGGGCTTATTTCATCGCAGCTCGAGAACCTGCCCGACATCGACGCCGACTTCGTCATTGTGTCGATCGGCGTCAACGACGTGACGCGCGTCGAACGCTCGAGCCGCTTCGCGAGCAATGTTCGCCACATCGCGCGGAGGTTGCGGGATCGCTATCCTCGCGCGATCATCGGTTTCGCCGGTTTGCCTCCGCTAGGCGTCTTTCCGCTGCTACCGCAGCCGCTGCGCGCAGCGCTCGGGCTCCGAGCGGCGACGTTCAACGAAACACTCGATACGCTGCTGGCGACGATCCCCGGCGCAATCTATATCCCGGTCGACTTCAAGGCGTCAGAGGCCATGTTCTCGGACGACGGCTTTCACCCCTCGCCGCTCGGTTATGGCGAGTTCGGCAGCACTGTCGCCGACGCGTTCGTCGCTGCGGAAAGCCCCGATGGCGTCCCTCGTCCTGCCCGCATAGGGTGATCCCGAGCCAGCAACCCGGAAGTCCAATGCGCAATACCAGCGTCGAGCGCGTCATGACCGTCAAGCCCGCGGTAGTGAGCCCCGACACGAGCGTGGCCGAAGCCCGCGATATCCTCGAATTCGGTGATCTCCACCACCTGCCCGTCGTGACCGATGGCCGACTCGTCGGCATCGTCTCAACGGCCGATCTGCTCAAGCTTTACCTGATCGATAACGCGGAGCAGACGCCGTCGGGCGTCACGGTATCGAGCATCATGGCCAGCGACCCCGTGACGTTGCCGCAAAGCGCGACCCTGCGCGAGGCTGTCGAGACACTCTCTTATGGCAGCTTTCACGCCTTGCCCGTCGTCGACGAGGACGGAATGCTGGTGGGCATCATTACCTCTACGGACCTCAACCTGTATCTGCTCAAGCACCTGCCGCGCGGGGACGGCAGCCTCCGGGAGCCCAGGGACGACGACGATGGCTCGACGGCAAAGCTGGACAACGCCGCCTTCGTGGACGCCATGACGGCGCTCAAAGCCGCTCCCGCGGACGACGCTGTTGCGCGCCTCGCGCACGCCATGCTGGCCGAACGCCGGCCGCTCGAAGACGTTCGCAAGGCCGCAGAGTTGTATTTCCGTAGTGGACAGGCCGAGCGTGAACACTCGGTGCTGCTCAAGGCGTTGGCAACGGCCAGGGGTGTATCGCGCGCTATCGAGGTCTGAGGAGCGAGGAGGCTTCAGGCGCGCAGGCGTGCGTCTCGGCGGCGATCGGACTCCTTGAGCAGTTTTTTGCGCAGGCGGATGCTCTCTGGCGTGACCTCGACGAGTTCATCGTCGTCGATGAACTCGAGCGCCTGCTCGAGTGACATGCGAATCGGCGGCGTCAGCATGATGTTGTCGTCGGTTCCCGCCGCACGAATGTTCGTAAGCTGCTTGGCCTTCGTCGGGTTTACGACGAGGTCGTTCTGCCGGCTGTGGATGCCGACAATCATGCCTTCGTACACGGCCTCGCCGTGGCCGATCATGAGGCGACCACGCTCCTGCAGGTTGTCGAGCGCGTAACCCAGTGACTTGCCGTCGACCATCGACACGAGCACACCGTTGTTACGCTGCGCCAGCGCGCCGGCGACGTAACGATCGTACTTCTCGAACACATGGTAGATCAGCCCCGTACCCGACGTGGCCGTCAGGAATTCCGTGCGGAAACCGATCAGGCCGCGCGTCGGGATGCGGTAGTCAAGGCGAACCCTGCCCTTGCCGTCGGGCACGATCGCAAGCAGTTCCGCCTTGCGATCGGCGAGCTTCGACATGACGGCGCCCTGGTAGTCCTCTTCGAGGTCCACCGTGAGCTGTTCCCAGGGCTCCAGGCGTTCGCCGTTCTCCTCGTGGAAGATCACCTCGGGGCGCGACACGGCGAGCTCGAAACCTTCGCGGCGCATATTCTCGATCAGCACGGACAGATGCAGCTCGCCCCGGCCTGATACCCGGAATTTGTCGGGATCGTCCGTCTCTTCCACCATCAATGCGACGTTGTGCTTGAGTTCCTGCTCTAAGCGCTCGCCGATCTGGCGGCTGGTCAGAAACTTGCCTTCCTTGCCGGCGAACGGCGACTTGTTGACCTGGAAGGTCATGCTGATCGTCGGTTCGTCGACGGCAAGCGCCGGCAGGCCCTCGGGCTTGTCGCGCGGGCATAGCGTGTCGGATATGTCGAGATCGTCGATGCCGCTGAACACGATGATGTCGCCGGCCGAAGCGGCCTCAACCTTGACGCGTTCGAGGCCGTGAAAGCCGAACAGTTCGAGAACGCGGCCGTTGCGGGTCGCGCCGTCGGCCGCGACGATGCTGACGGGCGAGTTAGCCGTAATCGAGCCGCGCTGTACGCGACCAATGCCGAGAACGCCAACGTAGCTGTCGTAGTCGAGGCTCGAGACCTGTAGCTGCAGGCTCCCGTCCGGATCGACGTCGGGTACGGGTACCTCGCCGACGATCGCTTCGAACAAGGGCGTCATGTCGCCGGACCGAACGTCGGCTTCGCTGCCGGCGTAGCCTTCGAGTGCCGACGCGTAGATGACGCTGAAATCGAGCTGATCGTCCGTGGCGCCAAGCCGGTCGAACAGATCGAAGGTCTGGTCGAGTACCCAGTCGGGACGCGCGCCATCGCGATCGATCTTGTTGATCACGACGAGCGGCTTGAGACCGCGCGCGAACGCCTTCTGCGTGACGAATCGCGTTTGCGGCATGGGCCCGTCAACAGCGTCGACGAGCAGCAGGACGCTGTCGACCATCGACAGTACGCGCTCGACCTCGCCCCCGAAGTCGGCGTGACCCGGCGTATCGACTATGTTGATCCGGTAATCGCCCCAGGTGATCGCCGTATTCTTGGCGAGGATCGTAATGCCTCGCTCTCGCTCGAGATCGTTCGAGTCCATGACGCGCTCGGGCGTCGCGGCGCGCGCGCCAAGCGTCCCGGACTGCTTCAGCAACTCGTCGACGAGTGTCGTCTTCCCATGGTCAACGTGCGCAATGATCGCAATGTTGCGCAGCTTCGAGATATCGGTCATGGCGGGTCTCAGGATTCAGGCGCTTTCGACTTTTTGCCCTGCTTCTGGGCGAGCGCTTCTTTCTCGACGACCTTGTTGATTTTCCATTGCTGCGCTATCGAGAGAATCGTGTTCGTCACCCAGTAGAGAACGAGCCCGGCCGGGAAGAACGCGAAGAAGCCAGTGAACATGATCGGCATGATCTGCATGACGCGGGCCTGAACCGGGTCTGTCGGAGCCGGGTTGAGCTTCTGCTGCATGAACATCGCGGCGCCCATGATGAGCGGCAGAATGAAGTAGGGATCTCGCGATGACAGGTCCGTTATCCAGAGCGCGAACGGTGCCTGCCTCATCTCGACACTTTCGACGAGCACCCAGTAAAACGCGAGGAAGAACGGCATCTGTATCAGGATTGGCAAGCAACCCGCCGCCGGATTGACCTTCTCGCGCTTGTAAAGCTCCATCATCTGCTGCGACAGCGCCTGGCGATCGTCCTTGTAGCGCTCCTGCAGCGCTTTCATGCGGGGCTGCAGGTTGCGCATCTTGGCCATCGAACGACCCGATGTCTCGGTCAGCTTGTAGAAGGCCAGTTTGATCAAGAGCGTAACGATGACGATCGACCAGCCCCAGTTGCCGACGAAGCCGTGTATCCAGTCGAGCAGCCAGAACATCGGCTGCGAAAGGATGCTCAAGAATCCGTAGTCGACCGTAAGTTTGAGCTTGGGATTGAGCTCTTCGAGCTGGCTTTGAAGCTTCGGACCGACGAAGAAAGTGCGACTGAACGTATGCGCGCTACCCGGTTCGATCGTTTGCCTGGCGCCGACCGTGCTTTCGATCAGCTGGTTGCCGCTGACGCCGAGCTGAAACGCATATTGCTGGTCCGGTGTCGGCAGCGCGGCAATCAGGAAGTGCTGCTGAATCGCGGCCACGTAGGCATTGGCGCCCGAGAACGAGAACGGCTCATCCATGAGGTCCTTGCGATCGAGCTTCTCCGATTTCTCGCCGTCGAAGAACAGGGGCCCGTCGAACGAATAGGAACTGACGTCGAACATCGAACGTTCCTGCTTCTTCGACCGGCGCAGGATTTGCGAGTACTGATCGGCCGTCCAGGACTCTGCACTGCCGTTCGTCACGCGTTGCTCGAGTTCGATGGCGTACTGCCCGCGACGGAACGTGAATTCCTTGACTACCTCGATTCCGCTGCCATCGGACCACGTGAGCGGGACGCGAATTTCGTCACTCGAACCGAGCTCAAAGCTCGTTTCCCGCGCGCTGAACAGGGACTCGTGGGTCGGCGCTGGCCCGGTCGAGCGCAGCCCGGTCCGCAAAACGCCCAGATTGGCGGTCGTTGGACTCAAGAGCTCGACGAGCGTATCGGGTTGATCCTTGGCGACCGGATAGTTGAGCATCGTCGCCTGGATAATCGATCCGCCGCGCAGGCTAATGACGTAGCGCGCGACATCGGTTGATACCGTAATCGTCCCGGCATTGCCGGTCTCGACTTCGGCGGCCTCGGCGTTGCCGGCCGCGGGAATGGACTCCGGCGCGTTGACGTCCGGCAGCGCCTCGGGGCTCTCAGGCAGGACCAGCTCGGGCAGGGCTTCAGCCTCGGAAGGCAGCTCTGCATCCTGAGCCTGTTCGGCTGTCGGCGCTACGGCTCGGGGTCCGTAGTCCTGTTGCCAGGCCTGGTACGTCAACCAGAGCATCAGGCCGAAGAAGGCCCACACGATTAGGCGCTGGTTATCCATGCGTTTTTCGAGTCCTTTTAGCCGGTCCGGTTGGCGATGCGTCGCCAGTGCGCTTCGAGGCTGGCTGTGAGCTCACGGTTCGAGGCCAGCGCCGCCGCCGGTTGATTCAACACGACGAGATCCCGGCCTTTCAGCGATTCCTGGTGCAAACGGAATGACTCCCGGACGACTCGCTTGATGCGGTTTCTGGCCGTCGCGCGTCGGCAGTGTTTCTTCGAAATTGCGAGGCCGAGCCGTGCCGGGGCGTCATCATGACGCTGCCGGGCCAGTACGGTAAAGCATTTGTCGCGGCTGCGCCGGGCTTTTTTGAAGACCCGGCCATAGTCCGCTTTATCGAGAAGTCGCTGGTCTTTCCCGAACGGGAATCCGGTCGGAGACTGCAACGGTCAGGGGCCGGTGCCCGAGGGCGAGCGGAGCGGCCAGGCGCCTACTGCGGCGTCAGGCGTGCGCGGCCCTTGGCGCGACGGCGCTTGAGCACGAGGCGGCCGGCCTTGGTGGCCATGCGGGCGCGAAAACCGTGGGTGCGGGCGCGCTTCAATTTGCTGGGCTGGTATGTGCGTTTCATCGTCGAAACCTGAGTATTCGGGCGCGCGTTTCGGGGGCGCTCCGGTCAAAAGGGCGGCAAGAGTATAGAGTCATGGTTTGGGTGTCAATAGAAGCGCCCAAAGCCCTTGAAACCAGTGGTTTTCGGCCCGCATCAAGGGCTGTGGATAAGTCTGGCGGGAGCCCCGGTTTCGGGCTAGACTCTTCGGCCTTCCGGCGTCGTCCGAAACGCCGTTTCTAGTCTCGTTGGGGAAAGAGGTCCGGGTGACCGACAGTAATCTGTGGAACCGCTGTGTTCGGGAGCTCAAAGCCGAGTTGCCCGAAAACCAGTTCAATACCTGGATACGCCCCCTGCAGGCTGTTGAGGAAGGCCAGTCTCTCAGGTTGCTCGCGCCGAACCGATTTGTCGTCGACTGGCTGCGGCAACACCATGTGGACCGTATCGACGAGATTCTCCGCGGCGTCGACCCGTCGGTCAGCCTGATCGTCGAGGTCGGTTCCCGTGTGCAAACCCCGGAACCGCTGCCGCGTACCGACCGGCCTCCGCCCGCGTCGACGAACGGCGGCGCCAGGCCTGCAGACCCCGTGTCTTCGAGGGTCAGTCCGAGTTTCACGTTTGCGAGCTTCGTCGAAGGCAAGAGCAACCAGCTCGCACGGGCGGCCGCGAGCCAGGTTGGCGAGAATCCGGGCAAGTCGTACAACCCGTTGTTCATATACGGCGGTGTCGGCCTGGGCAAGACGCACCTGATGCATGCCATCGGCAATGAGATTCTCAAGGCAAAGCCGGATGCCCGCGTTGCCTACGTTCATTCCGAGCGATTCGTCGGTGACATGGTCAAGGGGCTGCAGCACAACCGTATTTCAGAGTTCAAGCGATCCTACCGTTCTCTCGATGCCCTCCTGATCGACGACATCCAGTTCTTTGCCGGCAAGGACCGTTCCCAGGAGGAGTTCTTTCACACGTTCAACGCTTTGCTCGAGGGCCAGCGGCAAATCGTACTGACCTGCGACCGATACCCGAAGGAAGTGAGCGGCCTCGAGGAGCGGCTGAAGTCACGATTCGGCTGGGGCCTGACGGTCGCGATAGAACCCCCGGAGCTCGAGACGTCGGTCGCAATTCTCATGAGCAAGGCGAGTGCCGAGGGTGTCGAGCTGCCGGAGGA
>JAAUXX010020081.1_pt1 | contig 10895 bp, 10 predicted proteins | sample 7278111 | NCBI WGS metagenome assembly JAAUXX01 (sample SAMN14350116, study PRJNA611818) | marine sediment metagenome | isolation source: surface marine sediment (1.8m) | place: French Polynesia: Moorea | collected 2018-08
GCCCATGGAACGCAAAAGCCGTCGCCCGGCCCTCTCTCTGCGGTCTTGCCGAGCTTAAGTTAATGACATTGTTTAGCCGATAGCAAACACGCTATCACTGGTGGGCGCCGGCGAACCATTGGGCTTAAGGCCAAGCGGCTACCACCAGAGCCGAGTTAACGCCAAAAATGGATACCAATGGCGCCTACATCAATGCGCGTGCAAAGCCACCTTATCCAGCCTGTCAGGCATGCTATATTAGGGCCTGTTAGTACTCCATCCCTTCCAGACGGAACCGGCACCATATAATACCAACCACACAAGGGGCAAAATCATGGCTAAGATCTTGGCGCTAAAATGTACTGATGAGCCGCACCTGCAGTGCAATATCCCAGGCGCGGTGGAAGTTGTTTACCCGCGCAATGCCGCCGATGTTTCGGTGGCGGCGATTCCCGCTTCGCACAAAAAAGAAATCGACTACATCGTTATGTATGGCAGCCACGGGGATTTTACCGGCGGCAGCCCATCGCAGCTCAATGGCTTGAGCGCCGCGGCGGCGGAAACGCTCGCGGGAAAGTTGCTGAGCCTCAATATCTCGGCCTATTCCATCATTCTCGACTGCTGCTTTAGCGCCGGGTTCATTCCCATTTACCGCAGCCTGCTGGTGCAGGGTCGCACCAAGCCCGGCACTATTTTGTGCCACTGCGGCAGCGCGGCGGGCACCATGGCGTCAAATTTGGGCTCATCGCAATTTACCGTCAGGCAGGCCGCCACCACCAAACTCGAAGACCTCGGCAACCTGGGGCTCGATTTTGTCTCTTTGGGCGTTTATGTCGACGGCCGCTCCAGTCCCAATTATCACATTAAGTCGGTAGGCAACCTGCAGGCGGCCAGTACGGAATACGTCGCGGCCATCGCCGGCGGGCCAAGCGAAGCGGCCGATGTGAATGGCTTGAAGACTTACCTCAGAGACGAGGGAATCAATGTCAAGGAATCGGCGTTACAAACCGTAAAAACCGTTATGCAAAACGCGATAATTGTTTGACAGAATTCCATAGTGTACGCCAAAAATCGGGCAGCATAGGCGCCCCGATAATTTGATAAAAGGGCGAGCGCTAAGGGCACTTCAAATGGGTTGCTAGTCATTTTCTGGTCGCTCGTTGGGAAAGTTGATCCTCACAGTTTCATCTGATGAAGTAAAAGATGCGTTCTTTTTTGAAGTAGCATTACTACTTTCTCCATCGAGCACCGGCATCACCCACGGCTTCCAGCCACCATCAATTGGTGACGGCCGGATGTACTGGTCATCTGGAAAGCTGGAGTTAACATCCAAGGACCAGATTGTCTCTCTAACCATAGTTATAGTTTCTGCATCATCACTAGAAGCATCATTGACGACAAGCCATAGCCGGAAGTTATCTTTGATTTCGATATCTTCATTGCTCACATCCGTATACTTCCACGACCCTAGGGTTTTACCATCGAAATCAAAAGATGAGTGGAAATGAAACGCAACATTATTAATCGACGGCGAATCCTCAGAACTAATGGTTGCAAAAAGGGTGTGTTTTCCACTTGTATCAACCAGAAAAGGTTTCAACTTTTCGGGTCGTTCAGCTTCCTCTGGGTAAATAGGATAATACGGGAAGGTATCCGAGCGTGAATCGACTGTTGCTTCTCCTGGCAAGGCGGGCAAATGTCGGGAGTTTATTTGCTTCGGTACAATAAGATAATCTCCGTCCGTCGCATTTTCGCTCCAGGCCACTTCGGGCTCGGTATAATTAACACTTCGATAGCTCGGCGCTGTAACGTCTCCGTTGGGCAATCGCCTTTGATTCTCGTAATTTTGCACAAACCCCACGCTTAGCCCACTGAGCTGGGGTATTTCGCTGATTTTACAGCTGTCTTTGATCGCGAGGGTTGGCACCAACAAGGCTTCACCTCTCATTGTCATCAATGGTTTTAACCTGCCTGGACGGTTGGGATCATCTGGTGGACCGTATAACGTAGATTCCTTTCGGCTATGATCCAAGCGATAGGGCTCCCCTACACGGGTATACAGCTTGGTCCTAAACCAAAATACCGTCATACGTTGAGTCGCCTGTAAAGCCGGCTTATCGATAGCGCTGGCTTTGATCACCACGTCACCAGCCTCCTCGCTTACCTTGACTCCGGAGATATTGAAGCGAACCCAACTACCATCTGCAGGCAATGTCATATTTAACGCGTAGTCCCCCTGATTGCCAGAACCCTGAGACCTAAAATCGACCTGATATCCTGGATTCGTGAGCCTGACCGCAAGCGGCGTCTCGCTGCCTGTCACTCTGATATAACCCGCCACCGTGGGCCTAGTCGATATATAGCCATCCCCTTGCTTTTTAACGGTAAAATCACTGTCGAACATGACCAAATCGTCACATTTTTGAATAATATCTTTGCTGGTGATTTGGATCTGTATTCTAGGCGCATTTTTCTCATCGTGAGGTGTATTCATAGGGTTCTTATCGATTTCTTTATCAATTAATGTCGATAAAAAACCCTCTGGATCACGGTAGAAATCAGGGTGCTTATTCGATTGATTGATACCCACCGCTACGTTCACCAACGTGGGATAGAGCATTTCTTTTTTTTCTAGCGCAGAAAAATGCGGGCTTCCGAGAATTGCAGGAACATTCTCCGCAATCGCGTCAAAGGCTTGTTTTTCGCGCCCATTTAGACCTTTTGCCTCAATATTCGCCTGGGCAAAGTTCAGGAAACCTTCGATACCTCCCGCGCTTGCCGCATCCATCCAACCGGGTGTCATGAGGTCTACCCAATTAAACCAAATTGTCGCGGTAGCGAGCCCTGTCCCCACGAGCTTGCCCAAAGCGCCAAGCAGCTTCCCCGCTTGTGAGGCAGATGGCGATAAATTGGATCCTCCGAAACCATTTCCGGTCGCTTTTGAAGTGGCGTTGATTAATCGCTCTAAAGCCGCTCTCTGTTTGGCAATCGTTGTGTCCACAGATGTCTGTGCGAGAACGAACCGATCGTTAGTGTTGGATAAGCGGGTATCTGATCGCAAGCTGTCTACTGGGATAGGCGGTTTGAAATTAACAATGCTATTGAATTGCGCCAGCGCGTCGTGAGGAATATTCGCCGAGCTGATCAAGGCGGACTGATTGAGATCCGATACTACGTCTAAACTCTGGAAGCTGGCATTCCGGCCATTCACGACATAAAGATTACCCACGGCGCTCTTTCACCTCTATTGGAATCTACTACTAACCATTGGAGTCTACTATTAACCTCGCATGCATTCATGCCGGGTTAATCGCCTCATAGGGATATGAGGCCATGCCTCGTATGGCGCATGCGAACCGGGATGCCGGCCCACCTTAAAAATCAAGGGTTTTCGCACAAAGCCGCCAATCTTTAAGGGCGGCATGCAAAACGATCAGGAAGATAGTTTTGCATGCCGGGTTGATAATGATACTAAAACTGCTATGTGCCGCTATAGGCCGTTCGCTATAGGCCCCTCAACCACTAATTCCCCGCCGTAAACGCCGTAATCACCGGTAGGCGGGCAGCGCGCCAGGCGGGGAAAACGCCGCCCACCAGGCCAATCACCAAGGCCAACACCAGCCCCTGGCGAAAGGTCTGGGCGGACATGTCGAAGGAAAACACGATTTGCGAAAAGCTGCCGCCCAAGGTGGATGCGGTGATGCCATCGAAAAACAGATAGGCGGCGATAGTGCCGATGAAACCGCCAATCACGGCCAGGGTGAGGGCCTCCACCAGGGTGCCGACAAAAGCCGAGCCGTTGCTGAAGCCGATGGCCCGTAGCGTAGCGATCTCGACGGCGCGCTGGGAGACGGACGTGTACATGGTGTTCAATGCGCCGGAGATCGCCCCCAGCGCCATGACAATGGCCAATGGCCACCCGAGGTAAAAGATCAGATCGGAGGTGCCCTTGGCCTGCTCGTTGAAATAATCGCGCTCGGTCCAGATGTCGAGATTGAGCTGCGGATCGTTTTCGATAAACGCCTCGATAGCGGAAATATCGCCCGGGGTCGCCAGCGCGATCCGCGCCACCTGGTAGGATGGGATGCGATTGAACTGGCTCTGCAGGATTCTGGCATCGGTCCACAATTCGCTTTCAAAGACTGAACCGGTGGCGGCAAAAACACCCACCACCGTCCACGTGGCGTTGCCCAGCTTGACTTGCGAATTCAATTCGAAACCGGTGAACTCGCGCAACACGCCGGCGCCGACGACGATTTCGTTCTTGCCCGGCTCAAACATGCGGCCCTGGGTAATGCTCACCCCTCCGCGCATCGCTATGCCTCGCTCAGACAGGCCGCGAAAGGGCAGATTCACCTCACTGCCGGTAGCGCGTTTATAACCGTCGACGATCACGTACAGCTCGGCCGACACGATCGCCCCCTGCGCATCTTGCTTAATGCCCGGCGCGGTGGCCAGTAAACTCACCTGGTCGCGCATCAGCACGCTATTGAGCTCTGCCTGCGAGCCCTCGCGCATCACTACCGCCAGGGCGTCGGAGCCGGAGCTGGCCACCGTGGTGCGAAAACCGTTGGCCATGGCCAGAAAAGCGAGCAACACCGCCACCACCACCGCCACGGCGATAATGGTGGCCAGCGACATCCAAGTTCTCTGCGGCAAGCTGCGGATATTCATGGCCACGACCGCCAATATTTGACTGATTAACGGATGCATATTGCTACCCCCGACTCAAGGCATCGACAGTGTTGAGCCGCATGGCTCTAAGCGCCGGGAAAAACCCGGTAACAAAGCCCAGCGCCAGCATGTAGGCGACGGCGGCGGCGAATATGTCCCCGGTCATCACTAGATTCGGCAGAATGCTGCGGATTTGCGGTACGTTGGTCAAGCCCAACAGCGCGTAGTAGGCCAGAACCGTGCCGATCAGACCGCCCAGGCAGGCGAGAAAAATCGACTCCGACAGCACCATGCGAAAGATGCGCGCGGCGGTAAATCCGAGAGTTTTCAACACCGCGATCTCCCGGGTTCGCTCGCGCACGGCCAGCGCCATGGCGTTGCCGACGATCAACAAAATGGTAAAAAAGGCCGCCAGCACCACCGAGGTGAGAATCAGGCCAATGCTGCCAATCTGCTCGATAAAGGCTTTGTTGAAGGCTTTTTCGGTGCTGGTTTCGGTTTCCGCGGCGGAATTGGCGAACAGGGCGTCGATATCCTTGGCCACCTGTTCATTTAGCTGCGGATTGTCAGTGGTGAGCATCAGCCAGCCGATCCAGTCATCGCCGAAGGTCTGGGTTTCGATAAAGTATTTGTAATGAAAGAGCAGATAATTGGTGTCGGTCTGTTTGTCCTCGGCGCTGAAAATGCCGCTCACCACCATGTCCCACACGTGGCTGCCGTCGGCCTTGGAGAAAATATTGGAGGAAATGGGGACGCGATCGCCAACCCGCCAACCTTTGGTGCGCGCCAGGGCTTCGCCCACGATCATGCCCTGGCGGTCGTTGAACCAGCGATCGATCGCCGCGGACTCCAGCCGCAACTCGGAATAGACGTCGAGATAGGTGGGGGGATCCACGGCAATGCCCACCAGTGGCCGGCGCTGATCCTGGTGATAGGCGCCGAACCAATTGGCGTGGCTGACATGCTTCACCCCTTCCACATTTTTGACTTTATTGAAATAGGCCAGCGGCAGGGGTTGGGTAAAGTTAATTTTATTGACCACGATCAGGCGGTTGTCGGCCGACAGCTCGATGCCCGCACCAAAGGCGCCCTTGAGCGCACCCAGCAGTCCGAAGAGAAAAAACGCGGTCAGAATGGCAAAGGTGTTCAACATCAGGCGCAACTTGTTGCGGCTGAGATTTTTCATGATCAGATATACGTCTTTCACGCCGCTAACTCCTTGTCGACGAAGCGGCCTTTATCCAGATGCACCAGGCGCTTGGCGTACTTGGCCGCCTCGGGGTCGTGGGTGACCATGATCAAGGTCTTGCCAAAATCGTTATTGAACAATTTCAGTATCTCCAGGATTTCCTCCGCAGTGGCGCGATCCAGGTCGCCGGTGGGTTCGTCGCAGAGCAGAAAGTCGGGGTCGGACACCAGCGCCCTGGCGATGGCCACCCGCTGCTGCTGCCCGCCGGAGAGTTCCTTCGGCAAATGGCGGGCGCGGTCCTCCAAGTTCACCAACTTGAGGGCCGCCTGCACACTTTTTTTACGTTGCGCGGCGTTGAGATTTTTTAGCAGCAGCGGCAGTTCGACATTGCGCTCGGCGCTGAGCATCGGCATCAGATTGTAAAACTGAAAAATAAAGCCGACATGGTCGGCCCGCCACTTCGCCAGTTGGCCTTCCGAGTAGCCGCTAATATTCTCGCCGGCAAACCGAATCTCACCCCCGGTCGGCCGGTCGACCGCGCCCAGCATATTCAACAGGGTGGTTTTGCCCGAGCCCGACGGCCCCATGATAGAAAGAAAATCCCCTTTCTTAATCGCCATATTCAGCCCCTCAAAAATGGTGATTTCTTCCTTGCCCTTGACGAATTTTTTCGACACATCTTTTAGCTCAAACAACAACTCATCACTCATACACTGACCCCTTATCCTGAATTGTTAACCCCGCATGCATTTATGCCGGGTTAGTGGCTTAAGACTATTTTAAGAACGCGACTTTAACCCCCATATCGGGAAGAATGCGCGCATCATTAACTTCGATTTTTATGCGCACCCGCACCGTGGCCTTGGCCCGGTCCGCGCTGGGAATAATGGCGATGACACTGGCGGGAATATCCCACTTCGGGTAGGCGTCCAGATTGGCCACCACTTTTTGCGCGGGGTAAACGCGGCGAATAAAGGCCTCGTTGACGTCGACCTCGATCTCCAACGATTGCATGTCGACAATCGTGCAAATCCCGGTGCGGGTGAATCCGCCGCCGGCGGAACTGGGCGAGACAATCTCGCCAGGCTGCGCGTTTTTCACCGTCACCACTCCGGCAAAAGGCGCGCGAATGGTGTGATTGTCATAGTGTTCCTGCTGCTGCGCGACCTGCAGGCGCGCCACTTCAATATCCGCCTTGGTGGTGGCAAGAGCGGAGAGAGATTTATCGAGATTGGCGCGCGCGCGCGTCATTTCCGCCTCACTGGAATAATTATCACTGCCCAAACTGCTGACGCGTTGCAGCACCCGACGGGCTTCGTCCAGATCCGCCTCGATACTTTGCAGACGCGCTTGTTGCACGCGCACATTGGCCTTGGTCAGCTCCAGACCCACCCTGGCCGCGGAATCATCGAGGCGCGCCAGCACCTGCCCCTCGCCCACCTCCATGCCCTCCTCCACATTGACTGTGGTAATCCGCCCCATAATTTCCGCCGACACGGTGGCCACCAGTCGGGCGGTGATATAGCCGGAAGCATTGAGGATGGGCTCGCCCGCACCGGCGCTGTTCCCCACGGCCGGTGTGACAGTCGGAGCTATATCGCTCTCCCGCGCCGCTGCCAAGGGCGGCGAAAGCTGCGCGTCAACGCCAACAGTTGGGGGTTCAGTTTCACCGCCGATCAATAAGTAGACGAGCAAGGCGCCAAATAGCATTGACGCAACGGCAACGCCCGCCGTTAACTGCGGCGACAATCCCGCACGGCTTGGCGGACTCTTGGCAATCGCCAATTGGCTAAGAAGTTCACTTTTGTTCGCTTTACCCTGCCCCATCGGTCACCCCATTGTCCAAGCGGTCCTAACCACCAAAGGCGACTATCCTATGGGCATTAGAATTTGGCCGCAAGGCCATTTCGAAGACACTGGCCAGTTCTGCTCGCCATCAGCACCAAAAGGGAGGCCTCGTTAAAAATAGCCTGTATTTCCGACAAATTGACAGCAACGTCTATATGCCAAAAGCGATAGGTGTGCGCACCGAGCAGTTTGCGCAAACCCACTGATCCCAATCTGTCATGTCAACGTATCAAGCGGATGGTTTACATTCAGAAACGCACACTCGAAGCACTCAGCCGGGAGACAAACCAATGGATGATTCCGCCCGAATGTGGGTCGAGCGCCTGCAAAATGGCAATTGCAGCGAACAGGACTATGCCGAATTCGATCGCTGGATCGCAACTGACAAAGCGCGCCAACTCGCCTTTGAGCGGGCAAGATGCCTTTATTTAAATGTCGACCTTCTCACCAGCAGGGAAACTTCGACGCCAATACCGCGGCAATCCGTCACCCGCACGGCGCCAGCCGACCCAGACAGTCGGTCGGCGCGCCCCATCACCGCATTTGCGCCACCTATCGCCATCATATCGCTAGCGTGCTTCTTGCTATCGGCGCTTGGTGTCTTTTGGTGGCTGCCGCTCGTCAAGAATACGTACACCACGGAAATTGGCAAGCAGAGGGTAGTGACCTTGGCGGATGGCACTAAGGTGACGCTCGATACCGATAGCCAAATTCGCGTCGCCTATCGGGAGGATGAACGCCGCGTCGCGCTGCAACGGGGCCGCGCCTACTTCGATGTTGCGCCCAACCCGGCGCGCGCCTTTATCGTCGTCGTCGACAATGGCGAGGTGAAGGCGGCCGGCACGGCGTTCAGTGTGCACAAAGCGCAGCAAGGGATTGAGGTCGCTCTGCTCAAAGGCGAAGTTGAAGTACAGCCGGACACCACATCGGCACCCCCCCGCCGAACGGAGATCCTGACCTCGGGAGAGCAATTGATTTACCAATCCGACGGCGGCGTGCAACGGGCGAGCATCGCCAATCTCAATGAGCGCATGAGCTGGTTTACGGGGAAGTTGATTTTTTCCTCGAGACGCCTGGCCGATGTGGTGAAGGAGGTCAATCGTTATTCAGAAAAGACCATTCGACTGGCTAGCCCGAAACTACACGATTTGGAAATCGATGCAGTATTCAACATCGGCGACTTAGAAACTTTCGTGCTCACCCTGCAGTCCAGCTTCGATCTCATGGTCATGCGCCAACTCAATGGCGACATTGAATTAAAGAACCGGTAACGCTAATGGCTTACGCAAAAAGCACAACAAATAAGCTGAAATCAGAGGGCGGCATCCACCCCCGTATTATATGGAGTTATATAACGACAATGTTTTCAGCTTGGGGACCCTTTTGACCCTGCGTCACCTCAAATTCAACTTTTTGTCCTTCAGCAAGTGTTCGAAAACCGGAACCTGAAATTGCGCTATAGTGAGCGAATACATCGGGACCGGATTCCTGTTCAATAAAACCGAAGCCCTTCGCTTCGTTGAACCATTTAACGGTACCAGTGATTTTAGACATATCTGCATCCCATTGTTCAAGAGTAACTTATGCCCCAAAATGAGGCTCATGAGCCAGAGAAGTGTTGCTATTACTTATGAAGAACAGGACGAAGAACCGAGAAGAGCCGTCGAAATTGTGTGCATAAATATAAAACACCTTCCAAGCACGTCGGATTATATGACCTTTTCCGCCTCAGTCAAAGGGTATTTTTATTACAATTATAACTCCATCATCATTAATAGCGACAAATGTAAATCTACTCTCTAAATACCTATTTTTTAGGCATTATCTCATTTTTATAAAAGAATAATTACTACGCAAATAGGCTTAGTTTGGCGTCAGTCACTACCAGTAAATAATTAGCGGTAAATCAGGCCTGAAATCTTTACTCGAACCCAGCGCGCATTCGCTAAACTCGATTTCCATTAAATGTTCTTTCCCGTGGACAACTGACAAACTCTCGACGCTATTCAATTGTGTAAAAATTTTCGACTCCATCTTCGCGGTGGTATGAATTCTCACGCGGGCGACGGTTTTAAATTTACCCGTCTGGGCCAGCGGCTCAAAGGGCTCCAAGAAGGGAAGAAAGATACACAGCGGCTGGTCAATCTGCGCCGAGTTGGCGGCGATGTGGAAAGCTTTGGGGGCAGGGAAATAATCGGGCTGATAAGACCACCCCTCGAAGGGCGCAATCTCGTCTGAGTGTTCTTTTTTGCGCACTACCAAGCCGAAAGGCGAGGCCGCAACGCTGCTGCTGCGGGCAAGCAGATGCAGCCCGGTGCCGGGACCGCTGCGCGCTTCGCGTTCATCGCGTATCCAGAGCAACTCCAGCATAGTATTGGCAAAATAAAAACGCCGATTGGCGGTACCCTGGCCCGGATGTGTATTACCCACGCCTTCCTCCAGCCCCAGCTTAACCAGAGCATCACCGCATGCGGCTCCCGGAGACACGAGAATAAAAAAATGATCAAGTATTAATTCCATAGGCCATACAGCATAAAAAAGTATTACTACTTTAGTCCTAATACCGTGCCAGTCGATCAGTCTTGGCGGCACAAATTAAATCGTTCTTGTGCAAACCCCGTATGGCGTGGGTCCACCAGGTCACCGTGACTTTACCCCGCTCGGTCAGCACCGCCGGGTGATGCCCTTCACTCTCCGCGAGGTCAAAGACGCGATTGGAAAAGGCCATCGCCGCTTTGAAACTCTTGAACTTGTAAACTTTTTCAAGCTGCATGATCTCGTTCCGTATCTCAATATTCCAGTCCGGAATTTCTCCCATAAGCTGCGCCAACTCCTCCTCGCTAACTTGCGGCGCGCCGGCGCGACAGGCTTCACATCTTAGTTCATTCAATTGTGTCACTATACTTCCCCCTCAATGTACAGGTTTGCGATTAACTCGTCTCCATCCGGACACGCGCATCCTACGCTTTTTCTGGACGGGTACTATTAACCTGGAAATTAAATAGGTGGTCCTGACCTATCTAATTGTCACCCTTAAAAACGGGCGAAATTGCGTGAAATTACTTGTTTTTAGGGTGGTCCGGCATCCCGGTTCGCGCGCGTCTCCGACTCGCGGCGGTGCGTCCCTGCAACGCAATTAACCCGGCATATTTGAATGCCGGGTTAATAACAGCCTTGCTAACCCGCGTGTTTCTCTTTAGCCGGA
>JAAUXX010005108.1_pt1 | contig 10890 bp, 12 predicted proteins | sample 7278111 | NCBI WGS metagenome assembly JAAUXX01 (sample SAMN14350116, study PRJNA611818) | marine sediment metagenome | isolation source: surface marine sediment (1.8m) | place: French Polynesia: Moorea | collected 2018-08
AACGATGGTAGGTTGGTAGTGTTGGGGGTGTTTCCAAGACCGTCTGCAGCATGGATGCTGCAGCCGAGCCCCCAGGGAGGGGTTCACGGCGTGTCTTGGAAACACCCCCAACACTGCCAGCCGGCGGCAAAACCAACGATTTTATCTTAAGTAAGTGCCATTACACCCTGACCCTAGCTTTTAGTTGCCGACAATAACTCTAGAGCGATATAGGCCGGAGTTTTACCTATACCCTTTTTGTGTGCCGATACTTCTGGTGTCGCTTTTACCCAGGATTCAATGTCGAGAATTTGCTTTCCATCCCTGGTTGTGGCCACGACAAACTCATAGAAAGATTGATCGTCCGCCAGCCAAGTACCGTACCATAAAGTGCCGGCTTGATCTGGGATATCGCTGAGCAGGATAAGAATACCCCTATTCAACTGCTGGCCATTTCTAGCAAGCAGATCCCCTAACCACACGATGGATGCGGCCTTCTGTGCGCACATCTTCATTTCAAGAAACATAAGCGCATTTTGCTGCGCAATGCTCTTATTCTTTAGCTTGCGAAGTTCTTCGATATTCATTGCAGAGTTAACGCCGTAAGCCGCTGCGGTTTAAAGCGGCTCGTGGCGAAGCGGAAAGGCGGGTTGAATTTCTAGGCTGCCTTGCCCCGTGAGTTTCGTATGTCAAAATGTGTATGCTCATGTGTAAACAGAAGTATAGTTATGTCTATTTCATTCTTCGACAAAAACTGCCAGCATATTGCACTGCATTCGTATTAACGCACACATTGTGCAACCCCCTTGAAGTATTCAGTCCCTGTGCAAAATTTCCGTGGCGCCCAGCGCCTCGGCGTTCCTATAGGTTTTGACGGGCGTCACCGCCAGATCCGCTTCAAGCCTTGGGTTGTCCAGAATTTCCTCGATGAGCGGGCTGGTCTCGATCTCCGGATTGAGCCACTCCTCGATTGCCGCCTTGTCCATTGGCAGGAACAGGGGAAAGGCCTTGTCGTGGTAACGGCTAAACCGATGGTGCGGTGGCCGCGTGATAACGGCGAAAGACCTCACGCGGGTGCCATCGGCCAGCGCGTAATCCTTGTATAGGCACCCCAGGGCAAAACCTTCGCTCGATGTCATCAGGTAGCGCTGCTTGCCCTGGGCTTCGCCGATCTCGGTCGCCAATACCAGCCCGCGGCTGGTTCTGGCGGCGGTGCGCCACAGGGGTTTGCGCAGGTCTCTGGCGTTGAAACTGGTGTACTTTTCGTTTGGTACGAGTTTGTCCCCATGCTCGCGCAGCGCAAACCACCACAGCGCCTCGGAGAGCGCCGCTCGGCCGTTTTGGATGGTCACCAGACCGGCGAACACGCGGCGCTGATACGCGCGCTGAACGGGGTAGGGCAGGGCTATGCCGATCTGCTTCAACAGGTCGATGATTGCCGCGGTTTCGCGCAGGTTGGCAAAGTAGCCGCACATGGAAAACCCTTGTCGTGGTCGTGCTCGCCATTGTAATTTTTCTGTTGTCTATGGCAATACCGTGGCAGCTAATCCACGTGGGTTGGCGGGCAAACTATCGCAGCCCCACATCTTCAATGGCGACCTTGCAGCGTTTACTGACGCTGCCATCATTTTTCTCCAGGCATTGCAGCAGCCGCCCCTGCCCGACCGCGACCGAGGAGCAGTGACTGTCGAGGTCGTCGGCGCACTCATTGGCCACATAGCTCAGGGCGGCGACCTGGCGCTGAAGCTGTGCCGAGGCGTCGTAGAGGGCATATTCACAGCGCCCCGATATTTTTTCTTTGTGGGCGTAAAAACAGGCCAGCATGCGGCCCTCGCCCGGTTGCACTTGTTGGCAATAGCTGTCGATTTCTTTCTTGCAGGCTTTTTTCACTGTGTCGAGAAGCGTGTCGTCGGCTGTCGCGGCGTAGGGATATATTGAGATAACAAAGGGCCACACCCAGTGTTTAGCTGTTTTCATCATGCGTATCCAATCCTGTTTCGGGTAGTCAATCGAATGGAGAGATCATCGCCCGGGGAAGGCCGCGACTATCCATTGACGGCGGGTGGTCGCGCAAGACTGGCGCGGCCGGTCCCGAAAACGTCTTCGGACTGCCCGCGCCGGCTTGGCTGCCAAGGCGATGGCATGCAGTGTGGCGCTATTGCGTACGTCGGAAAATTGCCCTTTGGCCCAAGGTGGGCCATATATCATTTTATCGGTGTCTCAAAACCATCGGGCTTCAGCGTAATCACCGACGAATCTATCAAATGCAAAACCGTCTCGGCGGTATTGCCAATGAGTAACCCGGGTATGCCGGTGCGCGCGACGGTGCCCATCACCACGATCTCAATGCCATTCTCGCGAACGAAAGTCGGTATGCTCTCCACGGGGTGGCCTTTGAGCAAGTGGGTGTGTACGCCATATTCTTGGTATCGTGAGACCAAGGTGTTGAGGCGATCGCGATTCGCTTGCTCTTCTCCCTGCAAAATTTTGCCAAGCTTGTCCTCTGAGACACCTAAAAATCCACTGTGGCGCAATTCGTGTTCGCCATATAAAGACCAGCAAGACAGCACATGGACCTGGCTGTTTTCCCACTGTGCCAACGAGGTGGCCAAATCCATGATCAGCGTGTTCATCGCCCGTCCTTCTTCGTTGTCTTCCAATGCCAGATCCACCGCCGCGAGTATTTTTTGCGACTTGCCTTGATCATTCTGTTTAATTAACCATACCGGCCGGGGGCATTTGCGCATCAAATGGAAATCACTGCTATCGAAACTGTCGGGGTTGTCGTTGGCGACCTTGATGATCAAGTCGTGTTTTTCAATGAGCATTTGGCGCACGATTTCAATGAAATCGCGTCCGATGGCGATTTTTACGCTGACGTCGATACCCTGCTCCTGGCCCAACTGCTCTGCCAGTTGGCCGAGGGCTTTCTCGCGCTGGGCAAGCAGTATCGCCCCCAACTCTGTCTCCTTCATGATCCCTTTGTATTCGTTGATTGTCGCTTTCGGAGGGCTCACCACATCCATGAGTGTCAAACGCGCACGGTTTCGTTGCGCCAGCGCCGCACCGCGGACAACAGCGGGATTTTGGCCGGGGTGACCTCGATCGCTCACGACCACCAGAATATTTTTAAAACGCTTCATGTTGGTATCTCCTAACAAATAGTTCAGAAATTTATCAATTCGCCCAAAACCGCCCAATGAAAAAGCGCCAGGGCGAGGCCTATTAAAATGCCAATAAATACAACGCCGGGGTGAACTTGGGTGCTTGACGGCAGCACGGCGTCACGCATCCGCGCGGCCGGACTTATCCGGCCCATGTCGTGAACGATGCGGCCATCAAATCGTGGCCCCAACGCGCGGGCGAGACGTCGCAAGTTTTTCTGGGCGCTTTCCAGCAACACGATGAAATCGCCTGCCGGAATTGGTGTGGCTTTCGCCAGATAAGTGCGGCTGACAAAGAATAGCGCGGCGCCGATGACGATGGGCCACAGCGCACTCCATAGACCTTTATAAGAAAACGCGCTGTCCGCAAACGGTGCCGCTTGGGGTAGCCAGTAAAGCGCGCCCACGATCATCACCAATAGCGCTGCGAATGCGCCCAGCGACCCGCGTGCCGGCAGTGTTTGATGGCTCGAATCCGTCTCGACTCGACGCATGAGATCGACAAATCGCAGCATCAGCACGGTGGTGCCGATTGCCGAGACAGCTAACAGAAGTGGCAATGTGTCAAAACTCGCCAGCGAACTCTTCAAAGCGGCTTTCGCCAAGGCGCCATTTGTCAGTGGCCAGCCGGCCATGGCGAGCGCGGGAATCAGCATACTCAACCAGAATAATCCCCCCAGGCGCGGGCGACCGGCGAGTCGGGGCGCCAATCCGACACTCAAAAACAGCGCTGTCTTTGCCAGGCCGTGGTGCACCGCGTAGAGCACCAGGGCCGCGGAGAGCACGGGCCAGAGCGTCGGGTTCAGCAGTCCGGCGCCGATGCCCGCCGCGAGAATGCCCATTTGACTGATGGTGGAGTACGCCAACAGCGTTTTGGGATTGCGTTGTCCGACGCCGGCAAGCACCGCCAGAAAGGCGCCGCCGAAACCCAGCCAGATCATCGTCGTGCCAACGTCGACCAGCGTCGCGTCGCCCAGCGGTAAAAATCGCCACCAGCCGAGCAGTCCGGCTTTCACCATCAGACCACTGAGCAGGGCGCTGGCGGGAACGGGCGCCACCGGGTGGGCGCGCGGCAGCCAGAAATGGGTGGCCAGTAACCCCGCTTTTATGCCAAAGCCGAGCACCAACAGCCAGGTCACCCACAGCGGCTGGGCGCGCTTGTCGATGTCGGTCAAGCTGTCACTGCCGCCGTTGAGCGCCAAGCCGATGAGGGCGGCAAACAGCAGCACCTCGCCGATCACCACCCACTGCATGTAGGTCTTACCGGCGCGCATCGCCTGGTCGCTGCCGGAGTGCGTCACCAGCCCGTACGCCGCCAGGCTCATCAGGGTGAAGAAGGTGATAAAGCCGAATAGGTCCTGGGAGAGAATGAGACCAAAACTGCCGGTCATACACAGGAGGAAAAACCCATTGTAACGCGCGAGATGGCTATCGCCGCGCAGATAATCGTTGCCGTAGACACCGGCGATAAGCCAGAGCGCCGAAGCCAGTAGCAACATCACCTGCGAGCTTTGATCTATGGCTAGCGTGCTGCCGAAGAATAGCCCAGGCAGCGCCTGGCTATGGCCCGCAAGCAGCAGGGCGGACAGCAGCGCCGGAACCGCCGCCCAGGGGGTCAGGCGAACGCACAGCCGACGCAGGGGCGCTAACAAAAGCCCCGAGGCCAGCACAAGTGGTGAGAGCACCGCTATCCACAGCGGGGCTCCGGTCAGATCGATAGCGACTGCGGCGCGCACCAATTCGTCACCGTACTCGCGCGCGGCAATCAACTGTGTCCAACTTGAGGGGCTGATCAGGCTGCTGGCAAACACGCCGGCGGCGAGCGCCAAGCCGGCGGTGACCACCGGCGGCAGCAGTAACATCCATTGGGTTTCCAGGGCGCCCGATCGGGGCGACCAGGGGCGCGTCGGTGGACGAAACCAAGCGGCCTGTAGAATGGGCAAAAAATACGCGGCGTTGAGCAAGCTACTGGCGGCAAGTATGCCGAGAACCCAGTAAGCATTGACCTCGAGGGCGCCCGTCCCTAGATACCACTTGGAGACAAAACCGGCCACCGGCGGCAGTCCAATCATGCCCAAGGCGGCAATGGTGAATGCCGCCATGGTCAGCGGCATGCGCCGCCCGACGCCGTCCATCTCACTCACTTTGTGAATGCCCACCGTCTCCGCCAGGTTGCCGGCACAGAAGAACAGGGTTATCTTCATGAGCCCCTGGTGAACCAGGTGCACCATGCCGCCGATGGTGGCGATGGGGCCGGCGATGGCGGTGCCCAGCGCGATGTAGGACACCTGGCTGACAGTGGAGAAGGCTAGCCGCTTTTTGAGATCGTCTTGCGTCAGCGCGCGCACGGAACCGTAGACGATGGTGAACGCCGCGAGCCCCGCCAGCGCCGAAGTCAGGCCCAAATCGCGGGCAAATTCAATGCCGTAGACATCGTAGACAACCCGAACGATGCCGAAGGCCCCGGCCTTGACCACGGCCACGGCGTGCAGCAGCGCGCTCACCGGCGCCGGCGCCGCCATCGCCACCGGTAGCCAGCCATGCAGCGGCACCAGCGCCGCTTTCACGCCGAGCCCCGCGATCAGCAGGGCGAAGATCATCTTGAGATGACCGGGATCGAGGTGCGGCATGCCCGAGAGTATCCCGGTGGCGGTGAAATCCAGCGGCCCGGCCAGGGCCTTGAGCCAAACGACACCGGCGAGCAGGAGCGCACCGCCGATCATAGTGTAGGTCAGGTAGATGCGCCCCGCCCGCAAAGACGCCGGGTTGCCCTTGTGCACGACCAAGGGGTAAGTGGTGAGAGTGAGCAGCTCATAAAAAATGAGAAAAGTGATCAGGTTGCCCGCCAGGGCGATGCCCAGCGTGGCGGCGACACAGAGGCTGAAAAAACCAAAGAAGCGGCTGCGGTTTGCCGTGCCCTCCAGATACCCGATGGCGTAGATAGTGGTCAGTAACCACAATATGCCGGATAGGCTGACGAAGAGAAGCGATAGCGCATCCGCATGCAACACCAGGTCCATGCCCGGCAGTAGTGGCAAGCGCGTTTCATATACCCCGCCGGCGTACACGCCGCCGACAAGCACGGCGATCAGGCTAAGGCACAGCACATTGCCGCCCAGATTCACCGCTCGTCGCAGTCGCAGATGGGCATTGCCGAGACAGAATATCACCAGCCCCGACAGCAGCGCACTAGAGACAATGAGTAACGGTAGCACGTTATTCAAGGTCATGGCGCCCACCCCGACGCGGCGGCGTCAAGCGGCGTGTTGAGGTTGAGCACATCCAGCATCAATTCGGCGTTAAAGCCGAGCAACACCGCCGCCATTGCCAGTGCGAAGCCGCACGCAACCATGCCCGTCGGCACCCGGTGTGGTGAGCGAGAGCTCGCCACCTCCGGGGGGGATTCAACAAAGGCGAGGTTCAACACCCGAAAGATATAGATGGCGGCCATTAGCCCACCGCACAGAATGGCCACGGCCCACCACCACTGCCCGCTGGTGATCGCCGAATTGAGCAGCAGCCACTTGGCGATAAAGCCACCGCTGGGGGGCAAACCGATCAGACTGGCGCCGGCAATGGCGAAAATAAACAAGCTGGCGGGTTGGTGGCTCGCGAGGCCTTGCAAGCGGTCGATCTCATCGTGACCATAGGCGAATTGAATATTGCCCGCGGCGGCAAACATGGCCGCTTTGGCGAGCGCGTGCGCGATAATGAAATAGGCCACGGCTTGCACCGCCGCGCCCTCGAGCGCAAGCGGTGACTGGCTGGCTGCCGCCAACGGGAATAGAAGAAACAGGTAGCCCAGTTGCGCCACGGTGGAATAGGCGACCAGAAGCTTGAGGCGCCGCGCCCGAAATGCGGCGATACAGCCCCAGAAAATCGCCGCAACGCCAAGCGCGCCCATAAAATAGAGGCCGGCGTCGGTCACGGCCGGGGCCAACACCTCCAGCCAGTAGCGCACCAGAAGATAGAACGAGGCTTTGACCACCAGCGCCGACAACACCGCACTGACCGGAGCGGGCGCGCTGGCGTGAGCGGGGGGCAGCCAAAAATGCAGCGGCAGCAGCGCGGTTTTAAGCAGCAATCCGACGCTGATCAGTGACAGACTCGCCCAAGTAATGGGTTCAGCCTGCGCCAGCGCGGCCAGCGAGCGCAAATCCAAGGTGCCGTAAGCGCGGTAGAGCAAGGCCACGCCAAGCAGATAGCACAGCGAGCCCAGCAGGCCCACCAGGGCATAGCGCAGGGCCGCAGCGAGCGCGGCGCGGCTGCCCGCGAGCGCCACCAGGGCCACCGAGGTCAAGCCGATCATTTCCAGAGCGACATAGATATTGAAGGCGTCGGCGGCAACGAAGGCGGCGTTGAGCCCCGCCACCAGCAACCACCAGAGCGGCCAAAAACGCGCCGCCTTGGCGTTGGCGGAGAAATACCAGGCGCTGTAGAGGCTAAGTACCAATACCAGGGTCGCCGTCGCCAACAACATGATCGCGGCCAATCCATCCACCATAAGGTCGATGCCCAGGGGCGCGCTCCAGCCGCCCAACGCGTAGCGCGGCGCAGTGCCGCCGTTCGGTAGGGCCAACAACAAGGCAACCACGACGAGTAATTGTATGATCGCGATACCGACGCTGACGCTGGCTCGCCAGCGGTGCGAGGGGGTCATGACGCTGATGATGGCGCCGATCAGCGGCAAACCGACGATCAACGGCAACAGCGGCGGCGTGAAGTCAAACCCCATCATGGCGCCGGCTCCTCGCGCGTGCCCGTGTCCAGGCGATGGATGCTCACCGCCAGCCACGCGCACAGCGCCGTGCCGGCCACGGCTACCACAATGCCGGTCAAGACCATGGCGTGGGGGATGGCATCGACCACATCGCCGTGGTGGGCGGTGGCCAGCAGCAGCATAAAGACACCAATACCCATGATATTCACGGCGATTAACTTGCGTATGATGTGCGCCATCGCGATCAGGCCAAACAGGCCCAGGGCAAAAAGTGCGACGCCGGTGATGCTGTATATCATGTCCTGGGTCATTGGGGGGCCACCTCGCCTTCGCTCCCGTCGGCTTCCATAAGCCCGGTAAAGAGCATCACCAAGATTGCGGCGATACTGAGGGTTGCGGCTATTTCCACCACTAAAATCAACACCCCCGCGTAGGCGGTGGGGTATTCGAGCGTGGTGCCGCTAATGACGGCCGTGGCCGCGGCGACGGCGATGAACATCAACAGCCCGAGGCTGATCAGTGGCTCCGCGTACGCGGATTGCCAACGCCAGCGATAGCGCCCTGATAGCGCCAGGCCAACCCCCGCGCCGGCGAACACCGCACCGGCTTGAAAGGCGCCGCCTGGCGCGTAGGCGCCCGTCCACAGCAAATAGCCGCCCACCAATAACGCCAGCGGCAGCAGCCATCGCAGTAAGCCCGCCAGCACCGGGTCGGCACCGCGGCGGTAATCGACGGTCAACGGCAACTCGCGCCGATTGCTGGAGCCCGCGGGCAACATCGCCACCGCGACGATCAGCAAGACCGCGATTTCAAGCAGCGTATCGTAACTGCGGAAATTCAGCAGCACGGCGGTCACGGGATTGCTAACGCCGCTTTCCGGAAGCTTTTGGGTGACCATGGTGGCGAGGTCCGGGGCCGCTTTACTCGACAGGCCGAGGGCATAGATGAGTGCGCCACCAGCCAGCGCGATGGTGACCGCGCACGACACGCGAGCGAACGCGGGCAGCTCGGCCGGTGCGTCGCGCTCGTGTAACACCGGTTTAAGAAACATGCGTTGAGCTCCCCCCGGGTGAACGCCGCTGCAATTGATACCAGGCCGCCAATAGCAGCGCTCCGGTAAGCCCGGCGCCAATTGCCGCTTCGGCGATGGCCACATCCCAGGCATCCAAGCGCGCCCACACCAGGGTTGCGAACAAGCCCACGCTAACGTACAACACGATACTGGTGAACACTTGGCGGGCGAACAGGGACAGCAGGGACAGCAAGAGTATCCCGGTGGCCAGCATCAGATCGATAAGCCAGTCAGCGTGCATGCTTGTCCTCCGCGGCAGAGGGCGCCGCGACGCTCGCCTGTGGGCCATGCGTCAGGGCGTAGCTGGCGATAAGGAAGCTGGCGACCGCGCCGGCGATCATGACCAAGCCCCAAGTGATCACTAATTGCAGCGCGTCGAACGCCGAGGCCACTTGTGGAATCAGGCCCAGGGCGACAAAACCCAGGCCGAGATTGTCGGCCTTCGTCAGCGCGTGCAGGCGACTAAACACGTCGGGGAAGCGCAGCAGGCCAAGGGTGCCGGCGAGAAAGAAAAATACCCCGGTCATAGTAAAAATCACGGTAAACACGTCCCATACATTCATCGTATTGCTCCGGCCAGTTTCACGAAGGCGATCACGGACAGTGGCGCCAGTAGCGCCAACACCAGCGCGCTGTTGAGCAGCGCCTCCTGCCGCTGAACCATGGCCAGCAGCATTAACACGGCCACGCCGGCGGTACCGAACAATTGCGCCGCGAGCATGCGGTCGGCGACCGATGGACCGCGCATTACCCGTCCCAGCCCCACCAGCAGTATCGCCAGCAGCACGCCGGCAAGGCCGGTCAAGTATACACTCATAACGTTTCCTCATTGGCGTCGCGCGCGAGGTCGGCATGCCCCACGCCAAATAGCGCGGCGATCTGTGTTTCACACTCGCGCAGCGCGGCGTGGTTGTCGGCGTGAGTGTCCAACACGTGGATGAACAGGCGCTCTCCCTGCCAGTCAGCCGTTACCGTACCCGGCAGCAAGCTCACCACATGGACCAGATAAAGGCGCGGCCTGCCGGCGGGGAGGGCTGTGCGAAAGTGAATAAACCCCTGCCGCACGCGCTTGCCGGGGACAATGGCAAGCACGGCGCTGTCCCAGCCGCCGCGCAGCGACTGCCAGAGGAAAAAGGGTACAAAGCCCAGCAGCGCCTTGAGTCGTATCGCCCGTCGCGGCTCGCCGCTTTCGGCGGTTGCGCGGGCCGGGTGAAACAGCCTCAGCGCGCACCAGGTGGCGGCGGGTATCACCCACGCGCCAATCACCCAAGAACCGACCTCACCCTTGGTCAACAAGCACCACAGCAGGGTAAAGAGTACCCCGTAGGTGAACCAGGGTGAGACCTTGCGCGGCGACAATGGCGCCGCCGCGGGCGATTGAGCCGTGGAGATATTCACGATCGCGCTTCCACTGACACCGCCAGTTGGCGATGCGATTGCGCCTTGTCGCGGTGGCGCCAACGCTTTTCCAGACCCACGATCACAGAGATCAACAAGCCACAGGCCAGAATGCGCAACCAGGCATCAATCCCGATGGGGGCGGTCTGGAACCAGTGATTCATGGCGGGCACGTAGGTAAAGGCCAGTTGTAGGGCCCCCATGACACCCATGCCCCACCAAATCCAAGGGTTGGTGAAAAGACCCACGGCGAACACCGAGCGGTCTAGCGAACGGCAATTCATGAGGTAAAAGGCCTCGCCCACCACAAACATGGCGACGGCGACGGTGCGCGCCTCGGTTTCACTCGCACCCCAGAGCAATTCCAACTCATACAGGCCGAACGCGGCGACACACAGAAGGGAAGATACCAACACGATGCGCCACAGCAATAACGAGTCCAAGATGGGCGAGTCGGGAGCGTTCGGCGGACGCTGCATGATACCGGCCTCCTTGGGCTCGAACGCCAACCTGAGACCCAGGCAAATAGCGGTGGTCATATTGACCCACAGCATATG
>JAAUXX010005088.1_pt1 | contig 10871 bp, 12 predicted proteins | sample 7278111 | NCBI WGS metagenome assembly JAAUXX01 (sample SAMN14350116, study PRJNA611818) | marine sediment metagenome | isolation source: surface marine sediment (1.8m) | place: French Polynesia: Moorea | collected 2018-08
CGGCGCGCCTGCTGGTTCGTCGATACGCAGGGACTACTCACGAGCGGTCGCGATAATGTGCCACCGCACAAACGGGCGTATGCCCACGACCATGCGCCTGCCGCGACGCTTAAGGCCGCCATCGAGGCGATTGAGCCTACCGTGCTCATTGGCGTCTCGGCCCAGTCCGGCATGTTCGATGAAGCTGTTGTCCGGACGATGGCCCGGTTGAATGAACGGCCGCTCATCTTCGCGCTATCGAATCCGACGTCGAAGGCCGAGTGCACGGCGGAAGACGCCTACAGATGGAGCGACGGGCGCGCCGTCTTTGCAAGCGGCAGTCCGTTCGACCCCGTGAAGATCGGCAACAGGACCCTCGTCCCGGGTCAGGGCAACAATGCGTACATATTCCCGGGCGTCGGTCTCGGCGCCATCATCAGCGAAGCGCGCGCCGTGACGGACGAGATGTTTCTCGCCGCCGCGTTCTCGCTTGCCCGGCAAGTGAGCGACGCGGACCTGGCAGAAGGCCGGGTCTACCCTGCTCTGTCAAAGATCCGGGATGTCTCGGCAGAAATAGCCCGTGACGTGGCGATCGTTGCCTGGAAGCGCGATTTGACGACGAAGCCGGCACCCGCAGACGTCGATGCCGAAATCCGCGGCTACATGTACGAACCGGTCTATCCGCACTACGCGTGAGAACGCTAGTGCCGTGCGCTGCTCTCGGGCAGCGGGAAGAATCGGAGTTCATCGAACTCCTCGTCGAAATGATACTCCTCGGGCTCACCCGAATTGACCAGTTCGCTGGCGAGGCGCTTGGCTTCGACGAGGAAGGAGCGGTACAGGAGCGCTCGCTCGCTGCTGGTCAGGCCACGTGACTGGTAGCCGGGACACTCGAGCGCCGCGTCGATCGAGAAGCTCTCGGGCGAGATCGCCTCGTTCTTGTGTTGCCAGGCACCCGTGTGTACATCGAATTCGTAGCTGGGCAGAAACAGGAAACCGTGCTCGGCGACAAAATCGATCGCGTCGAGGATGTAATCTACCTCCAGTTCGTCCATGACGTAGTGCAGGCTGATCCGGCACCAGCCAGGCTTGATGCCGCAGTAGCCTTTGCGGATCCAGTCGCGATATCGCTCGGAGGTATCGTGGTCAATCTCGAGCAGCCGATGTCCATAGGGGCCCGCGCAAGAACACCCGGCGCGAGACTGGATTCCGAACAGGTCGTTGAGCAGCGTAGTAACGAACTTGGGGTGCAGGTAGCGGCCGTGGTGATCCCGGACGTTGAAGGACACGATCGAGATGCGTTTGTCGGGATCCGGGTTTCCGAGAATCTCCAGGTTGGGATTGTTCCTGCATCGATCGAAGGTCCGTCCCAGGAGCTCGCGTTCGCGCGCCTCGATCGTCTCGACACCGACGCGATCCTTCACCTGAAATGCGAGCGCCGCTTTGAGAATCTGCAGGACGCCGGGCGTGCCGGCCTTCTCGCGCTCTTCGATATCCGCAATGAAATCCTGGCTCTCCGGTCCGACGTAGTCCACAGTTCCGCCGGCGCTGACCGTCGGCGGTAATTCCGGGTGATACAGACGCCGATTGAATACAAGCACCCCGCTTGCGCCCGGGCCACCGAGAAACTTGTGCGGTGAGACAAAGATCGCGTCGAGCGAAGCATCGCCCTCGTACTCGTCCTCGGATGGATTCATGTCGATCTTCACGTACGGGGCACTCGCGGCATAATCGAAGCACGCAATGGCCCCATGTCGATGCAGCAGCGCCGCAATCTCGTGAACGGGCGTCCGGCGGCCCGTCACGTTGGAAGCCGCGGAGAACGAACCGATGCGCATTCGGCCCTGGTATGCGGGCGCCTCGAGCAAAGCCTCGAGGTGCTTCAGGTCGACGCCGCCGTCGTCGCTGAGGTTGACCTCGACGACCGTAGCGAGGCTCTCGCGCCAGGAAATCTCGTTGGAGTGATGCTCGTAGGGTCCGACGAAAACGACGGGTTGACGGGACGCGACATACTCGGCGAAGCGGGCTTCGGCGTCGCTGCCGAGCGCAACGCGAAGCATCTGGTCGAGCTGAGCGCGAGTAGCAGGCGGCAGCGCAACACCGATGATCTGCTGCAGCTTGTCGATTGCGCCGGTTGCGCCCGTGCCGACGCACACGATTCTTCCATCAGGGCCCGCATTGACGGATGCCTTGATGGCGGCCTCGGCCTCTTCGAGCAACTGTGTCATCGAACGGCCCGAGATATCGTCCTCAGTGTGCGAGTTCGCGTAGATGCGCTGCAGGCTCTGAATGTAGCGCTCAATGACGGTCAGGCAGCGGCCCGAGGCCGTGTAGTCTGCATAGACCATTAGCCGGTCGCCGAATGGCGTTTTAACGGTTGCATCCGCGCCAACGACGCGACGGCGCAGATAATCGAAACTCAAGGCTTCTTGCATGTCTGGCTAACTCCTAACCCCGTTGCACTCAGGCCCAACTCTCGAGCCCGTGGCCTGCCCGCGGGTTTCAGTCTATGCTTCGGCAAGGACACGAAAAATAAGGGGAAACAACATGACCCGGAGCCTGGTCACCCTGTTCATTGCGCACCCCGGAACCCCGGGCTGCTTTTGCATACTAAGCTTATGGTCCTGACCGGGAGTTAAACCGTATGAGCATCTTCAATAAGAAAACCCTGGCCGTTCTCGCATCGGTCCTGTTGTGCCTGCCTGCGGGCTTTGCAGTGGCCGACGGCCACGGCGCGAAGGGAACAACCGTGCTGATAACAGGCGCCAACCGCGGACTCGGACTCGAGTTCGCCCGTCAGTACGCGGCGGACGGCTGGACCGTCATCGGTACGGCGCGCTCCCCGGATCGTGCCGACGAGCTCAAGGCGCTCGACGTCGAGATTCTCAAGCTTGATGTCACCGACGAGGCGAGCATCGCCGCGCTCGCCAGGTCACTGGACGGACGGCCTGTCGACATGCTGATCAACAACGCCGGGATATTTCCCCGCGTCGGCGAAATCGACAAGGTCGACTCGGGCGATTACACGCGGACGCTAATGGTCAACACGCTCGGCCCGGTACTCGTCACGCAGGCGCTCATGCCGAATCTTCGAAGCTCGGACATGAAGCGGGTCATCAACATTACGAGTCAGCTGGCCAGCATCGAGAACAACTCGGGCAATTACTACGGCTATCGCGAGAGCAAGGCCGCGCTCAACATGTTCACGAACACGCTGGCGCGCGAACTTGGCGACGAAGGATTCATTTGCCTCGCCCTGCACCCGGGCTGGGTCCGGACCGACATGGGTGGCCCGAGCGCCACGCTGTCGCCCGAAGAATCCGTGACGGGCATGCGTACCGTAATCGACGGCCTGACGGCGGCGGATAACGGCGTCTATCGCTCCTACACGGGCGATATCGTCCCCTGGTAAGCGAGACGCGGCCCGGATGATCCGGGCCGCGCCAGCTTGAGGGGCGGCGTAACGCGCGCGTCGTCAGTCGTCGAGATCGTCTTCGGTCGCGATCAGGGGACGAACCTGGCCGCGGAGTTCACCCGGCGGAAACGCCGTTGTGTGCAGATTCCAGTACACGAGACCCGCGTCGATTGCCGCGGCAAGCGATACGAGGTTGTTGATTGGTCGGCCGATCGTATCGACGCAAGGGTTGTCGACAAAGTCGGCATTCGTCAGTACGCCTGAGATCCGGCGGCCAGCGAGGAATACGTTGTCGCTGTTGTCGAACGCCGGATTGATCGTATCGATGAGTCCCAATGCGATCGGACCGTTGGCGCCGGCTTCCCGGCAGTGCAGGTGAAGGCGCGTCACGCCGCCTTCGAGGTTGCGGAACCGCACACGGACCGTGGCTGAGCTGAAGTCGCGGCTGAAGCGGATGATAGCCGTCGAGCGTCCCGCCGAGGTGTTACCCGGCACTTCCTGTGCGCCCGAAAGCTGGGTGACCGACGAGAAGTCGTTGCCGTTGTCGGCAGCGGCGGCGCCGCTCGTGAATGCACCGACAAAGAGCGCGGCGATCATGAGTGTAAGGCGTGGATTGAGCATTGCATTTCTCCTGGGGGTTGAGAGTCGCGCCGCGTCTGCTGCGCGGCATCCACTGTCAATGCCCCGTGGTGGGAAAAAGGTTCAATGACCACACCAAAAAAAGCGGACGCCGTGCGATTCGGCGCCCGCAGGCTGGGGTCCTGTTGATCTCCTAGTCGGCCGCGGCAATGCGACCGTCGGCCAGCGCCGCCGTGGCGACGGCGAGGTTGTTGAGTACCGTTGCGTAAGCCGCGGGATCCTCTTCGGCCAGGCCCGAGTCCCTCAGGAGTTCGTACTGCTCGATCGCGAGCTCATTGTCGCCGAGTTTCTGCGCCACCTGTGCGAGCGCCAGATTTCGCTTGTCGACGGTCGTCGAAAGACGCACCGCCTGCGCGAAGCTCGTCTTCGCCCCTTCGAGGTCGCCTTTGGCGTTCAGAATGATCCCGCGGTTATGCAGCATCGCCGAGCGATCGGCACGGCTGATGAGCTCGAAGCGCAGCGCCCGGCGGCAAGGCGCCGTGCTCAGGCTGTCGGGGGCGGCGCCCTCTACGGCCTTTTCTGTTTCGGCGTAACACTGTTCGGCGTCGCCGTTCAGGTTGTCGGCTCCAGCGCCGTAAGCAGCCACCAGCGCAATCGCCAGTACGGGCCAGGTCAACCTTTTCATAAGTCCTCTCCTTTCGCACGTTGGGGGAGTTCTACCGTAGGGGGCCAGGCAGGCCCGGGACGCCCGGGAACGTGCAAGTACCTGATTTCGAACGTTCGGCTGCGCGCAATGCGCGAAGCCGAACGCCGGAGTTGCAGCAATCTGCCGGCACATCTGGTCCAATATCGTTTACCGGGGAGGCAGGGCCTTGCACGAGATCATCTTCAATCTTCATGACGTGGTGCTGTTGTCGACCTTCGGCATGGCCGTGCTGGTCGCGCTGCCGATGCTCTACCGGAACCGCCACCTGAGCGACTTGCTGCTGGCCGGCTTCGTCCTGTCACAGGGATTCCTCGCGCTGTACTACCTTTTTCTCTACGCCGAGCCGCTGCGCCCGTATACGCTCGCGCTGCTGATGCCCTACCAGATCGTGCCGCTCCTGATCCTCTTCACGCTGCAGGGACTCCTCCTGTTCTGGTACACGCGGTCAATGGTTGGCCAGTCCTACGAACTGAACCGCGGCCTGTTCAGTGCGATCTTTTTCATTTGGGGCGTGCCCATCGCGATCATCACGGCCGTATGGTTTCGCGGCGGATCGGCGGGTATCGATAGTATCTATGACGGGATCACGTTGACCTTCCCGGTCGCCGTGCTATCGCTCGTTTACGGCATACGCGCGATTCTCACACTGTCGAGGCATGACAAGAACCTGCGCGAGTACTACTCGAACATCGACGACAAAAGCCTGAAGTGGCTAACGTACGCCGCGCTCGCATTCGTCGGGGTGTGGCTGCTCAGACTTTCCGGCTACGTTGTCGGACTCGCAGGCTTCTACAAGACCGCAGACCTGCTGTCGACCGCGGCCAATTTCCCGGCAATGGCGCTTATTGGCTGGATGGTGATCCTGGGCCTGAGCCAGAAGACGGTCGTCGCGCCTGCACCACGCGACTCGAATGGCGACGCGACCAGAAAAGTCAACGAAGATGCGCTGCGGCGCCTCGAAGACCTCATGGTGCGAGTGCGCGTCTACCAGGACCCGGACCTCAACCGCGAGGGGCTCGCCGACAGCCTCGGCGTCTCACCGCGCAGCCTCTCGTCGCTGATCAACGGGCACTACGGGATGAACTTCTACGACTTCGTCAACCAATACCGGGTGCAGGAAGCGAAAGAGAAGCTGGCCGATCCCTCGAACGCCAACCTGACCGTTCAGCGCATCTTCGAGGACGCCGGTTTTAACAGCAAATCGACGTTCAACACCTTATTCAAGAAGGCAACGGGCAAGACGCCGTCGGAGTTTCGGCGGCAGCCTGCTGCATCGGTGCACGGTGCGTCGTCTTGATCGAGATGCTGAAGGACTGTTGCAGTAGCTCAACACCGTTTTCCTCGCAACGGACTACGTAACGAGGATCATCATCGCTGTTCGGGTCTGCTTGAGGCCCATCGATAGAATTGCTGCCCGGTTCACAGATGAACGGGGCCGGTTGTGCAACGCTCACGCCCTCGGTCCGCGCACAGGAAACTCACATGAACAGAACGATCGTACTGTTTGCTATTACCGCAGCCGCCTTCGTCTCCGCCTGCAACCCGACAACGGAGCAGAAAGAGAATGTCGCGCGTGACTACGACAGCCTCCTCGGCACGTGGATCGTCGACCCTGCAGCGTCGCTTGAATCGATGACGACGGATCCGAAATGGGACGAGCAAGCCGCCAGGTTCGCACCACGGATTCTCAAACGCATGAGCAAGGTGCACTTCGAATTCGGAAACGACGAAGTTGCTTACTTCGAAGGCGGTGACGATGCCATTCGTTTTTCGATCGCGGAACGCGCGGAACGGGACGGCTTTGTCAGCCTCTCGGTTGCAAACGCCGACATGGAAGAAACGCTCAGCATCCGATTCGAAGGCGACGTGATTGCGATCGAGCCATCCGGTACTAACGACATGCGACACTACCGCTGGACGCGTGGAATGCCCGACCCCGAGACGTTCGAAAGCGATCTTGCGATTGCCCTGGACATCGCCCTGACCGGAATTGGTGAGAGTAAGGCACCCGCCGAGTAATCGCCAAAGCCGTTCGCTTGTCACCCGTTGTAAATCGCGTCCTCGTCAATACCCGGCATATCGACAAATACTTTGTAGCTAGGGTAGCCCGAGTAGTCAGCGCACACCTTTCTCTGATCGACGTAGATCATACAGGCCATAGCGCACGTTGACTCTCGGGCAGATCGGCATGTTGTTCAACTCGAGCCGCGCCAACCAGGCCTGCCCGACGCGCGCGCCCGCCTCCGGTAGCCTCGAGAACAATAATTCGGGCGTTCGAACTACAGCTCTGCTACCGCTCAGCGTCTCGAAAATAGAACTCGAAGTGAGTCACCTCGTCTGGCGTCTGGCGCACCAGGGCCATGACGCGGGCCACGCTCGCCGTTGCTCCCTTTGGCCAATCGCAGGACCACCGCAGGTGCGGTTGAATCGAGTCGTCCGGGAGAACGGTGAACGCCTCGAATCCTTTGAAGTCGAACGGCCCTTCGACGACCAGGCGAATCAGCGCCTCTGCGTCGCGCTTCGCGACCAACGTAACGCCGCCGTTCCTTATGGCTGTAATACCGAGGGCTTCCACGTCGCCGACTGGCCTGTCCGGAAACGCCAGATCTTTCTTGTTCATACTTCTGAATCTACGTGTTGTCCCGCCACTGCTTGGGCTCCTGGCCACCAGCCTAGTGCTTCCCTGTGCTCACAAACGACTCCTGATCGACACGATCGGGCATGCTGCGAATATCAGTCCAGTAGTCTTTACGAACGTCGGCGTCGATGCGCACGGTGGTTCGGTAGAGCCCGTCATTGCCATCTTTACGGCACCTCGAAATCCAAAACCAGTCACCACTGTCAATGTCGTAGTAATTGGCTTTGTACCCTCTTCCCTTCAGGGACTGGAACTTGCGACCTCTGTACTCCAGGGTCTTGCCCGTTTTCGAAAACCGAACACGACCGATGCGTGCCTCAAGCGAGGCGATATCGTCTTTCGGTTCGATGTACATAATCTCTGACTTCATAGTTCGGCGATTGAGCTTGGCGCTGGACGAGCGCACGTACGTTTCACTCTGGCTTGCAACCCGCAACACTGTAAATGGCATCCTCGTCGATTCCCGGCATATCGATGAACACCTTGTAGCTTGGGTAGCCTGGATAATCGGCGCAGACCCTTCTCTGATCGACGTGAATCATTACGGGCCATAGCGCGCGTTGACCCTCTGGCAGGTCGTCATGGTTCTTGAGCTCCAGACGAGCCAACCACGCCTGCCCGACGCCCGCGCCCGCCTCCGGTACCAAAACGTAGCCCTGTGCGGGTATGTGCTGGCCGTCAGCGGCGTCATAGCTCCATAACCCGACGATCTGCCACTCATCGACGGCGATAGGCATTCCGCCGGGCTCCGGCGACACAGCTGCCGGCGGCTCGACGGCGGGTGGGGCCTCTGCCGGTGGGCCCTCGGCGGGTGCTTCCGCCTCCGCCACTATCATTGGCGGACCGGCAAACACGACGCGATCCCGGTAGCCGAGCGCCTGCCCCTGCATTGACCTGACCAACAGACGCGGGAACACAACGGCTCGAACGCTCGTCGCCCGCGAACTCACGTTCGGCGCGATGACGTAGAGCACATAGTCGCTGTCTGCAACGGCAACCTGGTTCCAGTTCGATGCGGTCGATGGATCACCGAACCCGCCCGCCGTGACCGGGTACTCGTTGCCCTGGTCATCCTGGATCACGATGCCTGATCGCGTGATTTCGATCCGCTTGTCGGTGTACTGATTGCGGACCGTCATCTTGCACATCGCCGTGCGATCGGCCATGAGCTCGCACGATGTCAGTTCGAAGCTCGTATCGTTGAACTTCTGTTCGAGTCGAGGAGAGGCGGCATAAGCCGTAAGAGATGGCGCACTGCAAGCCAGCAGGCTCAGGGCACCGAGGACAAACCAAACCGTGCAGATTATTTTCATGGGTATCACCAGACGCTTGGCTACGATTAGCGCCTAGTGTCGCACAAGCGATGTAGACGGTGCTTCTTTGCCGGCTGCTCAAGCGCGTGCGTCGGCAGGCCCAAGGCTTCAGGCCGAGTCAGTACCCGTCGCTGGCCAGGTCAGGCCGACTCGGATCGCGGCCAGGATCAGGACGAAGCTCGACACGAGCGCCAGGAAGACGCCAATGGGATGATCGGGAACGACGCTCCGGTAAAGCAGGAGTCCGAGGTAAATCGCCGTTAGTGAATTCCCGGCCAGCGCCAGCTGCAGCGACCATCCCGCGCCGATCCACAGGGCCCTGCACAGTCCTATGTTGAGCAGACCCGTAAACAGCAGCACGGCGCCGGGCAGCATCAGGGCGACACGCCGCTCCGGCTCTCTGTCGCCGCCGACAATTGGCCACACGGCCTCGAAGTGGCCGTAGGCACCGGCGAGGAGGAAGGCACCGAGCAGAACGCCGCCGACAGACGCGAGGCTGTACAGGGAGTTGCGCGCCGGCATGTGCTCGGGACTAGAATCCGACATCGCGCTCTCCGACCTTGGCTACACCGCATTCGTACGCGAAGACCACGGCCTGCGCGCGGTCGCGAAGGCCCAGTTTCGACAACAGGCTGGATACGTGCGTTTTCACGGTCGCGGCCCCTATGAACAGCGCCTCGGCGATCTCGACATTGCTCTTCCCGTCAGCGAGGGCTTTGAGCACGTCGAGTTCGCGTGTCGTCAGGCGCTCGAGGCGCTTCGCGAGATCGCGCTCTGCACCCAGTTGTGTCGCAAATCGGCCGATCAGGCGGCGCGTAATCACTGGCGCGAGCATGGCGCCGCCGTCCGCGACGGTGCGGACCGCGGCGACGAGCTCTTCGGGAGGAATATCCTTGAGCACGAATCCGCTCGCGCCAGCCTGCAGCGCCTTGTAGACATACTCATCGGGGTCGAACGTCGTGAGTATGATCACGCGGGTCTCGTCGCCGCTTTCATCCAGTATGCGCGCCGTTGCCTCGAGGCCGTCCAGCTCGGGCATGCGGATGTCCATCAGGATGATGTCAGGCTTGTGCTCGCTGGCTGCCTCTATCGCCTCGAGGCCCGTTCCCGCCTCGGCAACGACCTCGATATCGGTCTCGTTGCCGAGCACCATCGCAAAACCGCGCCGAACGAGTGCCTGGTCGTCGACCACCATCACGCGGAGCATTAGTCCGTTCCTCGTTCGATTGGCAGTTCGGCCCGGACCTCGAATCCGCCGTCGAGGCTATCGCCTGCGCTGAAAGAACCACCGAGCAAGTCGACGCGCTCGCGCATGCCTACGAGGCCGTGGCCGCCCTTCTTGCTTTCATCGCCACCCCGGCCATCGTCCTTGATCGCAATAACGACGCGATCGTCACGCCCTTCGACGCTGACATCGACATGGACGTGCTCGCCGGCATGCTTGATCACGTTGGTAAGCGCCTCCTGAACGATTCGATACGCGTTGAGTTCGAGGCGCGCCGGCAATCCGGACAGCGCACCACGGGTTCCGAGGCGAACCTCGGGACCGACATCGTTCACCTCGCGGACGAGCGCCGAAAGGTCGTCGATGCCGGGCTGCGGGCCGAGCGCATCTTCGGCGTCGGCAGGACGAAGCACGCCCAGCAAATGTCGCATTTCTGACAGCGCATGTCGCCCCGCCGATTCGACCGCGGCCATGGCGTCACTGGCCGCCTCCGGGTCCGACGCACTGATCGTCCGCGCCGCGCCTGCCTGGACAGTCATCAGGCTGAGCTTGTGTGCAACGACATCATGCATCTCCCGCGCGATGCGTGTGCGCTCGGCTGCGACCGCGCGCTCGGACTCGACGCTCTGCTCTCGCTCGAGGTGCGCGGCGCGTTCCTCGAGCAGGCGCAAGTACTCACCGCGAAAGCGCAGGCGCCGTCCAACGTACCAGACGGCAATCGCCATGACGGTTGCCATGACGCCGCCGGCGCTCGGTGTCGTCAGTAAGCGCTCATCCAGTACGAGAAATACGAACGACGCGGACGCGGCGATCAGGCTGGTTCGGCTGTCTGGCTCGAAGCGGCCAAGGCTGTAAAGCGAAAAGGCCAGCGCGACGACCCCGTCCGCGGTGGGAACGAAAACAACCAGCACGGACGCAGCCACGACGATGGCGTGCACCTGCCATGGATGACTGCGGCGCCACAGCAGCGCGAAACTGGCGACAAACGCGAGCAGGTACCCGGCTACGTCTGTGAA
>JAAUXX010036832.1_pt1 | contig 10845 bp, 4 predicted proteins | sample 7278111 | NCBI WGS metagenome assembly JAAUXX01 (sample SAMN14350116, study PRJNA611818) | marine sediment metagenome | isolation source: surface marine sediment (1.8m) | place: French Polynesia: Moorea | collected 2018-08
TTCAAGAAACCATGTCGGCAACCTATAGCAAAATTGATAAAGCCGTCAAGCGCAAAGTTCTCCATCGCAATAACGGTGCGAGGAAAAAATCTCGCCTGGCGAAAGCTGTAGCCAAAGTAGCAGCAGCCGCCTCCTAAAATCAGTTTGAGCAAACGTCTCCAATGTGGCGAGATTGATTCAAGCCATCATATTGAAGGCTCAGAAAAATTTTAGGGCTAAAAATACGTAAATACCTGAGCTTATGCAACTTATTGATACCCATGTTCACATCAACTTTGATGTTTTTCAGGGAGATCTCAGTTCATTCCGCAAAAATTGGCAAGAAACAGGTGTAATCCATTTAGTGCATTCATGTGTAGAACCAAGTGAATTTCAGGGAATCCAGTCTCTAGCAGATCAATTCCCTGAATTGTCGTTTGCAGTTGGTTTACACCCTTTGGATGTTCATAAATGGACCCAGGAAACTGGTTCACAAATCAAAAATTTAGCCAGCTCTGATAGCCGAGTAGTTGCGATTGGAGAAACTGGTCTAGATTTTTATAAGGCGGAAAATCACCAACAGCAAAAGCTGGCATTACAAACTCAATTGGAGATTGCTCAAGAACTTGATAAACCGGTAATTATTCATTGTCGAGATGCTGCTCAAAGTTTGAAAGAACAGGTTGAGAGTTTTATCAAGAGCGGAGGAACCATTAGAGGTGTGATGCATTGTTGGGGTGGCAACCCAGAAGAAACTTCCTGGTTCTTAGACCTTGGTCTCTATATTAGTTTTAGTGGTACTGTGACTTTTAAAAACGCCCAGCAGATCAAAGAGGCAGCCAAGATAGTACCCAATGATCGCTTACTTATAGAAACCGACTGTCCCTTTTTAGCACCAGTACCCAAAAGAGGCAAAAAACCCAATCAACCAGCTTATGTTGCCTATGTAGCAGACTGTTTAGCAAATTTAAGAGGAGTAACCTCAGAAACCATTGCTCAACAAACTACCAGCAATGCTTGTAAACTTTTTAACCTTAACCTCGACCTTAATTGAAATTCCATACTTACTCCGCAATTGAAGCCCGCAATTAAAAATTAGCAGTTAGCCAAAAACCATTAGCAAAAATTCTCATGACCAATCTATCTCATACTCTGCTGCCAGACTTGATTGAAATTCAACGCTCTAGTTTTCGTTGGTTTTTAGAACAAGGTTTGATAGATGAACTCAATAGTTTTTCTCCCATTGCTGACTATACAGGAAAATATGAGTTACATTTCATTGGCGAAAATTATCGTCTTAAAGAACCGAAATACCATGTAGACGAAGCTAAACGGAGAGATAGCACCTATAACGTACAGATGTACGTTCCGACTCGCCTAATTAATAAAGAAACTGGCGAAATCAACGAAATGGAAGTGTTTATCGGCGATCTGCCCTTAATGACAGATCGGGGAACTTTCATTATTAACGGTGCAGAACGGGTAATTGTTAATCAGATTGTGCGCTCTCCTGGGGTTTATTACAAAGCAGAAACTGATAAAAATGGTCGTCGAACCTATTCTGCTTCTTTGATTCCTAATCGAGGAGCTTGGTTAAAATTTGAAACAGATAAAAATGGTTTAGTATGGGTTAGAATCGATAAGACCCGTAAATTATCCGCTCAAGTATTACTCAAGGCAATTGGTCTGAGCGATAATGAAATTATTGATGGTTTACGTCATCCCGACTTTTACCAAAAAACCTTAGATAAAGGAGGTAATCCTAGTGAAGAAGAAGCTTTGCTAGAACTATATCGTAAATTACGCCCTGGTGAGCCGCCGACAGTTAATGGAGGACAACAGCTCTTAGAATCGCGCTTCTTCGACTCCAAACGTTACGATTTAGGGAAAGTTGGTCGTTACAAACTCAATAAAAAACTGCGCTTAACTGTCTCCGAGACCATACGAGTGCTTACCCCAACAGATATCTTATCCGCGATCGATTACTTAATCGGCTTAGAATTTGATTCCGGCAATACCGATGATATCGATCACCTAGGAAACCGTCGGGTGCGTTCTGTGGGCGAATTATTGCAGAACCAAGTTAGAGTAGGTTTAAATCGTTTAGAAAGAATTATTCGCGAACGAATGACCGTCAGTGAGGCTGATAGTCTGACCCCAGCAGCCTTGGTAAATCCGAAACCTTTAGTAGCAGCGATCAAAGAATTCTTTGGTTCTTCCCAATTATCACAGTTTATGGATCAAACCAATCCCTTAGCGGAATTGACCCATAAACGTCGTTTGTCAGCTTTAGGGCCAGGAGGATTAACCAGAGAAAGGGCAGGATTTGCCGTTCGGGATATTCATCCTTCTCACTATGGTCGAATTTGCCCTGTAGAAACTCCTGAAGGACCTAACGCTGGTTTAATCGGTTCTTTGGCTACTTATGCCCGAGTCACTCCCTATGGATTTATTGCCACTCCTTACTATCCAGTTAAAGATGGTAAGGTGTTGCGAGACCAAGATGCCGTATATCTGACTGCTGATGAAGAAGATGATTTGCGGGTAGCTCCAGGAGATATTCCAACAGATGCTGATGGTTATATCCTGGGAGAGACCATTCCCATTCGTTACCGTCAGGAATTTTCTACTTGCAACCCTAAAGAAGTAGATTATGTTGCAATTTCTCCTGTGCAAATTGTCTCGGTAGCAACCAGCATGATTCCCTTCTTAGAACATGATGATGCTAACCGTGCCCTGATGGGTTCTAACATGCAGCGTCAAGCGGTTCCTTTATTGCGTCCCGAACGACCTCTAGTGGGCACAGGTTTGGAGGCTCAGGCAGCGCGAGATTCAGGAATGGTTGTCGTGTCTCGTACCTTTGGCATCGTTAGCTATGTTGATGCCGAAGTCGTCAGAGTAAGAGTTTCCGAAGGGGAAAATGACCCCCATGCTCCGGCACCAGGGCAAGAAATGGTTTACAAGCTACAAAAATACCAACGTTCTAACCAAGATACTTGTCTCAATCAACGTCCTCTAGTTTATGTCGGCGAAGATGTGGTTCCAGGACAAGTGCTAGCAGATGGTTCTTCTACTGAAGGAGGAGAACTCGCATTAGGTCAAAATGTTACCGTTGCCTACATGCCTTGGGAGGGTTACAACTATGAAGATGCGATTCTCATAAGTGAAAGGCTGGTTTACGAAGATTATTACACTAGTATTCACGTTGAAAAATACGAAATCGAAGCCAGACAAACTAAGTTAGGTCCCGAAGAAATTACTAGGGAAATTCCCAATGTGGGAGAAGATACGCTCCGTAATCTCGATGAGCGGGGAATTATTCATATTGGGGCTTGGGTCGAAGCGGGAGATATTCTAGTTGGGAAAGTGACTCCCAAAGGAGAATCGGATCAACCTCCAGAAGAAAAATTATTGCGAGCGATCTTTGGCGAAAAAGCCCGAGATGTGCGGGATAATTCCCTACGGGTGCCCAATGGGGAAAAAGGTCGTGTAGTTGATGTGAGAGTATTTACCAGAGAACAAGGAGACGAACTGCCCCCTGGTGCCAATATGGTCGTCAGAATATACGTAGCGCAAAAACGGAAGATTCAGGTTGGGGATAAAATGGCAGGTCGTCATGGTAATAAGGGAATTATTTCTCGGATCTTGCCGATTGAAGATATGCCTTATCTGCCCGATGGAAGTCCGGTAGATATTGTGCTCAATCCTCTAGGAGTACCCTCGCGGATGAATGTGGGTCAAGTCTATGAATGCCTTCTCGGTTGGGCAGGAGAAAACTTGGGGATGAGATTCAAAATCATGCCCTTTGATGAAATGTACGGCAAAGAAACTTCTTTGGCAACGGTTCATGGCAAAATTGCCGAATCCTCCCGTAAACCAGGTAAAGATTGGGTTTTTGACCCAGATAATCCTGGAAAAATTCAAGTATTTGATGGTCGCACTGGTGAGCCTTTTGATCGTCCTGTTACAGTGGGCAAAGCCTATATGCTGAAACTAGTTCACCTGGTAGATGATAAAATCCATGCTCGTTCCACTGGTCCTTACTCTTTGGTAACCCAGCAGCCTCTAGGTGGTAAAGCACAACAAGGTGGTCAGCGGTTTGGAGAAATGGAGGTTTGGGCTTTAGAAGCCTATGGGGCAGCCTATATTCTACAGGAGCTATTAACAGTTAAATCAGACGATATGCAAGGAAGAAATGAAGCTCTCAACGCGATCGTAAAAGGGAAGCCGATTCCTCGCCCTGGCACCCCAGAATCCTTTAAAGTACTGATGCGAGAGCTGCAATCTCTGGGATTAGATATTGCCGTTCATAAACTAGAAAATCTCGAAGATGGCAATAGTCGTGATATCGAAGTTAATTTGATGGCAGATACTCCTCGCCGTACTCCCAATAGACCGACCTATGAATCTTTAACCAAAGATGATTTACAAGAAGAAGCCTGAAAATTATTAAGTTCTCGATGTTGAGATTTTGACTCGCCAGAGAACCTCCCAGGATTAAGTAACAATATCTCTAACTCAGCTCTTAATTCTGTCTCCCTTTGTCTGATTTCTAACCGATACCTCCTGCAAAAATGAGAAACCAACAAGAACAACGCTTTGATTACGTCAAAATTGGCATTGCCTCTCCAGAAAGAATTCGTCAATGGGGCGAGAGGAGTCTGCCTAATGGACAAATTGTCGGAGAAGTAACTAAGCCCGAAACGATTAATTATCGAACTCTCAAACCAGAAATGGATGGGCTATTTTGCGAACGCATTTTTGGTCCTGCTAAAGATTGGGAATGCCACTGTGGTAAATATAAAAGAGTTCGCCATCGAGGAATTGTTTGTGAACGTTGCGGTGTTGAGGTTACTGAATCGAGAGTACGCCGCCATCGCATGGGCTATATTAAGCTAGCAGCTCCTGTGACTCATGTCTGGTATCTCAAAGGGATTCCTAGCTATCTCAGTATTATTCTCGATATGCCCTTGCGCGATGTCGAGCAAATTGTCTATTTCAACGCTTATGTAGTCTTAGATCCCGGAAATGCACAGAATCTTTCTTGTAAACAACTTCTAACTGAAGATCAGTGGATTGAAATTGAAGAACAACTATATAGTGAAGATTCTGATCTGATTGGCGTAGAAGTAGGTATTGGTGCTGAGGCGATCCAAAGACTTTTAGAAGAAGTTGAACTGGAAACAGAAGCCGAACAACTTCGGGAGAATATTAGCGAAGCGAAAGGACAAAAAAGAGCCAAATTAATCAAAAGATTACGGGTAATTGATAATTTCATTGCCACAGGAGCTCGTCCTGAATGGATGGTGCTGAACGTAATTCCTGTGATACCTCCTGATTTACGACCGATGGTGCAACTAGATGGGGGTAGATTTGCGACTTCTGACCTTAATGATTTGTATCGCCGAGTGATTAATCGTAATAACCGTTTGGCGAGATTGCAGGAAATTCTGGCTCCGGAAATTATTGTGCGTAATGAAAAACGCATGCTGCAAGAGGCGGTAGATGCTCTCATTGATAACGGTCGTCGAGGACGCACTGTTGTGGGAGCGAATAATCGACCTCTAAAATCTCTTTCTGACATTATTGAAGGAAAACAAGGACGTTTCCGTCAAAACTTGTTAGGGAAACGGGTTGATTATTCTGGTCGTTCCGTAATTGTTGTCGGACCTAAACTCAAAATTTATCAATGTGGACTTCCGAGAGAAATGGCTATTGAGCTATTTCAACCTTTTGTTATTCATCGTTTAATTCAGAGTGGCATGGTGAATAACATTAAGGCAGCCAAGAAAATGATTCAACGGGGAGAGCCACAAGTCTTTGAGGTTTTAAAAGAAGTGATTACTGGGCATCCTGTGATGCTAAACCGCGCGCCGACCCTTCATCGTTTGGGGATTCAAGCCTTTGAACCAATTATCGTAGAAGGTAGAGCGATTCAACTGCATCCCCTAGTTTGTCCCGCATTTAATGCCGACTTTGACGGTGACCAAATGGCAGTTCATGTGCCTCTATCTCTGGAGGCTCAAGCGGAAGCTCGGTTACTGATGCTGGCTTGCCATAATATCTTATCTCCAGCAACAGGAAGACCAATTGTCGCACCTTCTCAGGATATGGTTTTAGGCTGCTACTATTTAACCGCTGAAAACCCCCAGGCAACTAAGGGAGAAGGCAGAAAGTTTGGTAGTTTAGAAGATGCAGTCAAAGCTTTTGAACAGGAACAAATCGATTTACACGCTTATGTTTGGGTGCGTTATGAAGGGGAGGTGGAAACTGCTGAACCAGATACGGAGGTTATCGAACAGGAGGAATTAGCTGATGGTAGTATTATCAAATATTACCGTCAGCGATTGGTGCGCGAAACAGCTGAAGGAGAGCAATTATCTCAATATATCAATACTACTATGGGCAGAATCATTTATAACAAAACTATTCAAGATGCACTTGAACCAGTATCTTAGCGCAATTTATTTTTTAGGTAATTAGGATTAAGGATTTAGGGCAACATTAATTGAGGGTTGAAATGAAATTTTATAATCGCATTGTGGATAAAGGTCGTCTGAAAAAACTTATGGCCTGGGCTTTTACTAATCATGGCTCAGCTAAATCCGCCACTATGGCAGATGAACTTAAAGAAATGGGTTTTCGCTACGCAACAAGAGCAGGAGTTTCGATTAGTGTCGATGATCTTAAAATTCCACCAGTCAAGCAGCAGATGTTGGAAGCAGCTGAAGTAGAAATCAAAAAAACTGAAGCCCGTTATGCTAAGGGAGAAATCACAGAAGTAGAACGTTTTCAGAAAGTTATTGATACTTGGAATGGGACTTCAGAAAATCTCAAAGATGAAGTGGTTACAAATTTTAAATCCACTGATCCGCTAAATTCTGTATATATGATGGCCTTTAGTGGAGCTCGGGGGAATCTGTCCCAAGTACGTCAGTTGGTCGGTATGCGAGGTTTGATGGCCAATCCCCAAGGGGAAATTATTGACTTACCGATTAAAACTAATTTTCGGGAAGGATTGACGGTGACCGAATATATTATTTCTTCTTATGGAGCGAGAAAAGGTTTAGTAGATACCGCATTACGGACTGCTGATTCTGGTTACTTAACCCGTCGTCTAGTCGATGTGTCTCAAGATGTAATCGTTCGTGAAGTAGATTGCGGTACCCATAGAGGGATTAAGTTAGAAGCGATGAAAGATGGCGATCGCACGTTAATTCCCTTGGAAAACCGTCTTTTAGGAAGGGTATTAGCTGAAGATGCCCTAGATTCTACGACCAAAAAAGTTGTTGCTAAACGTAATCAAGATATTGATGCTGATTTGGCGCAAGAGATTGGTCGTCGCTGTGAATCAGTAGTTGTGCGCTCTCCTCTGACCTGTGAGGCTGCCCGTTCGGTATGTCAGCATTGCTATGGTTGGAGTTTAGCCCATGGCAAAATGGTCGATATGGGTGAAGCTGTGGGGATTATTGCCGCTCAATCTATTGGGGAGCCAGGAACCCAGTTAACCATGCGGACTTTCCATACAGGAGGGGTTTTTACTGGGGAAGTAGCACGGCAAATTAAAGCAGAGAAAGCTGGCACCATAGAATTTGCGAAAGGACTGAGTACCCGTAAAGTGCGGACTCGTCACGGAGATGAGCGAGAACAAGTCGAAACTGTTGGGAATTTAGTTTTAGTACCGAATAAAGGGAAGAAGATTTCCTATCCCCTGACTGCGGGTTCTTATCTCTATGTCAAAGAAGGAGATTCGGTGACTAAAGATCAGTTACTAGTGGAAGTGGCTAAGGTATCGGTGAAAAAATCTACCGAGAAGGCAACTAAGGACGTAACTTCTAATTTGGCAGGGGAAGTCTTGTTTGCTAACTTAATTCCCGATGAAAAAACCGATCGCCAGGGCAATACCACAAAAGTTGCTAAAAGTTCTGGATTACTTTGGGTTTTATCTGGAGAGGTATATAACTTGCTACCAGGTGCAGAACCTGTGGTGCAAAACGGAGATCAGGTTAATCCAGGGGATATTTTAGCCCAGACCAAACTGGTATCGTCTAATGGCGGCGTGGTACGGATGGGTGCCAATAGTCGGGAAATTGAGATTATTACCGCTTCCGTGTTATTAGACCGCTCAGAAGTAAAAGTTGAAAGTGATAGTGGTCGAGAATCTTACACCATCAATACCGCCGACGGACAGAGTTTTTTACTCAAAACCACTCCAGGAACTAAGGTCCAAAATCGTCAAGTAGTAGCCGAATTAATTGACGATCGCTATGAAACTGAGACGGGTGGCATCATCAAATACGGTGGTATAGAGATTGGTAAAGGGGGACGCAAACAAGGATATGAAGTTACCCAAGGAGGTTCTTTACTTTGGATTCCCGAAGAAAGTCACGAGGTTAATAAAGATATTTCCTTATTGCTAGTGGAAGATGGAGAATTCGTCGAAGCAGGAACCGAAGTCGTTAAGGATATCTTTGCCCAATCTTCTGGTGTGGTGGAAGTGGTCCAGAAAAACGACATTCTGCGAGAAATTATTATCAAACCAGGTGCAGTTCATCTCCTAGATAATATCGATCCCAAACTTGATGGGCAATTAATCCAGCCAGGAGGCGAGGTTTTACCAGGAGTTACAGTAGAAGAACTCAAATATGGGGAAATTGTTGATACCACCGAAGGAGCAGCACTTTTATTGCGTCCAGTGCAAGAATTTAAGGTCTCTGATGAACCTACCGTCCCTTCACAAGCTTCGATCAATAACCAAGATGGTCGTCAAATTGAATTGCGATCAGTTCAAAGACTATTCTTTAAGGATGGAGAACGAGTTAAATCCGTCAGCGGAGTATCTTTGTTAAGTACCCAATTAGTACTAGAAATCGATTCTGCTGATGATATCGAAGCTATTCCCAATTTAAGTGCTGATATAGAGCTTAAGCCAGACCCTGAAGCTCCCGAGACTCAACGATTGCAGATGGTAATTATTGAGGCTTTGGTCTTGCGCCGGGATACCGATGCCGATCCTCATAGTGGGGATATTGAAACTAGGGTTTTAGTAGAAGATGGTCAAGAAATTGCTCAAGGAGCGACCATTGCTTGTACCGAAATTATTTGTAAATCAGCAGGAATCGTGAGAGGGATTCGCGAAGCAGGTGAGGCAATTCGTCGGATTTTGGTGATGCGGGAATTAGATCGAGTCACCCATGAACTAGATATTGCCCCAAGTGAATGCTCTTATCAAGCAGGAGATCTCTTAGTTGCAGGAACCGAAATCGCGACCGGGTTTACTTTAAAAGAATCAGGACAGCTCTTAGAACTAACAGAAAATGCCCAAGGTAAAACCACAGTCGTCTTGCGCCATGCTCGTCCTTATCGGGTATCTGCTGGTGCGATCTTGCACATCGATGATGGTGATTTGGTACAAAGAGGGGATAATTTAGTACTACTAGTTTTTGAACGCTCAAAAACAGGTGATATTATTCAAGGTTTACCGCGGATTGAAGAACTTCTTGAAGCGCGTAAGCCCAAAGAAGGTTGTATCCTGAGTCGTCGTCCTGGAGAATGTCAAGTTGTTTACGAGGAAGGGGAAACCGTAGATATCAAAATTATTGAAGAAGATGGAACCATTACCGATTATCCAGTAAGCCCCAGTCAAAATGCCCTCGTGGCTGATGGACAAAAGGTTGGCGTCGGCGAAATGCTCACCGATGGACCAGCTAACCCCCATCAGATTCTCGAAGTTTTCTTTAATTATCATTTAGAGACTCAGGGTTGTTACGAAGCATCGTTAATCGGCTTACAAAAAGCCCAAATATTCTTAGTAGCGGGAGTGCAATCTGTGTATCAGAGTCAAGGCATTGATATTTCTGATAAGCATATTGAGGTAATTGTGCGTCAAATGACCTCTAAAGTGAGAATCGATGACGGTGGAGATACTGTAATGCTCCCAGGAGAATTAGTAGCTTTACGGGAAATTGAGCAAGTTAATGATGCGATGTCCATTACAGGAGGCGCTCCTGCTCAATATACACCACTACTATTAGGGATTACTAAAGCATCTCTGAATACCGATAGCTTTATTTCAGCGGCTTCTTTCCAAGAAACGACTCGTGTTCTGACTGAAGCCGCGATCGAAGGTAAATCTGACTGGCTTCGAGGCTTGAAAGAAAATGTGATCATCGGTCGTTTAATTCCCGCCGGAACTGGCTTCAATACCCATGAAGAACCTGGTGTCTTTAGAGGAGGTGACATTGATAATTCTGGACTCCGTAACGGTTCTCTTTATGATTATGCTGGGGAAATGGATAGTTATCGAGTAGCAGGAGAAGAGACCATAGTTAATCCAGTTAATCCAGTTAATCCAGTTAATCCAGTTAATCCTGAACCATCATCTTTGCGACCTTATAATAATTTAAAGGATGATGAAAATGTGATTCTTGATGATCAAACTGCTAGAGCATACACTGGTTTAGACCCAGAAGATGATGTCTTGCCGTCTGATTTTGATAGAGATGCTATAAATTGGGAACAAGAGGAAATTTGATAATTACTACTTATTAGTAATTCAATAAAAACTTTTAAGTAGATTGTCAAAGTGAAATTGCCTAGAACACCGATTCAGTAATCATAAATTTCTAGTTGGTGAAGACAAGGGAGATAACCGAGTTATGATCGCTTATCTCCCTTGTTGATTTTTCCACAATTTTTGGTAGTTTATTTTAGATTATTTACTACAAGCCAAGATGCTTGATTTTTTCGGTCATCGCGATCGCGTAGCGTCTCGCTTTGGTGCGGTTCGTTCTCAGTGAAAAGGGTAATCCCTATAAGCTGAGGCATTTGGAAAAACCCCAATGACAACTGTCCGACTGATGAGAG
>JAAUXX010021701.1_pt1 | contig 10837 bp, 10 predicted proteins | sample 7278111 | NCBI WGS metagenome assembly JAAUXX01 (sample SAMN14350116, study PRJNA611818) | marine sediment metagenome | isolation source: surface marine sediment (1.8m) | place: French Polynesia: Moorea | collected 2018-08
CCTCTGACTAAATTCACAAAGAGGAAATGGAAAGGCGCTATGAATACCCCAAGAGAAAAAATAAACCTCGCGCAACTCAAACTAAAAGGGACAGCGAATAACGGCAAAAAGAGCTTTAACTCAGAGTAAAGTGAAGTTCGTTTTGATTTTGAGAACTCAAGAATTACTTTGCGATCGCCACAACTGTATAATAAAAATACGTTATATTAACGATTGTGGTTCGCTTTTGGTCTGCTATTAGATGCATTTAGGAAATTTAATTGTACTGCTTTGAGACTCAAAGGGTACAGACAAAGTGACTATCAAAATCTTTAAAGCGATCGATGCGCTCTGAAAAACGAATTTTAAAAGTACGATTAAAGGACAATAAATCAGAATAAAATACTGTCATTGTGGCCGCATGAGGCACCAGAGGGTGCGCGAAAGTGTAAATAAAAAACCCTAAAAGACTACCTACAAATTCTCATTCGAGATTCCCCAAACACCAATAGAGGAAGTTCAAGTACACAACAGCCTCCCATTAAAAACCAAAAGAGAACAAAGCAGGTACAGCTATTAATCTTTAATTGAAAATATACCTCCGTTTTGAGCGCGGTTTTGACGTCGACTCGGATCGCAATTGGGATCGCAGTCGATCGCTTAAGGCTTCCTAAACGATCCATCGGGGTACACCTTAACGAGAGAAATGTTCCCCATTAAAATGCACAAAGAGCTTTTAATCGAATCAATAGTTGTCCTATACTTCGATCGAACAGTCACTCTAGGGAGAATAAATGGCACGAAAGAAAACACCAGGCGCAACAATTACGGAACGAACTCGGATTCTTTTCGGTGACAATGCACAAGTCCATAAACACGCTTTGGATGGTTGGGCAAGGTGTTTACAAGAAACCACAATGGGACTTGAAGAGAAGTTCAATGAGAGTGAATGGAGATTCTTGGGGAACACCTATAGTGACGAGAATACTCCATCAATCTTAACTTCAAGTGTACCCTTTAGTGTTACTCTCGAACACATCATAAAAGATAATATGGATCTCTTCTTGTCCAATGATAAGCAGTTAGGTACAGAGGTAGTAGCAAAGCTTGGAACACTTTCTGTCATCGAAGCGGCCGCGCTTCACTATACTCTTCAGTTCTTTGCGGAGAACAAGGAGGATCTTAACGAACAAAAGTGGTGGACTCTTGAAGCGCGTTTGCGGTTAAGAAAGACTTCGATTGGCGAAACAGGCAAGCAAAGTTCGATCGAGCAGCCTCAACCAGGATCGATCGAGCAACCTAAGTCAGGGTCGATCGAGCAAAGCTCGCCAGTCAAGCTGGGCGATGAACCAAAGACGGAGAATCTGTAAGGTAAAAGGACATCATTAAGTCTAACCAAAGTACTTAACTTTTCTCCCTCCGTTAAGATAATTACCGTCCACCTCCCCTTCTAGCTAATGGTCATACCAATGGGGGGTGGATGGCAGAAAATTGGATAATCAAAGCCCTCCTCAGCAAAACGATGTCATACCTGTAATACACACTATGCAGAAGGGTCTATTTTAGCCCGTTTTTACCCGTGGAACAGCCTCTTATCGGAGGTAATATAACTCAGAAAACAGGGTTAGTGTTATAAGTTTCGGTAACTTAATTTACTCCGATTTTAGTCCCCAAAAATGCGTGGAACAACGCTTTTAAAATCAGATTAGAAGAGGATATCAAATCTCACGATATGGTTATCTACTTCTTTATTCTGGCTCTAACGCTACGTTCTCTCGATCGCCAGAGTTCGCTGATCTAACCCAGAAGTCTCGTCATCTATTTATGATTATGGGCGATCTTATGGCAGATATTTGATCGCACTTTACATATCTACCAAAAGCAGCCTCATTGTCACGTCCTAACGGGTTTAAATGATCGATCCTCAAAAAAAGATTTGCTGCGTTGACAGTTCAAAGCGAACACCTCAACCCATTAACACGAATAATGGATATACATCACTTTCGAGGAGTCCTTATTATTATTCCATCTCCTGGAATCACCTTTCTAGTACATATTTATGAAAAGCTATGATTGTATAATTACATAAATATAAGGATGATTCGCCAATCAGACATTGCCAGTAGTTTCACTTATATAGTATAGTTTCTTTGGATTTATGAAAGTATAGTAGTGTGAACGTATATAATTTTGCAATTACAAAATATCGAAAATGCAGGAGTTGAATTATCATGGATATTTCAATGGCATCTTTAAAAGGGGGAGTAGGGAAGACAACCTCTGCTATACATATTGCGGCACTTCTCAGCCAAAAAGGCAAAACAGCCCTCGTTGATTCAGACAAAAATGAGTCCGCTTTAGTTTGGGCTAGAAAGGGATTATTGCCTTTCGAAGTTTACCCAATGGATGGAGCCATAAAACATACTCGAAATGCTGAACACATTGTTATTGATACTGCGGCCCGTCCATCTCCGAATGATATTGAAGCCATTGCTGAAGGATGTGATCTACTAATTCTACCGACGACCCCCAAGGCTCTCGATCTGGATGCACTTATAAGAACCACTGACATGCTTGCTTCGCTCAAGACAAGCTTTAAGGTTCTTTTGACCATAACCCCCCCTCCTCGTCGAAATGCTAAAAACAAGAAACCAGTTCTTTCATTAAAAGAGCGAGAGGCTAGAGAACTTCTAAAACAAGCTGAAATACCAACCTTCAAATCTTCCATATATCAATATACTGCGTTTGAAAGAGCGCCCTTAGTTGGTGTTGTGGTCTCGGACTATCCAGATAGATACTCCAGCGCAGCCATGCAATGTTATAGCTCTATCATGGAGGAAATTTATGAGCTCTAAACCAACCAGTGATTTTAGCGATCTGCTTCAATCCCGAAAAGCCAGAAAAAATCCCGTAGAGGTAGGAACCGAATTACAAAATCAGGTTGATGAAACTCCTTCAAAGAAAATAGGCAGACCTAAAGGCCGTAGAAGCAATCCAGATTGCATATCCCTAACTCTGTTGGTTAACGAGAGAATATTGGTGAAAGCGCGCAATAAGCTCAATGAGATAAATATTGGCAAAACACCAAAAAAAACGATGAGTGATGTGATCGACACTCTTTTAGAAGAGTGGGGAAATGAGTGATCTCGTTATGTAGTTATGCACTTACAAAAGTATGTAAATGTAAACTTACATCGCTATGAAATGGTATTTTTACTTTGATAGACTTTATTTCATTCGAAAATTCAAAAGGTTATATTATTAAGTGGCTGTGCAATGATATAGTTTTGTAATTGTGAAATTGCGTCTCGATTGTAAGTATGTAATGATTTTAACAGATATATGAAGAATCACCACTTCAATAATGCAGATATATATAGTCATCATCACACTTTTAGCTCTCCTTCCTATAACATAACGACCAATAAATTTTGGAGTTATGCATGCTCGCTCAAGAACAAAGACAAGAATCAGAAGAAACACCCGATCGAAAGGCCGAGGTCGATCTCTCGGAAGAAACCACACCTGCCAGCAATAAGTGCGAGCTTCCAGCCGACGGAGTTTTCAAGTTCGGCGATTTACAGAAAGCGGATATTAGCTGCACGGATGTTCGAGGATTCAAAGTCGAACTAGAGGATGGGAGCCAAGTTTCTCTGGTCGAGGCTATCTTGTCCGAGGACGATCGAATACTCCAAGCAACAAAGGGAATGTCCCTAACTGTTTCCGAGATTACGGAAGACTTCCCAAAGGACTACGAAGGAACGCTGTTTTCAGATGATGCAGATGAGCAGCAAAAAATAATAGACCATATCAGGAATAACCAGAGATGGACTAAGACCTCCACAACCCTCGGCGGAAACGATTACTCGGATCTAAAACAAGACAAAGAAGAGGACGAGGAAGATACCGAGGTTTTTCAACTTGCGATCGATGGTAAACCTTCTTCGATCGAAGAAGGGAAAGAAACTGCATCTGCTAATGGGGTGGAACTGAATGTTGAATGCCAAGGAGGAGAAGTTAATCAGAAAACCTCCGACGAAAATGAGGATAACGATCTGTTGGCTCAAGAGTCATTCAATAGTAATTGGAAGAGCAGCTAAAAGAGAAGAGCGATGTTGGTACAAGAGCAAACTAAAGTCGAAGAAGAGCAATTCATCCACGACACTGAGGAATCAAACGTAGATTTATCCCAAGAGGCTCATACCTTAAGATGTGGTAAATGCGAACTACCAGCCGACGGGGTATTTCGATTTGGTGACTTACAACACGCAGATCTTCGAGGTGCGGATGTTCGGGGGTTCAAAGTAGAACTCGAAGATGGAAGACAAGTTGACCTTGTTGATGTTGTTCTAACCCATAAGAAAGGAGAAGGGGGAGCCTACAAATCAGTAGCACTGAGCCTACCAGAATTAAATGAGAACTTTCCTACCGATTACGATGGAACTCTCTTCTCCGACGATCCAACCGTACAGCAAGAAATTTGTGAACAGGTCAAGAAAAGATGGAAGCCAATCCCAAAAGATTACATTCCCTTAGGTAATGATTATTCAGGGACAGACCAACAAAAAACAAGAGAAGAAGACCGGATACTACATACATCATCAAGAGATAGCTATTCATATATAGCCCCCGACAAGATTGAAGAAGATATTTCTCCCGCCGAACATCAAGGAACGGAACTTGAGGTTGTATTAAAAGACGACAAAAAAGACACAAGCCCATCGCCCCAAAAAAAAGACAATGAGCTTGATTTATCTATGTTCTCTTTATCTTGATAATCAAGTGGAGGAACTTTTTAGACTAACCATCTATACCTTGACTTCTCTCAAGATCGTCTAAGTACCGCCGTTTTCGATCGATGTTTTCATCAGTCCATTCTTGGGATCGATCGAAAGGTGGCCGGTTGTGCATCATGAGAATCCCGAAGAACAAAAGAACTAAGGCTATTATGCCGTTGAACGCACCAATCAACAGGAATAGGTGGAGAGCAAATCCACAGATAACACGGGTGGGCATGGTACAGTACAAAGCATACTCTTTCGATCGATTGATGCTATCGCCCAAGTGACCCGCATGGGGAAACAGTCGATCGAAGGCCCGTTCTTGCATATATTGAAACTTGTCTGTCATCCCTCCAATCATGGCATATAGAGCGAGGGAAAAACCTGCGGTCATGCCAACGCCAAGAACATTACTGGGGAAGAAGACCGTAACTACAAACGCCAACAGAACCCAGTAAGTAAACATCAAGATGCGGTTGATAAAGATCAGGGCGGGAATATTGTCGGACCTTTGAGCAATTGAATTGTTTTCCATTTTGCGACCCTTGGGTAATTTGAACAGTTCCTTTAGTTCGATCGCGCCCAATCCATCTCGGTGAGCCCGTACTCCCAGGAACAAAAGAATGCTGGCACAAATCCAGTTCAATGGTGTGACAAAGAAAAGAGAGTATCCTGCGATCGCATAGAACAATCGGGCGATGAATTTCTTATACGCGAGAACAGAAAGCATCAACACCACCAACCCAAGGTAGCCCGGTAATGGCTCGAAGGGCATAATCGGAGACAAAGCCTCTTCGTATCCCCAACCTTTCATTGACCATTCTCCCAATCCGAGGCTCATCACTACAATCGCGTAGTACAGAATAGTAGATCCTTTTAGGTAGTGAACGCAAAAAGTTACAACCCAGATGAGGGTAAGAATGACGTAGGTATAAGGACGACTTTCAGGATCTAAAAGAAGGTAAAAGCATGGGAGAGAAAGGATGGTAGCTACGATAATATTGAGTTTCCTAATCCTTGAAACCCCAATAAATGGTTTATACATTTTCTCATCAGTCCTCCATGCGCGTGGCTTGAGTTTCTATATCCGCACCAGGTCCTAAGCCTAAATTGCGGGTTTCTTCTTCGGTTTCTTGTTCGATGCGGCGCATTGTAAACCCTTCTAACTCGCTATCAAAATTACTCGTAGAAGCAGCTTCTAATTGTTGTCGAAGGTAGCCACTTTCTAGCACTTCGTGCCAAACTTCCAGCATGATTAAGGGTAAATCATCAATTACCTCTTTTGTCGCAGATTCTGTTTCCCGTTTGACTTGGGAGCGTATCTGCTCGTGTATCTGGGCAATTCTATCTCCCGCCTTGACTCTTGTTTCGGTCGATCGAACTTCTTCCTCCACCTCATCCGCTTCATCAAACTCAATGCCAAAATGGTTGGAGACATCGCTATAACTCGCTCCGCGATCGACCATCTGACGGGCTTCTCTTACTCTTTGTACCTCTTCATCGGAAAACTCTTCTTGGGTGGGGTCGATACCGCAGGCTTCAAGCGATCTTTTCAAGGTGCGCGGGGTTAGACCTAGTTCGGAAAGTAATTGTTGCTTGTTCATAATATTTTGCCTCCTGTAACGGGAAAGTTTTTAGGTATTTTGGGGAAGATTCCACTAGCGAGAATCTCTTGAATTTCTTTGTTTCTGTAGCCGAGTTTCAAAAGGATTCTTACTTGCTCGAACCGCTTTCTCTGGGACTCGGTGTAGTAGGGGAGTTTGTGGTCGAAACCGCATTTCTTGAGGGTATTATTGACCGTTGCCATAGTAATGTCGTAACTAACAGCCAGTTGGCGTTTGGTGTAGCAAAGCGGAGGGACGGCATCTTTATTCTTCAATTTCTACCTCCCTTAGTCTTATGGCTTCTAAGGTCTGGGCATAGGTATAGCCAGACTCGATTAGTTTTCTGCAACGAGCGAAACGTTCGACCTCTGCCTCGGTATAGTGCCTTCTGCGAGTGTTGAATCCTAACGCGCTAAGATTGCGCATCACACTGCGATGGCAAATACCAAATTTCTCGGCAAGGTCCTTTTTGGTATACAATTTTTGGATGTTCATCAGATTAAAAATAGTGGGCGATACCTAAAGCCAGGTATCGCTGTTTTTTCCTCCTTTAACGTTGGTGTTCTCGAATTGCTTGATGGGTAAGAGTGGTGAGTTTATTCTTAACGAAATCGTAGGTAAAACCCGCTAATTCCCTTTCTATCGGGCCACTGCAATTGTTGATGAATGCCTCGCGACTTAATCCACGACTTTCGCCAGCCAGTTTGGCTATATCTTTGGTGGGGTCCCAAAATGGAAAGGTAAGGTACTTGCCATCCACCATCACTCTAGCGGGAATATCGCTTTTCTTCGGTTGGATTAGGTCTACCTGGGAACCCGAAAGATACATCAAATACACTCGATCGACATCTGAGACATACGTCCTTCCGTTAGATTGTCTCTTGGCATAAGGCGAGAGTACTACGGCATATAATCCCCGCTCTCGATCGGGTTTCGGTAGTTGGAGGAACTCGTTTGGTTCTACCCTCGGTTCCCAAGAGCGCCGATAAGATACCGATCGACCGCCGGAAGAATGGCTATACTGGGGCGTAGTCTTATAATAAGTACCACATTGTTTGGAAGCCCATTCAGCCGATTCCCAGGAACCCGTTTTCAAAAAGGTCTTGAAGTTCATATTATCGAGTAAAGTCCTCGATCGATGTTCGCCATACCCATCTCGAATTTGGAACCAGGATTGGACGGTAAGAAAGAACCTAGCCCCCTTCGATCGACCGACCGTAATCGCTTCAAATAAGCCTGGTAGGGTTTTTCCGAGAAAGTCCAATTCGTCAATAAAGATACGAGTGGTAAAACCAGGATATTCGGGATAGTTGAGGATTGTCTTGGTTAGCATCTTGAAGATCGATCGCATGATGGGCACGCTAACTTCTTTTGACGAGACATTAAGGGATACAACTAATATGCCCCCTGTCTGGGAGATCTTTTTCAAGCTTACCCATTTACTTCTCGTAGCGTAGTACTGTTGTGCAGCAGCTACTTGCAGACTTTGGATCGTCTGCGTCAGGGTCATAATAATACTATCCCTTGCCTTGACATTCTCCGTTTCTAGTAAGGTCTTACTTAAAAGTCGGTGGGCATAGGAATGATTCTTAACGAACTCCTGCCATTGCCCCAAGTCAGCAAAGCAGAGATTGACTAAGTCGTGCAAGCCCCAATCCTTCTTGTTCAGCATGAGCGCGAGTACTCCCGCTTTAGCTGTATTTTGAGCGGCAGAAGACCAATACTTGTCCATCTCATTGTCGGGTACTGGAACCAAAATATCCATCACTTCAGCAGCAGTATCAAGCCGTCCACCTGTGTCATCAGCTATATCCCAAACGTCGGCTCTGGGGTCTGTCGCATTAAAGTAGTAAAGGGGAACATTCTTTCTTAAGGCTAGGTGGTGGCAAAAGGGCAGCATATCTCCCTTACAATCGAAAACTACCACCAAATCCCGCCCCAAAAGAGACATAATTGCTCGTGCGATCGCGGGATAAGTGACTTTTGACTTTCCCGAACCAGACGACCCTGTCACTAAATGGTTTGCTTCGCATTCGTTAGAAGTAAGAAAACCACTGTGAAAAATAGGGCGGTTCCAGCTATTGCCCGGTCCTAATCGATCGCCGTAGTTGCCCTGGACTACTGGAATTATGTCTGGTTCGATCGGGAGCCTTTTACGACGCGGTCCAGTATAATCGCTAGGGTAATTATCCGTTCGGTATTCTTCCATTTAATATTACCTCCACAATTGGTCTCGGTTCTTTAGTGCCATCGACTAATCCCCGAACTATATATATATACGAAAAAGCGACCTGCCGAAGCAGACCGCAGAAAAAGGAAGGTGGATGGCACACCCCGAAAACATTTATCGAAATGGATTGATTCATATGCTTTTCGATCGAAAGGTACTCTCCAAATATACTCGCGATCGAAGGGCGCTTGTTTATACGACAAAAGGCAAGACAAAGGTAAAACAGCCTGGGATTCAATGTAGAGCAAATGATCTAGTTAGTGTTAAGAATTGATACAGAGAAAAGAGAAACAAATCCTGCTACTAATGTTCGTGCTAGCATTAAGTGTTTTGCCTGGGATGAGGCTGATATTTCCTCGTGAATCGTCCTATTTTTCTCTTGGGGTCTCGCCCCCAAACCCCATAGGATTTTCTTAGGCATCGGCTGAGGTCTGACTCTGCAATATTCTTCTGGGATGGTTCGATCGTATTGGGAAATGTGGTGAAGATTTGGCGATCGATGTACAACGAAAAGAGAGATAGAGTTGTTCTAAAGAGAGATAAAGCCATTTTTCCCGTATCTTGTTTGAAGGAAAAATAATACATAGCTAAACCCCTCATTCGATCGAAAAGCGGTGTTATACTAGATTCGTAAAAAACCATAAAAAAATCCAGTGTAGTAAGCACTGAATCAGAATGAAAACAATAAATTTCGACAATTCCGTTGGGGAGGGTTCTTAAGTGACTTTCTCCCTTAACACAAACATTCTAACACAGAATTCCACAGTTAACGACCAAGCTCTCAACCGTCGCAAGAAAAGTAATTGGATACGTTCTTCATTCTTCAAACCGTGCCAAGTCTGCGGAGACAAAACAGGGAAATGTAGCTATACCAGGCCAAACCCCACAACCGGCGATCATCTCTTTCTTTGCAATACCCACAAGCAACCTATTAAGAACAAGTATTACAAATGGGCGAAGGTCGCTAGCAATAATAAAGCGGGTGTCTTCTACTTCGATCGACAAAGAGAGTACTGGCGCAAAATGAGAAAGCTCCACGCCGATAAGCTCATCAAAGTGCCTTATGTCGATGTACCGTACCCCTCCGATAACACTATATTCGGCATCAGATCCCCAATGGATACTGGGAAAACCAGGTGGCTAAGTAAACTTTCTAAGCATTATCAGTCTCAGGGAATCGTAGTCATAGCGCTCGGATACAGAAATTCACTCCTGTTGCAAACAGCACACCAAGCAGGGCTCTATCATATCCACGAGCATGGAGGTAAGGAGCTAATCGACAGGGGGGATGAAACTCTTTCCGTAGCCTTGTGCTTTGATTCCATCCTAAAGATTCCCCTAGAACACTTCGACAATGCTGTAATCGTGCTCGACGAATGTATGGCTACTGTTCCTCATGCCTTGTTTTCTAATACGATCGAAAGGGGCAAGCGAGAAGCCAGCTTGAATCATTTTGAAGAGGCAATTATGCGCTGCAAGGCAGTCATATGTCTCGATGGAAGCCTGTCCGATTGGTGTATCGACTATCTGAAAGAATTAGACCCCAGTAAGAAGGTCGAGACTGTAGAAAATACCTTCAAAGCCCCTAGAGCACCAGTTCAGTTCTATAACGGCGCGATCGACACTCATGATAAAAAGCTTCGCTCTAACAACTTCGACCAGCTCAAAACTTGGATGGTCGACTTTGCAACACTCAATCCCATTCTTGTCGGGGTAGATTCTCAAACTACGGCTGAATCGATCGAAAAGATGTTGAACGACGCTGGTATTACTGGCGGTTGGCGCATTGATTCCAAGACCACCTGTGAGGCCGCGACCAAAAAAATTCTTACAAACATTGATAGTAAAAGCGGGCAGTCCGCAAACCTATGCGGTTCACCCATAGGTTAGGACGACTCGGCACATTTATGTGCCGTGATAAAGTGTGGTATAATTTTATCATGCTAACTCGCACGTATGAATTCAAACTCAAACCCACTGCCGAACAAGTCTCTATATTTGAGTCTTGGCTTATTGCTTGTCGCAAAGTTTACAACTATGCGCTGGCAGAAAGAAAAGCATGGGTGAATTCCAGAAAGTGCGAAATTAGTGCTTGTAGCTTAGAGAAAGAATACATTATACCTGCGGACATAAAACGTCCAACTTACTTGACTCAGTGCAAAGCTTTAACTCAAGCCAGAAAAAACTTTAAAGAATTGGGAAATGTTCATGTTCACGTTCTCCAACATACGCTTAAGCGACTA
>JAAUXX010030919.1_pt1 | contig 10832 bp, 11 predicted proteins | sample 7278111 | NCBI WGS metagenome assembly JAAUXX01 (sample SAMN14350116, study PRJNA611818) | marine sediment metagenome | isolation source: surface marine sediment (1.8m) | place: French Polynesia: Moorea | collected 2018-08
GAAAAAGCTATAGCTGAGTATGGGGCAGATATTATCTTAAAACAAGATCCCGATGTTCTAGATACCTGGTTTTCCTCTGGTTTATGGCCTTTTTCCACCATGGGATGGCCCAATGAGACCCCAGATTTAGCTACCTATTACCCCACCTCAACTCTGGTGACTGGCTTTGATATTATCTTCTTTTGGGTTGCCCGCATGACGATGATGGCGGGACATTTCACCGATCAAATGCCGTTTCGCGATGTTTATATTCACGGCTTGGTATTAGATGAAAAAGGACAAAAGATGTCTAAGTCTAAAGGAAATGGCATCGATCCTCTATTAATGATTGATAAGTATGGTGCCGATGCGCTGCGCTTTACTCTGATTAAAAAGGTAGCAGGTGCAGGACAAAATATCAGTTTTGATTATGATCGCAAAAAAGATGAATCTCCTTCGGTTGAAGCTTCCCGTAACTTTGCCAATAAGATCTGGAATGCTTCGCGCTTTGTGATGATGAATCTCGAAGGGCTAACTCCCCAAGAATTTCCTGCCCTAGATGCACCTGAATTAGCAGACGATTGGGAATTATGCGATCGCTGGATTTTATCGCGTTTTAACCAAACTGTTAAACAAACTAGAGAATATATCGAGGCTTACGGTTTGGGAGAAGCAGCCAACGGATTGTATGACTTTATCTGGGGTGATTTCTGTGATTGGTATATCGAACTTGTCAAATCTCGACTCTGGCAAGACGAAACCTCAAAAAATCGTTTAGCTGCCCAAGCAACTTTAGCTCATGTTCTGGAAGGCACATTAAAATTACTTCATCCCTTGATGCCTCATATTACCGAAGAAATCTGGCAAACTTTAACCAAAGCTGAGGGAGGAAAAACTCTAGCTCTCCAATCCTATCCCGAAGTTGCCCCTAATCTGATTCAACCTGAACTAGAAATAAGTTTTAAGCTACTCTTCGGAGTAATTCGCACTATTCGTAACCTGCGCGCTGAAGCATCAGTTAAACCAGGCTCGAAGATTAATGTCATTCTCCAAACAGAAAGCACCGCAGAAATCGCCAGTCTACAACCAGTAAAAGATTACATCAAGAATATTGCTAAAGTAGAACAATTAACCATTACGAGCAAACTTGAAGAAGATCCTAAACAAGTAATTGCTAGTGTCTTCGGCACAATTCAAGTAATTGTCCCCCTAACAGGGATGGTTGACATTGCTGCTTTACGTAGTAAATTGGAGAAAAACCTTGCAAAAGTGGAAAAAGAGATAAAATCTTTATCAGGTCGTCTTAATAACCCAGGCTTTGTTAATAAAGCACCAGCAGAAGTCATTCAAGCTGCTAAGGATGCTTTAGCAGAAGCTAAAAAACAAGCAGAAATTTTACGAGAGCGCTTAAAGCGACTTCAATAGCCAATTCTTCATTACAAATATTTGTAGGAAGATAGTCTTTCTTGACCACTAGCTCCTTCGTTCCTTAATTCTCATTCCTTAATTCTCCCAAACTCAATTCGCTGATGCTATACCTAGCACAAGTTCAAAAAAACCCCATTTCCCAGCAAATCGAACTACAAACCCTAGCTTGTCAAATTACAGAAAATGTTTGGGAAGTCGATAATTCTGATGTTTTTCCTTTAACTAAAGATAGTTCCCTTGGGGAAGGAGTCTTAGTATTAGTAGAGAGACAATCTAATGGTGAAATAATTAGTATCCAAGAAGCTAAAGAATGGTTACTTAGTTTGTTGCAACAATATTTGACTAAAAATGCGATTAATCCTCAGTTTGTAGCAGCAGAACAGGATAAAATTGAGAAATGGCGTCAGGAAATTACCTCGCAAAATTTAGAATTAAATCGTCGTTTTTTAGAAATAGAAACTCGCCGTGAGGAGTTACAACAATTGGAACAATCTCTGAAGCAAGAAAAAGAAGAGTTAGAAGAATTGACCAAGAAATTGCAACAATAAGTAGCTGTTTAAAATAAATTATCTAGTGGAATTTGGCTTAAGTCTAACTACCATTAGCAGTATCTGAAATAATGTCTCATGACAAAAGAAGCTGAACGATTACAACAAAATAATTGGAAAAAATGGGGACCATATTTAAGCGATCGCCAATGGGGAACGGTACGGGAAGATTATAGTAATTATGGCGAAGCTTGGGAATATTTTAGTCACGATCAAGCGCGATCGCGTGCTTATCGTTGGGGAGAAGATGGAATTTTAGGTATTAGTGATAGTCAGCAAAGATTATGCTTTGCAATTGCTTTATGGAATGGCAAAGATCCAATTTTAAAAGAAAGATTTTTCGGCTTAACTGGTAATCAAGGAAATCATGGAGAAGATGTCAAGGAATATTATTTTTACCTTGATAGTAGCCCCACCCATTCCTATATGAAAGGACTATACAAATATCCCCAAAATGAATACCCCTATAGTTTATTAGAATCAAAAAATGGAAGTAGAGGGAGACAAGAACCAGAATTTGAATTATTAGATAGTGGGGTATTTGACAAAGATAAATATTACGATGTTTTTGTTGAATATGCCAAAAATAATCCAGAAGATATTTTAATCAAAATTACTATTTGTAATCGGGCGCAAGAAAGTCAAGTCTTACATTTGTTACCCACATTATGGTTCCGTAATACTTGGTCATGGTTTAAAGATGCTCCCAAACCCCAAATCAAGCTAGGAGAAAATTATAATTCTTTTACATCTAATATTACAATTGAGACTACTCATCCAGAATTGGGCAATCATTATTTATATTGCCAAGGAAATCCTCAATTATTATTTACTGATAATGAAACCAACTATCAAAGAATTTTTGGTTATGATGACGGCAATAAATATCTCAAAGATGGCATTAATAACTATGTCGTAAATCAAGAAAAAGGTGCAGTAAATTCTAAATACATAGGCAGTAAATTTTCCCCTTATTATATATTAAATATTGGAGGAAAAGAAACCCAAGTAGTAAAACTAAGACTTTGTAAAAATGCCAATTTACAACAACCTCTAGAATCAGATTTTGACCAGATCTTTACTGCTCGGATTCAAGAAAATTCAGAATTTTATCAAGAGATTACGACACCCAGTTTGACCCCAGACTTACAAAATATTCAAAGACAAGCTTTTGCCGGGTTGCTATGGACAAAACAATATTATAATTACGTCATAGAAGAATGGTTAGAAGGTGATTATAATCAACCATCTCCTCCAGAATCCAGACAAAAAGGCAGAAATAAAGAATGGATTCATCTCGATAATCAAGATATTATTTCTATGCCCGATAAATGGGAATATCCTTGGTTTGCTGCTTGGGATTTAGCCTTCCATTGTATTCCGTTAGCCATTGTCGATCCTGACTTTGCCAAAAATCAATTAGATATAATGACGCGGGAATGGTATATGCATCCTAATGGACAAATTCCTGCCTATGAATGGAATTTTAGTGATGTTAACCCGCCAGTTCATGCTTGGGCAACTTGGCGAGTTTATCAGATAGAAAGAAAATGCCAAGGTAAAGGCGATCGCGTTTTTTTAGAAAGGGTATTTCAGAAACTATTACTAAACTTTACTTGGTGGGTAAATCGTAAAGATGTCGATGGCAATAATATCTTTGAAGGGGGATTTTTAGGCTTAGATAATATTGGGGTGTTCGATCGTAGTGCAGCTTTACCTACAGGAGGACATATTGAACAAGCAGATGGGACAAGTTGGATGGCAATGTATTGTCTCAATATGCTAACTATCGCCTTAGAATTAGCCTTAGAAAATCCTGTCTATGAAGATATAGCAACTAAGTTTTTTGAACATTTCCTTTATATTGCCGATGCCATGAATAAGATCGGAGGAGATAAAACTGAACTTTGGGATGAGGAAGATGGTTTCTTTTATGATGTTTTACATCTTCCTAATGGACAAAAGATTAAATTAAAAGTTAGATCGATGGTGGGATTAATTCCCCTATTTGCTGTTACCACTCTTGAACCAGCAGTTCTTAATAAATTACCCGATTTTAAAAAAAGATTAGAATGGTTTATCAAACATCGTCCTAAACTTAAATATAATGTTGCCTGCATGGAAACTAAGGGAGTAGGCGCGAGAAGAATGCTCGCTTTATGTTATGTCACTTTAGGGAAATATGTCGCCGAAGATAAATTACGGCGCATTCTGACAAAATTACTCGACGAGGATGAATTTTTCGGAGAATATGGCATCCGTGCTTTATCTCGCTATCACCAAAATAATCCCTATACTTTTGATGTTAATGGTACTCAACATCGAGTAGATTACGAACCAGCAGAATCTAAAAGCGGCTTGTTTGGTGGTAATTCTAATTGGCGTGGTCCTGTTTGGATGCCCGTCAATTATTTACTGATCGAATCTTTGCAAAAGTTCCATCATTATCTAGGAGATGATTTTAAAGTAGAATGTCCCACAGGTTCTGGTAACTGGATGAATTTATGGGAAGTATCCCAAGAAATTTCCTATCGACTAACTCGTATTTTCCTCAAAGATAGTCAAGGGAAAAGAGCGGTTTATGGAGTAACTAAGCAATTTCAAACTGATCCTTACTGGCAAAATTTAATTCTTTTCTATGAATATTTTCACGGCGATAATGGAGCAGGAATCGGTGCTAGCCATCAAACGGGATGGACAGGATTAGTTGCTAAATTAATTCAACAAAGTGGAAAATATATGCAAAATCAGTAAACAGTTATCGAAACGTAAGATATTTGAGGAAGAATTTGTCAACTACAAAATCGTCGTAAAAATTGTGAAAGATTGCTACAAAGAAGACTTAGCATATATCCACGATCTTGGTTTTAGTGAATATGCTCTTAAATCGGCTCCTGGCATCTTAAAAATTCTCCAAAACAATAACATCAAAAAAGGTCTCATCGTAGACTTGGGTTGTGGCAGTGGATTATCAGCACAAGAGTTCATCAAGGCTCATTATCATGTTTTGGGAATCGATATTTCTCAATCAATGGTGAATCTTGCTCGAAACAGGGTGCCAAAGGCTGAATTTAGGGTTGAATCTCTTTTTAAAACCAAAATTCCTCCGTGTAATGCTGTCACATCAATTGGTGAATGTCTCAACTATCTTTTTGATGAAGATAATAATGATCAAAATTTGTTGCCAGAAAGTAATCTCTAATTATTTGCTTGATAGCTTAAATTTTGTTCCAAAAAAGCAATGCGATCGCTGATTCTTTGACGGTTATGAGGATCGACAACATGAGGTAAAACAGTTTTCCAGGCTATAATTTGGGCTTCTGTAGTATCAGGATTTGTTGCTAAATACTCAATTTTTCTTTGGTTAATCTTGGTGAGTTTATGAAGATCTCTATTGTCTTGATTTATTGCAGATTTAGCAGAGTTTTTATAAGAATTTAGTGCAGCTTGGTTATCTCCCAAAAATAATAATTCATCTAATCCTTTGGCGAACCAAATTAAATAAGTATCGTCTAAATCGGGAGAACTAGATTCTAAAATTTTTTCCATCATCGCCACAGTTTTCTCTGGTTGACCTGCATACATAGAATTGGCGACACTAAGACTTAGATTAGCTTGAGTAAAATTAGGATCGTAATGAACCACAGTTTCAAAATAGCTAGGAACTAAAGTATATCCCGTCTGCTTTCTTGCTGTTTCATTTCCAAAATATTGTACAAATTGTAAATAAGTTAAATCTGCTCTTATATTATTAAAGCCAAAAGTCGGAATTAGTTGTTGAGCTTTAAGATTAATCTGAGACGATTCTATTTGTTTATCATGATTATTAGCTTTAATTTGGAGCTGGGATTTATTATGATGGTCTTTTTGTAAACTATATATAGCTCCTATAAAAGAAAAGAGCATCAGAAAATAGATGAGTTTTTCTAGCTTGAGAAAATTTTTCAAGAACATGGGAAATTTACAAGATTAGATCACAAATATGTTGGCTAAATAGCTATGTCAAATAAATTACCCTTAATAGCAAATTCATATTTGAAGTTTATTTATATCTATACACTTACGTAGAAAAACTTAAGTATATATGTCAATAATACCAGTTGTTCACATATTTGTAAGTAAAATATTATATGTTTGTAGTCTCTTGAAGAAACGATGAAGAAGAAACGAGGAGAAGGTAGAATTCCAAAGTTAAAAGTTAGGATTAAATACAGCAGTCCTCAGCTCTCAGGCTTAGGAGGGTGCTTTAACGATTGAATAGCTAAAATTACTAGAGCATTTACAATTGCTGCTGCGACAGGAGAACCGCCTTTTCTTCCCTTAACCAGAATTTGCGGAACATTGACTTTAGTTAACGCATGTTTCGATTCCACTACGGAAACAAAACCGACAGGAACCCCAATTACTAAAGCAGGAATTTTGTCGGAATTTTTTATGCGATCGCATAAAGCGAGTAATGCTGTCGGTGCATTGCCAATGACATAAATAGCTTCTGGATATTGTGCCCAACATTTTAATAAGCCTGTTTTCGTGCGAGTTTTCCCTGAGTCTGCTACTGGTGCTTTTGTTATAGCGGCAATAATTTGATTCTGAAACGTTTTACTAACTAAAGTGGTAATTCCCTGTTGCACCATCGTGACATCAGTGATAATCGGCACACCTGCTGTTAAAGCTTTAATTCCTGATGCGATCGCGCTTGGACTGCATTGTAATAAATTAAGATAGTCAAAATCTGCTGTAGAGTGAATAATTCTTCGCGCGATCGCATATTCAGCGACACTTAAATTATGTTCTCCTACTTCTGCGTCGATCATGGCAAAACTTTTTTCCAAAATCGGATGATTTAAATTGTCACTCTTCACTAATTTGTTTTCAATTGTTTTAATTCTTGGATTTTTTGGATTAATGGAGCACAATGATAGACCATTGCGGCTCGACTATCGACACCAAGTTTATCAAAAATGCGGCGGATATGGCTGGCGACTATCTTGATAAGCAGGAGTTTTTTTTCTTTGTCTAGCACGAACTGGAGGTCGCTGACGACCAGCGAGCGGACTGTCGGAACGATACGGCGGTAGCGATCGTAGATTAAAAATGCCAGCAATATTAGCTTGGGGGTCAGAAATCGGCTCTAAACGCTTGATAGAGCTAGTGAGTAGAGGTGCAACTCCAGGTCCATGACCGCTGACAGTGCTATCCCCGTGGACAATAATGCCAATGGTAACTTTGCCAGAACGGTAAGCTGGTCCCAAGCGGGTATCTTCCTGAGCGATCGCGACTAGATCGCCAAAGCGGAGACTATCAAGGCGGTAACGCCGCCGAATTTGAGGATCAAATAGTTGAATATCATAATCGCCTCGCCAAGCCGTATTTTTACCCAATCCCGAACCCATAATGGCAGCGGGAATCAGATGGGTTACGGGGACTTGGAGGCGGCGGTGATAGGATTTTAATCCCCAACGTTTAAGCAGGGCAGGAGAAAGGTTCATGACAGTAATGTCGGGATAATCTAGCAACCGTAATCCTTGACCAAAACTATCAATTTGTATGCGACGCCAATTCGTAGGTTACGCAGCACCAAGGGAGGAAAATCCACCAAAACGTGAAAGACCCCGCCATGTTTACCCGTGACTAATCCAGTTTTTCTTGTACAGGGACCAGAGATTACCCATGACCGCAACTTTTACTAGGTCAGGTTGATTTATTTTTATGGTTGATGGTTTATTCATTTCCTTGCTCAAAAGAAATTTACTCTTCTGTAAGACTTTAGCTATTAAAATAAGGCTATAGAATCTTTGATTTTCCCTATGACTGCAACGATAATTACGCCACCAGAAGAAATAATTCACCTTTCAGGGATTAGCTGGCAGACTTACGAAACCTTATTAGAAGAACTAAGCGATCGCCGAATCCGTTTGACATACAATCGAGGCAATCTAGAAATTATGGTTCCTTCTCCAGAACATGAACTTAGTAAAGAAGTACTTGGTCGCTTTGTGGAAACCTTAGCGGAAGAACTGGCAGTTCAAATCTATCCCCTTGGTTCTACTACCTTTAAACGTCCTCAACTGAGTGGAGCAGAACCAGATAAATGTTTTTACATTTACAATATCGATGCGGTTCGCGGCAAAAAGCGACTGGATTTAACCAAAGATCCCGCACCAGATTTAGTGATAGAAATTGATGTTACCAACAGTTCCTATAATCGCCTTCAAGTTTATGCGGATCTGGGTGTGGCAGAAGTTTGGATTTATAATGGGGAATCTCTAGTCATCAAGCAATTAGAAAATAAGATTTATATCACCTCCCAAAAGAGTAAATTTTTTCAGAATTTACCTATTACAGAAATTACTCAATTTTTACAGCAAGCCGAAACGGTAGATTATCTGGAGTTAGTGAAAGCATTTCGGCAGTGGGTGAGAAGTCAGATTGGTTAATAGGGAGGCGATCATTCTTCCGTACATTTTGTTGATATTGTTTTCATAGTTGATGATTGATGTTTCATTTTTAGATCAAGCCCAAGGTCTACAAGGAGAATATTTGAAATAAGTGCCCATGAGCCTGGCGTCCCTTGACCTACGTGAATGAGGAGCCAGGCATCTAACTAAATTGCGATCTCAACTACAAGCAAAGTATCCTCGTCTGCCATAACATCGATCATGAGCTCGGCAACAGGCATCAATCTTGTTTGAGACGAATACTGCCAATAACGTCTCTTTTGGTTAATTCTTGTTGGGGAAAAACTTTTATTCATGACTTGGCAATTTTGATTCTCGCATAACGTGAAATGGTTGTTTTAGCCGCGATCGCGATCTCTGAAAGTCCTATTATTTCGTTCACTTCACTTTCAAACGACTGATCCATAAAAACACCTTCCTTCCCTAGATAATTAATAGCAAAATGAATACTTTAGGGAGATTCTGCCTTCAGAATAGTCGTATTTACCACGGGCAAACAATCACATAATCTGGGTAACATATTTGAGCTACCTCAATTCTGCCAATCCATTACAATTCTGAATTAAGGTCTAATATTACAGTTAGCTAATTTCAGTATTTTTATCTTTAAGCCAAGTGAAAATAATTCTTTCTTCTGCTTGTCTAAACTCAATATTAAAGCGATCAAATACAACTTCTCTTCCCAATAATAATTGTTCTCCTCCTGTATCAGTTTGTAACCAAGCAACTGGAGAAATAAAAGTATGATTATCAATCGTCATTTCTATATTTCGTAAAACATATTCTACTGTGCCACCAATAGTTTCAGCTAATAAAGTTGACTCAGCATCAGCCAAAGCATATCCTAAATCTTGCCCTACTTTCTGAGTAATTAAGCTTATTTCTGCTCCAGAATCAACTAACATAGTCGCGGCCATTTCATATTCTTGATGTTTAAGTTTTACAGAATAATTAGGTAGCCATTCATGACGAACTACAGATCGAAAATGTATGGGTAATATTTGAATAGATGCAGTCCGTTTGGGAACCAAATAAATCAAATAATCTTCTTGGCAACTGTTGGCTTGTTCTAGAACTTGTTGTAGGTTTTCACTGTGGGCAAGAAGACCATTGGCATTATAGGCTATGTATTGATTTTTGTACGAATTTAACAATATTTGGCGATTACGGTTGAGCCATTGTAACATAGCATGTTTTTGGTCAAAATCTTGCTTTTGTCGATGATTCATAATTGTTGCTCTATCAGTAATCTTGAGAATTAATTTTGATTAATTGAGCTTGAGTTAATACTAAATAAGCGAGGTAAACTTTGATTAAAATAAAAGACATATAATTTCTAATTGTACCGATGACTTCAACAGTAATTGCGCCACCAAATGAAATAATTCACCTGTCAGGGATTAGCTGGCAAACTTACGAAACCTTATTAGAAGAACTTAGCGATCGCCGTTTGCGACTCACTTAAACGTTGATGCGGTTCGCGGCAAAAAACGACTGGATTTAACCAAAGATTCAGCACCAGATTTAGTGGTGGAAATTGATGTTACAAGTAGTTCCGACCATCGTCTCCAGGTTTATGCGGATCTAGGTGTGACAGAAGTGTGGATTTACAACGGAGAATCCTTAAGTCATCAAACAATTACAAAATAACACCTATATTAACTCGCAAACAAGTCGGTTTTTTCCTGATTTAGCGATCGCAAAAAAGATTCTGTATTAATAATCACAGTTGATGCTCATAAAAAATTAACTTTTATTAAGTTAGTTGTTAAGCTCTATTGCAACTTTTGCTTAAATTGGGAGATCGCCGTTTCACAAGGTCAGACTACGTGGTAGTATCCGATCCATACCTTGAGAAGATATTTTTAGGAGAAAGACCTTGGGAATTAGGGTTGCAGTTGTTGGCTCGGGTCCTGCTGGTTCATCCGCAGCCGAAATTTTAGCGAAAGCTGGTATTGAAACGTTTTTATTTGAAAGAAAATTAGATAACGCAAAACCTTGTGGTGGAGCAATTCCCCTTTGTATGGTAGACGAATTTGATCTACCACCAGAAATTATTGACCGCCGAGTTAGAAAGATGAAGATGATATCTCCTTCTAATATCGAAGTGAATATCGGTCATACTCTTAAAGATGATGAATATATTGGAATGTGTCGTCGGGAAGTACTCGATGGCTTTATGCGCGATCGCGCTGCTAAGTTAGGCGCTAATTTAATTAACGGTACAGTTTATCAATTAGATATCCCTACTAACGAAAAAGATCCCTACACTCTTCATTATGCAGACCATTCTAATGGCAACAGCAAAGGGGTAATGAAAACCCTGAAAGCTGATGTGGTAATTGGTGCTGATGGAGCAAACTCTCGGATTGCTAAAGCCATAGATGCGGGGGATTATAATTACGCGATCGCTTTCCAA
>JAAUXX010015650.1_pt1 | contig 10827 bp, 5 predicted proteins | sample 7278111 | NCBI WGS metagenome assembly JAAUXX01 (sample SAMN14350116, study PRJNA611818) | marine sediment metagenome | isolation source: surface marine sediment (1.8m) | place: French Polynesia: Moorea | collected 2018-08
AGTATCCGCTTCTAATGTCTCAGATGAAAGCGGGGACATCACCCTACAGAGCTTGAATACCTTGGAGGTGTTGAACGGGGGCCAAATCACCGCTTCCACTCAAACGGGTAAGGCGGGAAGTGTGAGGGTCAATAAAGGGGAGAATCCTGCCGCATCTGTGACCCTGAGGGGTCAGGGCAGTCGCTTGGCGGCTGAGGCAACCAAGGAGGGGGGCCAGGCGGGCAGCGTGACGATTAACACTAGGCAGATGACCGTTTCCGATGAGGCACAAGTAACCGTGAGCAGTCCCCAAGGACAGGCAGGCAATCTGGAGATCGCTTCTGATTCTTTGTCCCTAGACAGAGGGCGCATTACCGCTGAAACCGGAAAGAGTGGAGTAGAAGGTGCGAATATTACCCTACAGATATCGGATTTGTTGACATTGAGCAACGAAAGCCTGATTTCTGCCAAGGCTTTTGGTCAAGCCAATGGTGGCAATATTGGAATTCTTAATGCCAACGGGTTTATCATTGCATTCCCTCCTGAAGGTCCAGATGGGAGCGACATTATTGCCAATGCTCCCCAGGGCAGGGGCGGGAATATTACAATTAAAACTCAAGGCATTTTTGGGCTCGCGGAAAGTGAGGTGTTGAGTCGACTCAACGATATTAACGCCAGTGGGGGTATAGCACCGGGGATCGTAGAGATCGATACTGAAATCGACCCGACTCGCGGGTTGACTAACTTGCCAGAGGAGACAGTCGAGTCCGAGGTAGCCGAAGGTTGCCAAGCGGCAGCTGGGGAGCCAGACTTGGCCTTTTACGACATCGGACGCGGTGGTTGGCCCCCAATACTAAATGAGCCGCTTAGTATTGAGACACTCATTGTCCCCTTGATCCCTTTGGATGTTGAAGGAGAAAACGAAACAGTTCAAACCTGGGAAGAGATTTTCACTATTCCAGAAATGAAAGGAAAATTTTCCCTGACGCCAGCTTGCCGTGTCAAATAGACGATTATTTGTAGATGAGTAGACTATTTAGGGACTGTGTAGCTTTTTTAGTCATCTTAACCAGCAGTTATGCTGGTTCTGTGAGAGCGCAAACCCCAGATCCGACGACTGAGCCCGAACTCCCACCCCAGGACATCATTCCTCCTACTCCCTTGCCTCCCCTTCCAGAAACACCTCCTTCCCAGCTGCCAAAACCAGAAGAAATCCTGCCTTCTTCTCCTGAGCCAACTCGTCCCGACGAAAAACTACCTGGTACAGAAAAAACCATTACTGTAACCGAGTTTAAGTTTACTGAGTTTACTGATAACACGGCTTTCACTTCAGAGAAATTAGCCGAAATTACTTCTGACTTAACCAACAAGCCTCTTCCCCTGTCCAGATTGCTCCAGCTTGCCTCAGAGGTGACCTCACTCTACGCTAAGAAAGGTTACCTCACTTCAGGTGCGATTATCTCCATCCCCGAGTCCACCGAATTGCAAGGTAAGGGAGTTGTGGAAATCCAGGTCATTGAAGGGGAATTGGAAGAGATTAAAGTCTTTCCCGACAACGCTTCCGTGGAACTGAATCTCAACTACGTGCGCTCACGCTTGGAACTAGCAGCCGATAAACCTTTGAACGTTTACCGCCTGCAGGAAGCCCTGCAACTGCTCCAAATCGATCCCCTAATCGAAAAGGTGTCTGCTACCTTATCTGCTGGCTCACGTCCAGGGCAAAGTGTACTGGAAGTTGAAGTCACAGAGGCTGATTCTTTCCAATTTCAAATCATCGCTAATAATAATCGCTCTCCTAGTATTGGGAGTTTTGAGCGTGGAGCTAGGGTAAGTGAAGCAAATTTGTTTGGAATGGGAGACGAGATAACCCTGAATTACGCCAACACCGATGGTAGCAATTTGATCAATGCCTCCTACACCATTCCGATTAATCCGCGCAATGGCAATCTCCGCTTTAACTACAATTACCAAGTTAATGATGTAATTGAGCCTCCCTTTGACCGACTGGATATTGAATCCGAGTCAACCTACTACCAACTAACCCTACGCCAGCCGGTTATCCAAACCATCAATCGGAAGACCCAAACCTTCCAAGAGGTAGCTCTAGGTCTGGAAGCATTTTGGAGGGGAAGTCAATCCTTGTTGTTAGATACTCCTTTTCCGCTCTCCCCAGGAGCCAGTGATGATGGACGCACCCGCATCTTTGCCTTGAGATTTATAACGGAATGGACGAAACGAAATGCTAGCTCGGTATTTGCCCTGCGCTCGGAGATGAGTTTGGGACTGGATGCCTTTGGCTCGACTGTCAACAAACAGATTTCTGGGGTAGAAACCATTCCCGATAGCCGTTTTTTTGCCTGGCGAGGACAAGCCCAGTGGTTACGGCTCTTAGGGTCAGACACCTTGCTGGTAGTTCGCGGCAATATCCAACTGGCAAACGATGCCCTTTTACCTTCAGAGGAATTTAGCATCGGTGGTTTCAACAGCGTCAGGGGCTATCGGCAAGATGCCATCCTGACCGACAATGGGTTTGTTGCCTCTGCAGAAGTCCGGTTGCCCATACTCAGAGTTCCTGAGCGAAAGATTGTTTTGCAGCTAATTCCCTTTTTTGATTACGGCATTGGCTGGAACAGTGCTGGGGTATCTAACCCAGACAACCAAAACCTGGCATCTGTAGGTCTCGGCTTACAGTGGCAGCAGGGCAATAATTTTAACGCTCGTATTAACTACGGTATTCCTTTGGTAGATATTGATTCGGGGGACAGAACATGGCAAGAAAATGGACTAGTTTTTTCCGTACAATGGGATCTTTTCTGAAGCAGTTACAGTTGAAGACATACCGTCGCGTGCTAATTTTGTTCCTAGTCGGCATATTGGTCGCTGTCGGAATCCCGCCTGTTTTATCACAAAAGCCTGGAAACCCCCTCATCGCTAAGAGTTGGGCTGAGGCCCAAGAGCTGGAAGAACGGGGTAGAGAACATTATCTTAGGGGTAAAGAACATTATCAATTTGACAAGGCGGTAGAAGACTGGCAGAAGGCAGTAGAGGATTGGCAACGGGCAGCTCAGGCTTTTGCTGCTTTAGGAGAAGATCTCAAACAAGCCATCATCTTGGGCAACCTTTCCTTGGCCTATCAGCAACTGGGGGAGTGGGAAGAGGCAGAAAAAGCGATCGCTAAAAGTTTAAACCTCCTTGGGTTTAAGCACGACTCCAAGACTCCGAAAAACTGGCAAATTCCGAATGTTTCCACTGATAAATTAGATAAATTAAAGATTCTCGGTCCTGCTCTGGAGATCTACGGTCGTTTCTGGTATGGGAAGGGAAATCCGGAAAATGCTTTATCTAGTTGGCAACTAGCTGCCGATATTTACCAGAAGAAATTGAACGTTCGCCAGAGAATAATTGGCAATCAATTTAACCAGAGTCAAGCGATGCAAGATTTAGGGCTTTATCCGAGAGCTTGCAATACCTTATTAGCAGCTTTAGAGATTAATATTCAGGATATTGGCAAAGCTGTAAAGCTTGATATTCAAGACTGTCAATTAACAAAGTCAAATAAGAAGAAATTAAATAAGGAGGAATTAGAAAAATTCACCGATCAGTTCCAACTAATTCTCCAAGAAAAGCTAGATAAACTAGATAAACTAGATAAAAAAAAGCCAGAATTTCAACAAAAATTCAATGGATTAGTGAGTCTAGGTGATGTTTTCAGAGGTCTGGGTAATTTGGAGCTATCTCAAATAATTTTGACAAAATTACTGAACGAAGTTGAAAGTCCAAATGAAACTGAAGAAGGGAAAATAATAGCTTCTTCCCCAAATATCGCTGCAGCACACATCAGTTTAGGTAATACAGCAAGAGCCTTGGGCAATAAAAAAAACCAGCAAGTACGACAAACAAAGCAGCAGATGACATCGAGCAACTCTGTGGACTCTTGTATCAATGACAAAATTAATGACAAAAAAGATAGTAATCAAACTGTGGCTGAATTTTATCATCAGGCGGAAGCCTGCTACCAGAAAGCAGCAGCAGAAGAATTATCCACCTCGCTAAGCTCAACAATACAGGCACGGATAAATCTCCTCAGTCTATTGGTGCAAACTCAGCAATGGTCTAAAGTACAAAATCTATTATCTACAATTCAATCTAGCCTGGCTGATTTACCCACCAGTCGCACAGCAGTCAATGCCCGAATTAATTTGGCTCAAAGTCTGATGTGCTTCAAAAAGCCCACACTAAATGAGGAGGAAAGAAAACACTCATCTCCTCTCCTTCAAAAATGCGCCTTGCCCAATGAAGAAGATAAAACCCCCTCCAATCCTCCAACTTGGGAAAAAATTGCTGAAATTTTGACTGAAGCTCTCAACCAAGCCCAAAATTCAGGAAACCATCGTGGAGAGGCCAATGCTCGCGGTTATTTAGGAGGCGTTTATCAACAGATGGGGAAAATAAAGCTGGCTCAAGAGGAAACAGAAAAAGCTTTATACTTAGCTCAACCGACTAAGACTCCAGAAATTGCCTATCAATGGCAGTGGCAGTTAGGGCGTCTTCTTAAGGCTCAATCAGCTCAAGTGCAAACAGCAGAAGCTAAAGAAATATTTCTTAAAAAGGCAGAAGCAGCTTACAAAGAAGCATATCGCACTGTCAACTCGCTTCGAGAAGATTTGCTTTACACTAAGCGTGAGATTCAGTTTCATTTCCGAGACCAATTTGAGCCTATTTATCGGGAGTACGTCAGTTTGCGACTTCCCTTCGATAATAAGGTTACCTTCAATAATAAGGATGACGACCCAGCTCAATTTATACAACTTCCACCAGGGGAACTTCAAGACGAGAATCCTAGACAAGTCATTGCAGATCTCCAGTTAGCTGAATTAGAAAACTTTCTTGATTGCAAGTTAGTGTATAGTTCTAAATTTGTCGATGTTGATAGAGTTGTTGATAAGGCTAAACAGAAAACCGCAGCGATCTATCCCATTATCTTGGAAGATCGAATTGAAGTCCTCCTGAAGTTGCCCCAGAAGGAGGAAGAGCGACTGTACCGCCGCTTTCCTCCAGTTCCAATATCCCAAAAAAAAGTAAAAGAAAAACTAAAAGAACTGCGCAAAGAATTGGAGCAACCTTACTTTTCTTCTAAGAGAGGCAAGCCTGCTGCAGAAGAAGTTTACAAATGGTTAATCGAACCTGCTGAAAAAAACGGGCTTTTAGAGCGAGAGCAAACCTTAGTGTTTGTCTTAGATGGTCCTTTTCGGAATATCCCTATGGCAGCTCTCTATGATGGCAACGAGTATTTGATACAAAAGTATGCGATCGCCGTTGCTTTAGGAAACATAGAGTTGCCAGATTCTCAACCAACGACACAATTCAAGGGTTTGATTGCCAGTTTTTCTGAAAAACTTCAGTGTGAAAATAGTGAATGTAATCAGTTTGGACCCCTTGAATATGTGAAGCAAGAAGTCGATGAGATTAGCGATGTTCTGCAAAAAAGCAATGTAGAAGCAAAAAGACTGGATGATGAGAAATTTACTAGCGAAGCTTTGGAAAACGAAATTAAGAACGCCCCCTACAATATAGTCCACCTGGCAACCCATGGCGAATTTGGTTTCAGTCGAGATAGCACGTTCATTTTGACTGCACCACCTGAATCAGAAGATAAATTATTGAGAAAAAAAGATAACTTAAAAACCCCCTTTTCCAACCAGGAGAAAAAGAGCGACACAAACTCAGAAGGGAAAATCACCTCTACTAATGCCACTTTGTATGACTTTGAGGATATCAAGGCTGACCTCAATGAACTCAATAATTTACTCCAAGTCAGAGAGCAAGCGCCAATCGAATTGCTAGTACTCAGTGCTTGTGAGACAGGAGAAGGGGACGCTCGCGAGGTTTTGGGAATTGCAGGGATGGCCGTCCAATCAGGGGCCCGCACTACGCTGGCAAGTTTGTGGAGTGTAGACGATTGGTCAACTGTTGAACTGATGGAACAGTTTTACCAAAAGTTGCTCGAAAATGGGGAAAATCGGGTGACCAAAGCGGAGGCTCTTCGCCAGGCTCAACTACATCTTTTGAAAAATCCTGCTGCATACAAGCCATCTCACTGGGCACCCTATATTTTAGTCGGTGACTGGCGTTAAACCTAAATCTTGAATATTTAAGCTGTCGTAAACTGCTTGCAATTGCTGCTTAGAAGAACAGTAAGATAATGGATCGATTTTGTCGCGATCGACGTCTCGCACCACAGCCTGCAAAATGGTATCCCAGTACTCTGCATATAAAGGATTCTGTCTATAGCGACAACGTTGCTCTGCCAGAAGCTTTAGAGTCTCGTGCCAAATATCCTTAGAAGCATAAATTTCGATGCGTTTCCTAGGTGTCGCTGCTGCTAATCGCTCTTTCGATGTTTCCAGTTGAACTCGTTCAATCCATCCATCGATGCTAGGATTTCTGGATGGTCTGTCAGAGTTACAAACTACTGAAAAGTACCAGTGATAAGGCTGTTTGAGTTCGAGTGGTTTTTCTTCGGAAGGAAGTTCAAAACTAACAATTCCTGATGTTTTGAGCTGAATTTTAATAGGCTGCTTAAAAACATCCTCATTTCTTTCATCCTGAAGCATAAATTCAGCAAAATCTATGTGACGGATCTGTTCAGGCACTACAAACCAGAAAGTCGGATATGCACTGACCGTTAATGCCAGACCACTCTCTAGTCCTTCGGCTAAGACTACTCCTGCTCGATCAACCACAGAGGGGAAAGGAGGTAGAAGAGCAATCAGGGGAGGGTTCAGGTTGCTACATGAACCCCGCCTAGATAGTCCCTCCAATCTCGCCCAAAAGCCCTCTTCCACCTTTCTGCTGGGAATGGGAGGATTCCATTGTTCTTCTTCTATGGTCTCTGCTTCCTCAACATCTCTGACTTCTTCTTCCTGAGTTTGCTGAGTAACTAGATTTTTTGAAGCATTTACTAAAATTTGTTCAGACCTGGTTTGAACAGAAACCTTTTGAAAAGACATACTTATCGAACTTACAGGTGTATTTATTAATAATACAGGTTGAGATGTCTGTGCCCTCGCCGGTATAGAGAAAACAGTAAAGCTGAATACTAACAGCGTGCATATCAAAAGAATTATTACCTTGTGGAATAGCTTGATAGTCTTATTCATAAGCACTATCCCTTATCCATAACTCTTGAACCCTTTGTGAGATGGGGAGAGGGTAAGATTGGAAAATGGAGAGAAAATTAGACTTGACTTTTCCCTTCATCCTTGTTTTCTGGTGTTTCTTCATTGCTCTTTACTCTTGTCTTACTAAAAAGTTCGGACTTGTAAGTAATGATTAGTTTATAAGCAGGGGCAATTATTCACCTCTTTGATTGAATTTGAATTTTAATGTAAGGCATAATTCCTTGCACAAAGAATACGACTACAATCAAAGCTAGAGCAGTTGGGATTAGCGGGATCCACATTGCAAATTGGTTGAGAATAAAATAGCAGAAAACACTCAGAACTGTAACTGCTATTCCCACAATTAGAAGCTGTTTGAGAAAAAAACGATAATACCAAGTAATTATTCCTCCAATTACTGACCAGAACCAAATCCATATAGCATCTATCCATGCAGGGAAAAACGATAATAAGGGTCGATTTTCTTCTTCATCGACGGCATTGAGAATCTGACTTACCATATGGGCTTGAATGAAAACACCTGGCATTTTTTTATTGTCATGATTACTGTAGGGAGTAATATATACATCTTGATTCACATCGTGCTTTAAGGAAGTATATCCAATTAGAACGACACGGTTTTTTATCTTCTTTGAATCCAGATTAGTTTTCTCATTATTTATATTTATAAAATCTGATACATAATAAGTGGGAAAGGGGTCTTCTCCTTGTCCGGGTTCGCGGTAATTAAGAAGAATCTGAAATCCTACTGATGTGAAATCTTTATTAGGTTTTTGATAAACACCCGGTCGATTTCCTAAAGCTTTAAAGGTAGTATTTTTAATTTTGAAACTTTTCTCATTCAGCGTTTTAGGATTAATTGAAGGCTTTAGAGACTTTAAATAATTAAACGCTAACCGAAAACTAAAAGAGAATTTCGTCCGGCACAGAGATTCTTCCTGAAGTGGCAAAAATAATAAATGACGACGAATTACTTGGTCAGTATCGATCACGGCATCGCTAAAGCCTAGCCTTGATTTCAGTTGATTAGCAGGAAGAGGAGGACTGAGTCCTTTAGTATTTTTTGGTCTAGTAGGGTTTACTAAACAATTAGCAACTACATTATTCTGCGTCTTTAAATATTCCAGCAACTCCTTATAATCAGGCTGTGGTCCACTTGCTTTGTCTCGATAAATATCCAAACCAATCACTGACGGTTCATATTCATTTATTTCTTTGATGAGTGTTAGTAAATCTTTATCAGATATATCTTCTCCACCAGTTATTCCAACAATAGAGACATATGCATCCTGCTTTTCAGAAGATCGTGCCCGCATCAAAAAATCAAAAGCCTGAAGCTCAAAGAACTCCAACACTCCACAATAGCGGATTAACATGACTATAAATGTCACGAACACACTTACGAGAAACACCGTTTTTCTATCAATCTCAGCCTTCTCAAGCTCAAGCTTCGCCAAAACTTGAAAAGCAAAAGCGCTGGCATGTCTTGCTGCTATTTCCTGGGAACCAGCAGTATCAGCTTCACTCTTTTTGTCAATCAAATCGGAAATGCCGCGAACGATCAGGGCATTAATCTCTGGATTCGCCCGCACTGCTTTCAGGACTCCGTGACCCTCCATTTCCACTGCTAAAGCATCACTGTAGCTATCACGAAACAGTTGATAAACCTCAGATTTAGTCGAAGCAACAACTTTTTCCCCCGCCAAGAGCGCACCCACCACAGCTTGCGGTGAGGGTTGTGAAACAGGAGCTTTAATCCGCTTTAACCAATCATCTTTTCTGGCTTCAGCCTTAGCTCTTTGCTCCAAGCGATAACTGACAAGGCCAACATTTGGCCTGGGTAAAAAAGCTTTCTCTACAACCTTTCCCGACTCATATCCATAAACTTTAGTGGCAGCCACCACATCTCCCAGCTTGACATCCTTAATTCCTCCAGCTACACCGACAAAAAGCAAGACCTCTGGCTTAAAATAGTCAATTGCCCGCTTGGTTTCTACCGCAGCGTCAACACCACCCGCGCCAATTTCCGCGAGTGCTACTTGCCAAGACCGACCATCCAAGGAGAATTTCCCAATTTCGTATATAGTTCCCTCAGGATGTACTTTTTCCTGTAAGTCTTTTAGATGAGCCCGGACAGCCTTGTACTCAACAGGAATAGCAGTGAGGATAACAGCGCCAGGCATATGTTGAACCTTTTAGTCATAAATTATCGATACTATATTTTGACTGCTTTACTATGTAAATATAGATAATCTATAGCTTTTGTACAGATTTTAAGAATGCTTCAAGTATATCTTCAGGAATACGATAAGTTGAAGGAAGAACAAGCACAGCGAATTGGCTTTCGCGATAACATTCTTTATGTAACTCTAGGATTATTTGGCGGTATTCTTTCTTTCGCTCTATCAAATAAGATCAATTACTATGCACTCTTAGTTATTCCCTGGATTTGTCTTATTCTTGGTTGGACTTATTTGGTTAATGATGAAAAAATTTCGGCAATTGGCAGGTATATTCGCCTAACTCTCGCTAAAAAAATCAAAGAACAAATAGGCGAGACAAATAAAGAAAAGACAGACACAGAGCCAAAACAGACGGATGACGAAGACAAGGAATCTATCTTCTTCTGGGAAGTTACCCACAGAAGCGATCAACGAAGAAAACGACGCAAAATAGAGCAGTTAATCATTGATGAAATTACTTTCGTTTTATCTGGTATGGTTGCCTTGTTCGCTTTCTGGTTTTCGGTATCAAATCTGCACTTGGTTATTCACATCCTCTGCGGGATAGAGCTTGTCATTCTGCTCATCTTGGGCGTAGAGATTATCATTTATGCTGACCTAGCAACTGAGGCGAACCAAGCTAAGGAGTCGCGCAAAAATAACTTGCCATTCAAGGAATAATTTTTTGTCCTCTAAGTAGAATTTGCTGAAAAAGTAGCCGAAAAAATTAACCATAATCAGCTTGTTTGAAAGATAAGCTTTACTGTTTTTAAACTGCTTGTAACATAAGTTTTCTTAAGGCAAACCTGACAATTTAGTTCATGAGTTCTAGTCAGAATCAAGAAAGACAAAAAAAGCGACAAAAACTGCCGAAACAGTTTAGAAAGATTAACTACTAAAAAGGTGATGGCAATAGAAGTTTCTGACGTTTCAGGAAGTTTTGTCATCACAAGATTGAGACTAAATCTTCTTTTGGCTTGTCCAAATTTTCCTTCGATAGTATTGCGAAAACGCTCATCATCTTGAGCTTGCTTTTTAGCTTCCTTACTACTATTTTTAGGCTTTCTTCCTAAGGGGGAACCACTAATTCTAATTCCTCTCTCTTTACACCAAGCCCGATTTTCTTTGGTTCGATAAATTTTATCTACATGGACTGATAAGGGATAATATCCAGTGAAGTTTTTATAGGCTTCAATTTGGTCTTTTAAATCTCCTGATTCATTAAAATTATCCCAACGAGCATGGTCTAAAAAAACATATTCGTCGAAGCAGCTTACTGAGAGTTTTGCGCCAAATTCAACTGGTCTACCCGCTTTTCCTCTCACGATAGGGCGGATATGCGGTTGGCTTATACTTACAATTCTATCGTCAATTCTGTTCGATTCATTTTCATGCATCCATAATTGTTGGCGATAAACTTCTGTTATTACCAACAACATCTTATA
>JAAUXX010006089.1_pt1 | contig 10822 bp, 11 predicted proteins | sample 7278111 | NCBI WGS metagenome assembly JAAUXX01 (sample SAMN14350116, study PRJNA611818) | marine sediment metagenome | isolation source: surface marine sediment (1.8m) | place: French Polynesia: Moorea | collected 2018-08
ACAACAACACTAGAAAAATTCAGATACTCGGAGGATACCAAAAGAGCGATCGCTTTACCGTGGCCGTGGCCGAACCCGACGTATATTTATACGTTCCAGGAGCCAAGGATCTGGTCAATTTAGCCAGTACTGATGTACTACCTTTGGTCGGAACGGTAGAGCAGCTAGATTTATTGGCTGAGGTAAAAAGAGAGATATCGCTTTACCTTTGGATAGAAATAGCCGGCCGCCGCTATAAGTTGGGTCGAGATCTAAAAGTGGGTCCCGAAATTGGATTGATAAATTTACTAGAGACGATCGTCAGCGACAAAAAGCTGTTTGTAGGTCAGGGGAATAAGTTGGGCGTATCTTTGGTGGGGTTGCGGCAGTTGAAGGCTGACGAAGTAGTGACGATCGTCGGCTGTGCTGTGGAACAGCAGCAAGGGGAATTGTTAGAAAGCAATGGGGGGATAAGTTCAGAAGCCTTGGAAAATCTACCATCGAATAGTCTACTAATAGGTCAGGGAGCTGACGGCCTAGATTTTATTCTTCCAGACCTAGAAGGGGGAATAGTTTCAAGTGTTCTGGGGGAGTGGATATTAACCGAGCCATACAAAACATCCTATCTGTTATTGGAAGATAGAAAACCGACTGGAACCAACGGGGGAACCTTTTCTAGAAATGCTTGGCGAGTGAGAGATATAAATACGATCGCGTCTGACGACGATAATCTATCCGTTGTGGAAGGCAACCAAATTACTTTGACTCCTGGGCGCTATTGGTTTAAGATTTCCTGTCCGGCCTACGACGTGGGCAATCACCAAGCTAGGTTGTTTGATTTCACGAACCAACGGACGATCGCGATCGGTACCAGCGAATACAGCGATACCAACAGGCCGAGTGCTACCCGCAGCGTAATTTTGGGCCAATTTTCTACAGACAACCTCGTGACCTTGGAAGTGCAGCATCGCTGCAACTCGAACAAATCTAATCAAGGCTTTGGCCGCGCTTGTAACTTTGGCGAGGACGAGATTTATACCATAGCGGAATTTTGGGGGGATTGAGATGACTGCGGATTTTGACTGGGCCTTGGCAATGCTTCAATATTGCCCAGATTGCGAGTATCGCCTTGACGACTCGGCAAATCCAACAAAGATCCTTTATTGGAAGGGGGGCAAGCCACAACCGACGATCGAGCAGTTGAGAGAAGCAGCAGCCCAAATCAAGCCGGCCCCAAATTGGCGAGGATTTGGCTTGGATTTAATAAGTACTCCTGAATATCTCAGGGTGGCCAATGCTATGTCCCAAACAAATCCTAGCCTGGTTGTAGTGATGAAAATTGCTTTAAATAATACAGAAGATCTACAAGGATTTCAAAATGTGGCCGCAATGTGGAATATTTTAATTCTCGCTGCTCAGCCTACTCAAGCGGAAGTTGACGTAATGCAGTTGGTGGCCGATCGAAATTATCTACCGATCGCCTTTGCTACTAACGGAACCGTATCAATTGCCGAATAGCGCAAAAATTCAATAAACTTTTTCAGCTAAAGTATCGAGTACAAGCGTATACGGAAAAGCTACTCTTAAAGAGTAGCTTTTTTTCTATTCTAATGTTCAGCACTGTAGTTAGTTTTATCTCTCAGAAAGTAGGCGATTTGGTAGATTTAGTCGAGAGCGAATTAAGCTTATCTAAGCTAGTTATCTTGTTCATAGTAATGTCTTTTAGCTGTAAAGTCAACACCGATCGCTTTTCGGTATCTTACGAGCCAATAGTAGGAAAAGCAATTTTAGCCTTAGCTGCATTTGCTCCTGGGAATTCTGGGATAAAGTTTACTTTCTGGAATCAAGAAATTCACAAATACGAGGATAAACAAGAGTCTTGTGACAATGCTTAAAGCCTTGCTAAGAAAAGACTCTAGCTAGTCAACAAGCTAGAGTCATACGAGGTAGTGAAACTTTTTTAGTTTTATTAAAAAATACCTTAAAACTAATTGCAACTATAAAAAATAATATCCGTAAAAATACGGATATGTATAAAAATTGGTAGCTCATATCTTACTTGAATTATACTATTTTTTAGCAAGTAAAAAACTGTTACATTGATACTTTTTCTAAAACTTATTCGAGCTAAAATACTAGAGTAAACTTTGGTTTTTATTCGCTTTATAGCGCTTCAAAGTTTAAGATCTTATTACTCTAAAAAGAGATCGAGAAAGTTTTACTGTTTATCTCTCGATCTCTTCTTTAATTGAAAGTAATTGCCTTATTCTCAAGCTTTTTGTAGTATAAACGACTTAGTTTAGTATTAAGTTAATCCTTCTCTAGCTAAAGTCAAACTGGCTTGGCGCCATTTACTAGCCCACTGAAATTTTATAGTTGCTGCTTCGGCGGCTTGCTCGTCTTCAGGTCGATCTCCTATATAGAGAATTTTCTCAAAACTTTGGTTCAGCCAACAGACAATAAAATCTATTCCCCCTCTCGCCGGCTTGCGAAAGCTGTCAAACGCCTTAACCCGTCCGTAGGGAAGTAGATAGGTATCTCGTTCGTATTTGATAGCTTCTCGGCGATCTGCTTTGTATAGCAGGTTTCCCTCGTAATCTGGACAGAAAAAGATAGCCGTTATTTCTGGGAAAAGAGTCAGGGTGTATTGTTGCTCGGCGATCGTATCTTCAAGAGATTTCTGTCCGGCTGCCACCCCACCCTGATTTGAATAGCCGTAAATTTGCCAATTGTCACTCGCGAAGTAGGCGATCGCCTTGTCGGCCCCCTCGATTATTTTCTGGTCCCTGGAATGCTGCATAAATTCATTGCCGGATAGTGGCTCGCGAATTGTCCCGTCACAGTCCAAGAGCAATAGTTTTGTCATAATTATTTCTCAATAGGTCTAAAAATTTACATGGCAAAATTAGCGCTAGCCATTTTTGAGAATTTTAGCGCTGTTTGGGGGAGTAGGCGATCGCCTTTAAATTAGATTTTTTCGATTGCCCAAGAGTGAACGGGAGTGCGGATCGCGGTTTCTCCTGATAAGCTATCGAGTTTTATTAGATATTGTCCGTTTTTGTGTTTTTCGATAATTCCTTCTTTTTCAGCAAATTTGCTGTCTTTATCGCTTATTCTCACTCTATCTTTGATTTGGAATCCAAATCCTTTAGATTTTGAAGGTTTAAGCTGTTTTGGTTGTTTGGCGATATTTTTATCTGTATGTTGCTCAATTTCAGCGTCGATCGATTGTTCTGCCGTACTACGTTTTTTTTCTTCCTCTTCTATGTAGTATTTGTTTTCGGTAGAGTCAGAATTGAAGTTACCGTCATTGTTTACATGCTGTAACGAAGTATTGGTGAAGAGTGAATTTTGTTTGTCAATGGTCGAATCGTTTAAAATCTTGTCTTCATAGTGGTTTTGAGCATTTTTTTGCTCTACATAATCACCTTCAACATTATTCACCTTGGGGGGGGGAGGGGGGTCTTGAAGATTTAAGCCATCCCCCCTCCCCCCCCCTGGGTGAATAAATGAATAATTATTTTTCCCGTTTGTTCTTTTAGTCATATCGTCATTTTGTAGTATATAAATCCATTGTCGGCGATCTGCCGTATTGCGAACACGTTGGATTAACCCGATCCGACAAAGCTTGTCCAATTCTTTATAAATTACCCTTCCTGCATTGAGAACTTCCATAATTAGCTTGGCGGTTGTAGTGGCTACCGGATGATTTTTGAGAAATTCGAGGATCTGCTGCTGGTAGTTCCCCTCTATGTCCAAACTATAAGATCGCTCTTTTACATAGGTGTAAATGCCGTCGAGCATCCACTCGTCTTTATGGTTTAAAATCAATTCGTGGCTCGAACCTTCTTCTCCGCGAGCCGTACAGTTTAGAATCCTTTCGGCGCTAAAAGCATCAGTAGTCTTTTTAAAAACTAGCTGGTAGATGCCCCAAGGAATTCGCGTCAAAGCTTGGGAACCGAAAACTCGATCGATACCTTCCTGCTGTTTATTTTTGTTATTGTGGTGTAGCAACACAATAGAACAGTTGTATTCCTGAGCTAATTTTTGAAATCTACCCACGTACATAGAAAACTCTGGATCGCAAACGTTAACTCCGATCTTGTCGGCGATCGCAAAAAGGCAATCAATAATAATTACGTCTGGCTTTAATTCTTTAATCTCATTTTCTAGCTGGGATTTTAGCAGTAGGTTGAGGTGTTCTCTATAATGCCAATTACTTGCCTCTTCTAGATCTTCTAAACCTAGCTCCTTGGCCCGATCTTGAGTGCTGTGATAATTTTCATCGCAAGTGTAGTAAAGCAAGTTTTGTTTGCCGTGTACTTTCTCGCCTAGAAACTCGGTTCCGGTCACGCAGCTTAGAGCCAATTGACTGGCTAACTGACTTTTTCCAACTTTGGGGGGACCGGCTAAGAGAATCATTTCACCTCTCGGCAGGTAGCGATCGATTATATAGGTTGCGTTGAGCCGAGGGGCCGCCGCTGCTTCTCTGGCCGTATAGCTTCGGTAAACAGGGGCTGTTTTCAAATCCTCGTAGTAGCTAAGCAGCTTGGGAAATGCGGCTTTACCGATCGACAGTTTGGTGTGAACCTCTTGACGAATGTAATATTGTTTGAGGGGGTGCTCTTCAGCCAGATACTTGTTAAATAATTGCTCGGCCCGTTGCTCTATCGAATCGGTTTGAAAGTAACCAAAAAGCTTTTCGGCTCTTTTTTTTAGCGTGTTAATGTCGGTGGCCGTATCTCGAAAAGAGTCGGCCACCGCTTCGCCTATTTCAATGCCTACCCTGCGAGCGTATTTTTCCATCACTAGCTCGGCATAGCGATCTACGTTGACCGTCGAGACGGTTCGGCTAACCAAATTTGCTAGCTTAGCAGTACCGCCAACTTTCTCTAAAATTCCCCGATCGTTCAGCCAAGTGCTTACCGTCATCAGATCTGCAGGTTGCCCTGAAATTTTCAAAGTGGCAATAGCTTCATAAATTTGTTGGTGGGCCTGAATGTAAAAAGCATCTTTAACCAGAATTTGCTTAACTAGATCGTATGCTTTCGGATCTAAAAGCAATCCCCCTAGAATAGATTCTTCAACGTCGATATTTTGAGGGGGCAATGTAGCTGAAATCGTCTGTGGCTTGAAATTTTCAGCTGGGATAAGCTCGCGATAAGATAGTGCTACCATAGGATCTCCTATTTTTTGGTGATACTTAATAGTAGATCGGTAGTTTAAGGCTTGGGAACTTCTCAAGCCTTAAATTTTGGCTTTTTTGCTTGTTTTTAGTGTCAATTAGTACTTTAGATCTAAAAAAAGCTAAAATCAGCTAAATTGTTTAACATCATTACATTCTCTATTAACTCAGTAAAAATTTTGCTAGCTCAAAATGCTTTCACTGGGGGTACCGAACAGCGATCGCAGTTTACAGCAAATAGGATTTAGTGCTTTTACAAAAATTAGCTCCATTTTTGTACTGCGAGCTGAGAAAACGATCGCTTTTAAGAGCAGATCTGTTGCTGTACTGCATAGCTACCTAGTACAAATATGTACTGCGAGCCAAAAACTGGTATCTATCTGTCAAATTAGATCGCTGAAGCCAGATCCGGCATACCCGAGCCAAATAAAATTAATTTTGCCCCAAAAAAAAAATTGAAACTGAAAAAACACTCGAAAAATCTAAAATCGCGTTTGGGCCACGAGAGAGATCTAAAATTTCACTCAACAATTGTTTATTGCATTAGTGCGATACTCGTGCTGTACTTTATTTAGTGGTTGTTGCACTTATTGAGTACTGTAGAATTTTGATTTTTTAGGTTGATTTTTAGTCATGAACACAAAAAAAGAGATAAGAGAAGAGAATTTTGAAGACCGCATGGATTATATTGACGCTTGTATAAGTGCAGAAAGAGAAGCTAAATTTAAAGAAAAAGAAGACAAAATTATAGCTGAAATTGGAAAAGAAGCATATGAACAGGGAATCAAAGAATACAGGGCATGGATTGCAGACGAAAGTGGAGAAGTAGGGGACGTAATAAGCGAGGATTACGACGATAATTATTAAAAATGTTTTAGTCAATAATTATTCTAGAAAATAGAGGTACAAGTGGTTCTTAATGCAATGTTTGGCGTTGAATTGTGAAAGCTATCAGTAGTCTTGCAGTAGGACCATTTTTTTCTTGCTAAAAATTAAAAAAAAGACAATCACGTTAAATAAACCTCGTAATCGTCATAATAATCCACATATTCAGGAAGATATTTTTTATAACGTTCTGCAATCTCCTCAACAATATTCAAGCAAGTTTTACTCAATATTGATTCGACATTTAAGCCTTGTTCTAAAGCAAAGTCTTTAAAAATTTCATCGAGTTTAAAAACTAAATCTTCTTTTCGGTTTGAACTACTATTTTGTTCTTTTATTGGCTCTATCTTGCCAATTTCGTATGCTTTGCAGTCAGTATCATATTTTACAATAAACATTAATACTTGGCCAGTATGACAATAATATCCAGGACAAAGAATTATTCTACCCATGTTTCTTGGTGCAACATTTTCCATAGTTAAAATCCATCTTTATATACAATCAATTAAAAAGCTTATTCTTGCTATCATTTCAAACACGTACTTTCATTAAATCGACAAATATTTTAAACCAATTAAACAGCCAAGCTTGGGCACATTCCATATCGAAAAAACCTCGAATAAATTTAAAATGATGAAATTCGTAAGGATAAAATTTATCGTGATAATAAAAAACTGTAGCTGCTAAGTGAGAGTGTTTATTGTTGCAAGTCTCAAACAACAAATAAGGAGTATATTCTATCATTCCTTCTAACCTTCTAGAAAGCAAAGTAGATTCAAACACTCTATAAACAAACTGATACGATTTTTTAATTTCTTTTCGATCGTCATACTTTATTAAAAAATCATAAAGATCTACATCTAGCCGAATAGTTTTCCATCTATTCTTTTCCTCTTTATTTTTCTCTAGACTTCCCACAGAACCTAAAAAAAATTTTGCCGGCTTGACGACTTCTAAGGCTTTTTGGCTGGGTTCTACGTAAGTTTTACAAGGAGCGATTTGTAACTTGTAAACTCCTTTTTGTAGTCCGAAATGTTCTATTCTTGTTTTCATGTTTTACTTACCTAATAAATTACCAACTTACCCGACCGCCGCGATCGCTACCTTTATATCCTTGAAAATAAAGCATAGTATTAGAGACGTTAGCGTGACCTAAATGACTTTTAATAGCAAAAAGATCGAAGCCATTTTGGGCCATTAAATAGCCGCAAGTATGCCTAAAAGTATGAGGAGTTAACTTAATACCGATATCAACTTGCTTTTGAATTACGTCGCAAACATAATTAACCTGTTTGCGATCGAGCTTTTCCCCTTTAGGCGAACAAACTATCCAAAGGCTATTGTATTTAGATTTCAAACGTCTTAAAATATTAGTCTCCCAACCTTCTAAGTGGTGGGTGGAACTAATAGAATCCTTTTTCCTAGAGATAAAAACAGTGGCGTGTTTTAAATCGATATCGTGCCAAGTAAGGTCAATCAGTTCTGAAACTCTCAGACCGTGTGCGGTCGATAAGCGGACGATCGCTTGGTTTCTAAGTGCGTGCTTAGATCTTTGGGCGGCCTTAACTACTTGCTTGTATTCAGCTAAAAATAGCCACTTTCTAGAATTTGACATTACGAGAGAATTTTTGAAATCGGTCAATTTAACAAATTCAGCCGGTTAGGATTAATCATAAGACCGAATTCGACAATACGGTTATTTTGTCAACAAAGCTTCATTGACGATTTAACCGATCGACTTCCCGTCGTCAAGGCGGGAAGTTGTAATTTTAGGCAAAATTTAGCTAAGAGGATCTGGTATGCCGAAAAAAAGATCTAATGTTGCTTACCTTCCTGAATACCACAATATAATTTCAAGTGTTTTTTTTAACAGCCATCCAGACGGACATCTTGAAACAGGAGACAAAGGATTTTTGGATATTTATTTTTGTACTACTAAAGAAATTCTAATGGAAATGCAATTAGTAAGTAGTTTTGAATATTGCTTGAGTTCGAGGAAAATTCTCTCTAATTTTTTAGTATTTCGTCTAAAAGAAAAATTAGATAGAGAAAGATTTAAATGCTTTTACCAACTATATTCAAGTCATCCCGAGTGTATTTATATCGACGACATTCCATTTTAAATTTTTTGTAGAAATTAATAGTATCTATGAGAAAAATATAGAAGAGTAAAATATACTTTTCGAGTTTTTGAAAAAGGTGTTTAATTGAAAAGAAAGAATTTAATTGATTAACCACCGTGACCACTTTTAATAAAGACACAGATCTTCCCCTTTCAATAAATACTTTAGAGCGATTATTTACTTGGGCTGGACTGGCTTTAGTTCGCTCAAATCCTACTGGTAGAGTACTCGAAATTCCTGGAGCGAATCCAGAACAAGTAGCTCAATATTCTTTTTTTAGAGCTGACGATAACACTTTAAGACTTGCTATTAGAGTATCTATGCCAATAGGGGAAGAATATGCCGAAGGTACGGATAAATTTTGGACGTATGCGCAAGAAATTTCTAATACTGCTTTACCTGCAGGATTCAAACAGGATTAATAAAAAATGGCCGAAGCTTTCACGCAACCGATAAAAATTACAAGTACAGCCGATCACTTGAGATTAAAAAGGGTTATCTCCCCAGGGGGAACAATTTTAGAACTGGAAAATAATCCTTTTAACAAGACTAAAGTTAGGAATCCTTACGTAAATAACCCTCAAAATTATTCTCCTGACGCACAAAAATACTTTAGAGAAATAACCCAAGATACTCTTAAAAATCAAGCTTCTGGAAATCCTCAACGTGGAAATCCTTCTAATAGCTCGAAAACTAGATCCACTACTACTCAATCTCAAAAAACAGCTACCACAAACCCCAATAGAGTCAGTCCCAAGCAAATCAGTGAAACGGTAAAACAAGTAAATAATAAACCGGTAACTCCTAAGAATTTTAGGCCGACACCTAGGACATCTTTTAAATTACCGTCTGTACCCAATAGCAGCAAAATTTTAGGTACTGGTAGCAAGATTTTAGGTGGAGCTGGATTGCTTTGGGAAGGATACCAACGAACAGTAGAAATAGGGGAAGGAATACAGCGAGCGCTAATAAGTGGCGCGGGCTATCTTCCAGGAGTATCAAGCAATGCAGCTTGGCAAGAAGCGGCTCTAGCTTCGATAAACTTGCAAAGACAAAGGTTAGGTTTACCCGCTATTTATCCGAGCGATAGCGCTGTTAAATCCGGTACTCAAATAAATAATTCTCAAACTAGCTTAAATTTCACTTTTCCTAATGGTACTACGGGTAAAGTAAATTTTCCTGCTAATACTAATTATCCGATTAATGGAAATTATTTTCGTGATGGGGGAGAGAATTACTTTACCCCTAAATTTGAATATACTGATTCCCAGGGGAACACTTTTAGAAGAACTATAAACTTAGACTATTCTAGCTTGGGGTTTACTCCTGGTAGAATAGATCCGAGCGCTAATAGGAGAGAACAAAGACTAAATCAAGATTATATCGAAACTTTCGATCCGACTACCGGATATTTTATTATTAAAAGCTACGCTAGATTGGGCTTTAATTCTCCAGATACACCAATTACTATCGGGGGATATAATAATATTGATTGGATAGGAAAATACTTAATTTTAGTTCAAGATACACCGGAATTTGGCCAACAAGCTTCGGACGGAACTATTTATAGAAACGCAGCCAGGGTAATAGTTTCCGATAGCGATTTTTTAGATCCAAGTGAATCTTTAATTAGAGACGGCGAACCAATACCCGAGCAAGCTTTAAGAGGTAATGCTTTTAATCCGTCGGGTAATTGGAACGAGCTAAGATTTTCTGGAGTGGTAGAACCTTCCCCCGAACAACAGAAAGAAGATTTTTTTCCTAACAAGCCAGTACCTCAACCGAGTAGCGAGAAAGAAAAAGAAAAAGAGAAAGATAGACCGGAAATTCCTTTCTTTTTTCCCGACGGAAAACAAGCACCTTTCGACTCTTCAGAACTTCAAAGAAGCGAGCAGGAAACACCTACCAGTCAGACTACTTCTACTAGTGAAACTACCAGCCCCTTTCAACAACAGCAAAATGAAATTTTTCCCCTACCCATACCGACTTTAGGAAGCGGTAAAAGACCGGACGAGCTAAATTTAGAAAGAAAAAAAGTTCCCACAAATAGAATCCTTCCACCCACGCCGGCGGATCCGAGTACTCCCGAAACTCCGGTAAAAGAAAATAGAAAAGTACCCGATCCGACTAAAAAAGATATTGATAGAGGTACTACTTTTCCTAATAGCACTCCAGATAGAGAAGAGGAGAAAATTAGCCAAACACCTGCTAATAGTTGTACCGATCGCTGTTCGGCTAATTTTGCCAATAAAAACGACGTTAAAGACCTCAAAGATAAAGCAGACAATAACAATACCAACATCAATAACTTAGCAGACGCGCTCGACTTGTCGCTGTTGGCGGTGATAAACGATAAGCTAGGGGCCAAAGTGGACGGCGGTTTGTCTGGATTCCTTACCAAAGCTTGGAAAACCACCCGAGCTGACAAGGTATTGAACGCGATCGGGACACTATTTACTATTCATAATGCTGCAATGCTCAGTCGAAACTTAGGGCAAAGTTTTGGCGATCTAGCCTCCCAAACCCTATCTATATTTAATATTAAAGATGAAAACGACGAAGCTATTGATGTAAACGAAGCGATCGACAATACTATAGAAGGATTATTGACCGCTATTTTAGGAGCTGAAATTTACGGTGGTTTGAAAGA